>JACCDW010598166.1_pt1 | contig 20430 bp, 16 predicted proteins | sample 7449781 | NCBI WGS metagenome assembly JACCDW01 (sample SAMN15323449, study PRJNA562643) | freshwater metagenome | isolation source: river surface water | place: USA:Blue River Watershed | collected 2017-08-18
CTTTTTTGCGCTGGAAATGATCATGGTGCAGGCTTATTCCAAGTTTAATTTGCTAAATAATGAATAATCCTTGAAACATCAAAGGAATTAAGGAAAAATTAAGGATTTCCAATTAACTTTTTAATTCGATTTTCATCGGATTTCGAATCAAATTTATATGTTCCGATGGCTTTATATAATAACAAATGATACTGGGTTTGTTGTTTGAAATAGCTAATGGTTTCATTGGCAGGTTGAGCTAAGCGGGAATTAAAACTCAAGGAAGCATTAAATAAATTATGTGCAAACGTTTCGTTTAAAAAATTAAGTCGTTTTAAGGCCGCCATGGCCGATGCGCGTGTCCTAAATTCGTAATAAGCAGATGTGAGCGTTACTAGGTTGCTTTTGAATCGCGTGGATTGATCTGGGAATGTTAATGCACTCAACTCTAATTGTTTGATTGCTATGTTATTAAGATATCCATCTACTCCATTTAATTGCTCTAAAATTGACGTTTGCTCGGTGGCGAAAATTGGGTGATTCCAAATCCGATTAAGTGTTATTTCTATGGTACTGTAGCTGGAATCTTTTAAGGCCGCAAAGAGATAGGTTTTCGATTCGTTCCAAATGTTTGAAGTTTCCACGGCCATGCGTCGAACTTCGGCGATAGGGTGATTAAATGCAGTTTTGTAAACAACATTTAGATTATCAGGATTGCCACTGTAACTAAATTGGTTTTCCGCATGTTGAATTAAATATTTGTGGATGGCTACTTGCATTTCGCGGAAGCTCTCTTTGGTGGAGGCTTTTACAATTGCATCATATACTTGTTGATTGTTATGAGGTAATTGCACCAAGGCATCGTATCGGTCCGTGGCATTGGCAGCCATGGTAAATTGATATAATAATTCTTGGGTATTTTTAGGGAAGGTTATGTTTTTTAACAAGTAATTTCCTTCATCGAACAACACAAAGGCTACGTCTTTATCGATGGATAATGGTTTTTTATCTGAGTTTTCAACGAGAACGCCCGCATTGGGGATGATTATTTTTTGGAAAGCCTTGTCTATGGTTACCGTTTTCCGAGTTACAGAACCATCGGTGTAATAAACGGCAATGTCTACTGGGGTTTTGAATATTCCTACAACAGGGTCCTGGGTTTGGATTTGTTCTACCGTAATTTCCGTTCCGGGGGTGTTGCTAAATTCGGGGCTTAAAATCTGCCATGAAATTTTGAAATGGGGTTCTCCGCCACGGTGAATCCATTGATCGAAAAACCAATCCATGTTAATGCCGGTAGCATCGATGATGGCTTTTTGGAGATCCCAAGTTTCCACGGTGGAAAATTGATGTCGCTGTAAGTACAAGGTGATGGATCGTTTGAAATTCTCATCACCGAGAATATGTTGCAACATTCTTAATACCGATGCGCCTTTAGGATAATGACGGGACGATCCACTTCCGCTGTGTCTTACAGGTAAGGAATTTTGCTTTCCTGCAGCGAGAGCACCTGCTTGCTGACCACGGAAATACCAGTCCATTTCGTCCTTCCCCATCGCGTAACCCATAAATAATCCGGGATAGTAGGTAGCAAACGACTCCTGTAACCACTGCTCACCATCGTGTCTCCCGGTGATTAAATCACCAAACCATTGGTGGGTAGCTTCGTGTGCATTTACACCAATGTAGTTGCGGTCTAAGAAGGAACGGTTGTCTACCCAAAAGAAATCGCCAAACACCGTAGCAGAGGTATTCTCCATCGCCCCAAACATAAAATCTTGAACCATTACTTGGGAATAACTCCCCCACGGATAGGGGATGCCGGTTTGCGATTGCAGAAATTCAATGATTTTTTCTGAGTATCGGTTGGTAGGTTCAACGCGTTCCGGATGTTCCGGGTAATACCAAAGGTTAATAGGGGTGCCGTTTATTGTTTTGCTGGATTTAATAGCATAATTATCTATCGCTAACATCAATAAGTAGCCAGAATGGGGTTTGGTCATTTGATACGTCCAGGAGGTTGTTCCAGATTTATTTATGGTTTTGTTGCTAAGATTTCCGTTGGATAAAACGCTGTATTTAGTGTCGAATTCAACGGTTACCGAGGTTGTGAACTTATCGCCTCTATCATCAATCATAGGAATCCAATGGCGGTTGTCGATTCCTTGACCTTGGGTCCAAATTTGTTTGCGACTCATTCGGATGGGGTCATAAGCGGGAGGCTGGGAACCCGATAGGCTAGCGAGATTCCAGCCGATAAAATAGATTCCTTTTTTTGGTTTAGCTGTATACTCAAAAGTGATGCTAAAACTCTTTTGGTGATAATCGCCCAATACTTTGTTTTGGTAAACCATTTTAGTCAATTGCGTATAGCAAATAACCCCTGTTGGAATAATTCTAAATTTAAGAGGAAGTTTATCATCTAAAGTGGCGCTATTGATTTCAATACCTGGGGCATCGAAGAAAATGGTGTCGATGTTAGATTGCAGCGACTTCATAATATGTTTTACTTTTCCATAAACAATACCTTTTTGCGCGTCAAATTTCACGGATAGGTCCATGTGAGTGACGTCAACATTTCGATCGCGTTCATGGGCTCCATGGTCAACATGATAACATTGGGTTTCGGGAAATTGAGCCTTCAACGGGTTGCAAAAAACGGCCGTCAATGCCAAGGTTAGCGTGGATAAAACTCTAAAAATCATTGTTGCGAATATACAGGATGCGGGTAGGGTATAAAAATCTTGCATTTTTTTGAAAAAAGACTTGCGGGATATCTGCAGCTTTCTTATTTTTGCAGTCCTTTTAAGAGAAACCAATCGAAAGATTCTTCTTTTAAATACGCGAAAGCAACGGACCGGTAGTTCAGCTGGTTAGAATGCCGCCCTGTCACGGCGGAGGTCGCGGGTTCGAGTCCCGTCCGGTCCGCAAAAAGCCACCTTCTGAGGTGGCTTCTTTGTTTTAAGTATCTTTGAAATAATATATTGGGTTAATTTTTTGTAGATTTTTCACTTCTTTTTTCGAATTTATTGAGGTTCATTTGATCATTTTCGGCTAATAAAATCTCATTTTTTAAAATTTATTTTACATCAATGAAGCATTTGGCATTTGAATTGCCAAATCAAGCAAGTAATCTTGTAATGCAATGAAACTAAGAATTAAAAGAATTATTGGAATTGGGTTGTTGTCAGCCTTTTTATTTGGTTCAGTAAATACGCTTGGGTCTCAGGCAGTTCCTCACAGTGTTGAAGTAAAGGGAATTTCTGAAGCTACTTTTTCACCATCAGGCGATGTTGTGGCTTTGGGTGGCCAAGACAATTTGGTTTATTTACTTGATCCCAAAACAGGTGCTGTAGTACACAAGTTAACTGGGCATGAGGGTATGGTTACTTATTTAGCGTTTTCGAAGGATGGTAATACATTGTTTACGGGCTCTGCAGACAGAACAGTGAAACAATGGAATATGCAAACCAAAATGCTAGTAAGAACTTTTGGGCCGCATCCAAGCAACATCATCCATATTGCAGTAAATTTTAATAATACAAAAATACTAGCGGTATCTGACGATGGGACATTGAAAGGGTACAACGTACAAACTGGCGGGAAATTATACGAATTGTTAGGTGCAAAGAATTTGGTAAAATTAGCTGAGTTTTCAGCAGATGGCGCTTATTTTTCAACGTGTTCAGAAGTGCATAATGGCAAACAATACAATGCTACCACAGGCGCATTCCTACATGAATATGGCAAAAATGGATTGCATGCTTTTAAATCGGTTCGATTTAGTCCAGATGGATCCTTAATTGCGACGGCTTCGGATGTAGAAGATGCTAGTATATACAATGCCAAGACGTTTGCACATATCCGCAGATTAGGGTCACAGGCGGGTTACTTTCATAGTTTGAAATGGAGTAACGATGCTTCCGTGTTGATTTCTGGAGCGTTTGGTGGACCTCCACGGGTTTGGAATGTTGCATCTGGGGCTATGATTTGTGAATTTAAAGGCCATACAGAAGCAGTGAATTGTGTGAATTTGAATGTAGACGCTTCGTTGGCGATCAGCAGCGGGTACGACAATACCGCCAAGGTATGGAATGCAAAAACGGGAGAATTAGTGAAAGACTTAGGCGTTATAGACGGAACACCAGCAGTTATTTCTAATTTCTCTCCAAAAGGTGAGTTCGCTTATGTTGTTACTAGTGATGGAACCTTTAGGTTGTATAAGTTGATATAAACGAGAATTGATTGAATAAATAAAAAAGGCGGCTCTCACAGTGAAAGCCGCCTTTTTTGTTACTTTTTAACGCAATCGTAGTTCCCTTTGAATTTGATTTATTATTCCGTGTTGAGAATCTACCGTTAACGTGTAGGTTGTTTTCAATTTTACTTCCTATTCAACGCAGAATGGTAATTATTTCTGCTTAGTAAATGTATGGGTCTTTTTTCCTAATGTGAAGGTACCAGTGCTTTGGCAAGAACCATCCCCGTAATCTAGGCGCATAGTCCAATCAGGCCTAAGTGTAGGAACGAGTTCTACTTTACCTTTGGTAATTCTCCATGGGCATGAAAAATCGGCAATAACTTTATCTGTGATAATAGTATTGAAATTTTTACCTTTTCTGTTGGTGAAATTATTAGTTCCCGAAATTTCGAACTTATCATCCGAACGGTCATTAGGAGTTTTAGATCCTTCAATCCAAACACGATCGCGCGTACCAGACCATGAAATTGAATCACCACCATCTAAATAGCACTTGCCACTAGAAGTGACTGCCCATTTCTGAAATCCATCGGCATTAATTCCATCGTTTCTAACAATAAAATTGGTAAGACCATAACGTATCCCATTTTGCACAAAATCTTTCAACTCACCCGTATATGTTGTGCCTACTTCTTGATATTTGCCGGTCCAAGCGATCACAATTTTACCACTGCGATAATTTCCATCAGGACATAAGTAGGGGGTTGTTCCCCAATCGATAGCCATTCGTTTTATAACACCCGAGGTAGAGTCTACCGAGATTTGTGGAAATGCACCTCGGCGAATCATTCCTGAAGCAACACCGGCATCGTCAATTTCTTGGAAAGCTAAGTCTAATTGAATGTCTACCAAATTATAATCGGCAGGTGAATCTAAAAAAGGCGTTTGGTCTTTTTCACATGAAGACACTAAAACAGCGGCCAAACTCAAGGTTACAGCTGCGCCAAATAGAAAAACTTTTTTCATAGTTAGAACAAAAATAAGTGTCGATTTATATTTACAAAAATCGACATAAAATAAAAGAGCTATTGTGATAACTTATTAGGTGTTCTTTGGTTATAAATCGTTGGGAAGGGTTTTTATCTCCGAGATAATTTCAAGTTTACACGCGATATCTTTTTTGCATTTTCCATCTTCCGGATTGCAAATTGTTGGTGTAATCCACATGGAAACCAATTTACTCTTGTGGATTTCTTTCAAATTCTTTTTATGCCAAAATCCCCAACGATATTGATAGGAACCTGACATTGCAAAATTGGCTCCTTTGATATGGATTCTTTTTAAGTAGGATGTATGTCCTCTCCATTCTCTTACTCGCTCCGGCATAAGAATCATTATCGATTTTCCATCTTGGGCAAGGTTCCAAATTTTCTTACGTAGAGAATCATAGCGAAAATCTTCTGAAGGCAAAATGCATAACCAATGTTTAAAGGCGACATCCGGATTGATGGTGAGTTGTTCGGAAAATTTGGTTGAATTATCCACTTTTAAATAATGTCGTATCGCACCCGGGATAGGAGCCGAATTTAAAAATGTCTCCAGTGTTTTTGTTATTTTATCCGACGTATTATGAGGAATCATCAGTCTGAATTCTTTAAATTTCTGACTGATTAAATATTGTAAGTGAAGATCTAATTTTTGTTTTAAATCAATTGTATTTAGAGTTTCTTCTTCCAATAATAAGTAATCTTTAACAAGGATTTCACCCAGTGTGGTTGGAATTTGATTGGAAGGTATGGAGCTCATAGGAGGTTGTAATTCAATTATACCAAATATTTGGTATTTATGATTTCGTTTTTACTGAGAATGCGTTGTGATTTTTAATAATCGACACGATTTCTTTGTAAGTGAAATCTATTCAAAATTAATAACTTAACACCGGTTATGCGGCAACTACTATACTGATTGTTTGTCTACAAGACAATTTGTTGGTGGAGAGCAATTGGGGCAATCATTATATAGTTGAAAATCTACAAATTACTATATTTGATTAGTTTTGGTTGTTTTTTTTTGTATAACCCAATTGGTGGGATTGAATAATATCAAGTTATATCCAGGCCGGAGATTTTCTGCTAAAGGGATTCTATATTGGTTTTTACTTTTTTTTCTAACTTGCGTTGTGACGGTTTTTTCAAGCAGTTTAACGTAGTTAGCCAGAAATTAATTAAATTTTCGTGTTTTAACTTTTTTAGAAAGTTCTCTTCCAATAGATCGGAAATGAAGTTGCCCTCGGCTACATGAACGGCGAATAGCACCCCTTTTAACGACATTTGCTTGTAGAGATTGAAATTGCGTTTCCATTCTTTTACTTCGTTAGGTTTAAGAACAATTACTAAAAAGTTCTGAATATGCAGATACCAAAGTTTATGTCTAAGTACTTTGTAATTAAAATCCTCTGTAGGCAGAATAAACAAAGGTTGTGCCGCTAATCCTTCTCCTGACTGTCCAATCAATTCATCGAATTTGGTAAGGTTGTTAACAGGAAGATAGCGTTTTATAGTTCCTTTTTTCCCGTGATTTTTTACAAAATTATCGAGTGATTTTGAATCTAGTTCATTAATATACTGAGGGACGAAAATATTGAAACTCGGGAATCCTTCATCTTTTAAATATTCAGAATAAAGACTGTGGTATTTGGCAATGAATTCTTTAACCTCATCACTATTGGAGAGGACTAAATTATCGGTATTGATCAATTGGCCCAGCATGATTCCTCCGTTTGAAGTTTGTTTCTAGTAGATATAGTTCTACAAGTATAAGTTGTTAAAGTTACAATAACATTTAACTGAATGTTATAAAATGCAGCGAAGGTCACAACTCGACTAAATTCCCAAGATTTGTGAGAAAATAGTAGATTTTATGATTGTCTAAGTAGTAGGTAGCCAATGGTTGCGGCCGCGGTACTTGCAATTAATATTGCAATTTTACCGACATCAATCAGCGATGAATCTGTAAACGCTAAGTTTGTTACAAATATGGCCATCGTAAATCCGATTCCTCCTAATATACCTGCTCCAATAAGTTGTTTGGTTGAAATGTTTTTTGAAATGCTAGCAATTCCCAATTTTTCTGCCAATAGACTGAAACTTACAATCCCTAAAGGTTTACCCAATACCAAGCCGGCGAATATGCCCAAAGCCAAGGGGTGACTGCTTAATTCGAATATGGAATTATGGAATGGTATTGCGGTATTGGCTAATGCGAACAGTGGGAGAATAAAGAAGGCTACAGGTTTTTGTAAAAAATGTTCTAGTCGGTAACTGAGTGTATGTTGGGAACCATTTTCGAATGGAATGGCAAATGCTAAAATAACTCCTGCTAATGTGGCATGTATCCCTGAGTGCATCATGCAAAACCATAAAGTAGTTCCAAGGATTGCGTAAACCCAGCCATTATTGTATTGGCGTTTATTAAGAAAGTACAGAAGTAATATTATCAAGGCGGTCAGCCCAAGGAATAGTGCAGAAAAACCAGTACCATAAAATATGGCAATCACAAAAATAGCTCCCAAATCATCGATTATGGCCAGTGCAGTTAGAAAGACTTTTAATGCGGGCGGAACTTTATCTCCCAGTAACCCCATAATGGCAATTGCAAATGCGATGTCTGTGGCTGTAGGAATTCCTGCTCCGTTTAATAGTTCGGGATAACCCATTGTAACAAGGAAAAATAATAGCGCAGGCATTAACATTCCGCCCAATGCCCCAACTATGGGAAGCATTGCTCTTTTTCGATCCGATAATTCTCCAATGTATAATTCTCGTTCAATTTCCAGACCAACCAATAGGAAAAATATCGTCATTAATCCATCATTGATCCAACCTACAATGGAATGTCTCAGATGCCAATGAATTCCGGAATGGTTGTTATGGAGCTCTGGACCGAATTCGGAATTCCAAAAGTTGATGTAATGTTCTGAAATGCTTGAATTTGCTAAAATTAGTGAAATGATAGTAGCAACAATTAGTAAAATTCCACCTGCCTGATTGTTGGCAAAAAAATCTCGAAATAACGTGGTTAATCGAAGTGAGTTACTTTTGTTTGCTACCTTCTTCATGATTGCGTTGTGCCACGTCAAATTTAGGTATAACTTCGCGGTAAATGAACAAAGCATGGGAGTTTGCGATGCGGAAATGCCTGAGTTTGGCCGAAAAAGGAGAGCATTTCGTAGGATTAAATCCTTTAGTAGGGAGTGTATTATTGAAAAATGGGGAGATTATTGCCGAAGGATACCATGCTGGATTCGGATTGCCGCACGCCGAACGAGATTTATTGCAAAAGTTGCCGGAAAACATGGACTTTTCGGGGTGCACCTTGGTGGTGAATTTAGAGCCTTGTAATCATTTTGGGAAAACTCCCCCTTGTACGGATATTATTATTGCCAAGCAAATTCCACAGGTGATTATTGGGGCTTTAGATCCAAATCCTGTAGTATCTGGAAAAGGAAGAGAACGTTTATTATCGCATGGAATTGAAGTTATAACCGGGGTACTAGCGGATGAATGTATTCAATTAAACAGGCAGTTTTACACTCGAATGATACATCAGCGATCCTATTGTATCGCGAAATGGGCGGCAACGGCTGATGGATATATTGGAAATAGCGGTGAGCAGAGGCTAATAATATCGGGTGAAGAAGCACAGCAACATTTGCATGTGGTTCGCAGTCGTATTGATGCTATTTTAGTTGGAGTAACAACATGGGAGAAAGATAAGCCGAAATTGGATAGTAGAATTTTGGATTCAGATATTGAAAGCAGTTCGTCTTGGAATCCGATTCGAATTATATTGGATCCAAACTTGCGGGGAAAATACAGTGACGAAGCAATAGACCGGGTAGTTTCACCCATCTGGATATTGAATTTAGAAAAGGAAGAAACTAAAAAATCTGAACGCGGTAATGTTGTGAAATTCATAAAATTGCCAACGGAATGGATTTGGCAGGAATTGCTTTCTTTGTTATTTAAAAACGATGTGGGTACCGTTTTAGTGGAAGGTGGATCCACCACTTTGAGAGAATTGATTGCTTCGGGATGTGTAGATGAATATATGGAATATCGAAACACAGAGTTGCGAATTGGGGGCGGATTAGAAGCTCCTGATTTCCCAAATGGTTGGCAAGAACAGCGATTTTTAGGCCCGGATGTATTACGAGTATACAAAGTGCCAATTTCTTCGGATTTGTATCAATAGGTTATCACTGGAATTAAATTGTAAGTCAATATAGAATTTTACAACGTGTTGTTTTCTGATGAGTATTGGGTAGTTGCCAAGTCGGCAGAGTCCTCTCTCCGAGAGCGAGGCAGCCGCTTTCTGGCTTACACCTATCCCGTAAATAATGAGGCTGAAGTAAAAATCCTTTTGGAGCAATTAAAGGTTAAATATCCGGATGCAACCCATCATTGTTATGCCTATGTTATAGGTGCTGGCAGTGAGGCGCAACGAGCAAATGACGATGGTGAGCCCGCTAATAGTGCCGGTAAACCAATCTTAAGGGCCATTCTATCGGCTCAGTTAACCAATGTTTTAGTTGTAGTAGTTCGATATTTTGGTGGGACATTGTTGGGAATTCCTGGACTAATAAATGCTTATGGATTGGCCGCAAAACAGGTATTAGAAGTTGCAGGAGCGATTCAGCGGGTGAGGGAAGTGAGCTTTCGAGTGTCGGTAGATTTCGCAAATGAACAAGAACTGCATCGTTTAGTTGCTAAATTCAATGGTAAAATCGATGCATTGGATTACAACAACGATGGTCTCATTGCTAAAATAAGTATTAAAAACTCTATAGCAACAGCATTTGCAGCTGCGGTAACACAACATTATCAACTTAATCTATTGGATTAATTTCCATCCATTGAGATTGGAGAAATGATTTTTTTGTTGTTACTTGCTATTACTATCTATAATACTATGAAATTAAAAATTACTTCAACCTATGCATTATTGACCACAGCCGTTGCTGTATTGGTTTCTTCTTGCGGATCAAACGTTACCGTTGCTAAACGTTACCACTCGGGTGGATTCAACTTTTCATTTGGTGGGGGCACTGATGGCGAAAAAGCCGTTGCAAAAACATCGGTAAAGAAACCCGTAATTAAGAAAATTGGCAAAATGCCAGCAGCGGACGTTGCTGAGGAAACTGCGGTTGTTGCCATTGCGAACCCCAAGACTGTTTCGAACTACGCTGAAGCAGCTTTAAAAGCAAACCAACAAACTACTATTTCATCAACTTCTACTGAGGTTGCATCTGTTTTGGCAACAAAAGCAGGAAAAAAATCTAGTAATGAAGTTGTAAAATCTGCAACTGTTGCTAAGCAAGTTGTAAAATCTGCAAAAAGTAGCAGTGGACCAGGCAAGAGCCAGATTATTGCTTTGATATTGGCTTTAGTTGTAGGTGTAATAGGAGTACACCGCTTTTATTTGGGTTACCCTATGGAAGGAGTATTGCAATTGTTAACCGCTGGAGGTTGTGGAATTTGGACATTAATTGATATTATCCGAATTGCAACTGGCGATTTACAACCGGCCGATGGAGAATACGAAGAGACATTCTAAATCTAGAAATTTAATTTTTTACAAGGGGATGCTGATGGTGTACGTTTTGGTACCCATCAGCATTTTTTTATTGCCTGTAAATTTCTTTGATTCGGATACAACCGTAGTTTGTTTGAGTAGGCAATTATTGGATACGGAATGCTGGGGTTGCGGACTTACCCGATCCGTTATGCACGCGTTACACGGTGATTTTTCCGGTGCATGGAATTACAACAAATTAATCATCGTGGTTTTGCCCTTGTTAATGGGTGTTTGGGCGAAAAATCTCTGGAAAATTTTATTGCGTTTAGGATGGCTTTCCAAATCTTGAATTAACGTTCTAATGGTTGTAGAAGTTAAATCTAGAATCCAGATAAAGATAACAATAATCGCTTGATAATATATTAAAGCAACGGTATTGGAGCCAATTTATCGGGTTGGATTTAATTTGTATTTTATGTACTTAATGGTTCTTCCCATCCCTAACCACATAGTTTCGTAATACGTTTTTATATTCAGTATCTCAGATACTTCGGCCTGAGTATATACATTGGGAATATTAACTTCTATGTCTAGATTTTCTTCCTTTGCTATTTCTAGTGTGAACTCGTAAAATAAATCACTGTCTGTTTTTACATTGACTAAGGCGTCTTTTTTTGCGATTTTCCGGTATTCATTTAAAAACTTAGGGGAGGAAAGTCGCTTACGTTCTTTTTGAGGTTGTGGATCTGGGAAAGTTATCCAAATTTCACTTACTTCATTGGCCTCAAAGTAGTCCTGAATATTATCGATTGGAATACGCAGAAAAGCTACGTTATTGAGTTTTTCTTCTAGGGCTGTCTTTGCCCCACGCCACAACCGATTGCCTTTAATATCGATTCCAATATAATTAATGTTAGGGTGAAGTCGTGCTAAACCTAAGGTATAATCTCCTTTGCCGCAGGCAAGTTCTAATACAATGGGATTGCTGTTTCCAAACCACTGATTCCAAGTTCCTTTATTTTTACAATCCGCATTAAATGTATTTGAGAATGAATCAAATTCGGCAAATTTTATAAGTTTGGCTTTTCCCATGACAATTTCGATGCAAAAAAACGATTCTTTTTGCGAACTCTTGGGATTTCTTTTGAAATTCTTGTGGCAATTTCTTTTAAATATTTCGATTTTTGCGCCCCCTTATGCTTACTGCAGATTTATTGGTCTATGCCTACTTGAGTGGAACCTTTCCTATGGCTCATCCAGACGAGGGGAATGATATATTTTGGCATACTCCTAAGAATCGCGGGTTGATTCCTTTAGATGATCGATTTAAAGTTCCTAAAAATCTACTGCGTTTGTATAAGAAAAAACCGTTTGAATTAACCATTAATAATGCCTTTGAAGAGGTGATCAATGCCTGTGCCGATTTACGACAAGAGGACACTTGGATATCGGAAGAAATCAAATCGGCCTACATCGACTTACATAGAAAAGGTATTGCCCATAGTTTTGAAGCATGGGATGGAGATAAATTGGTAGGTGGGCTGTATGGTTTGGCATTGGGGAAGGCCTTCTTTGGCGAAAGTATGTTTCACCGAGCCACAGATGCGTCTAAAATTTGTTTGGTGTTCCTCGTTGAGTTTCTACGGGAAAAGAAGTTTCAATTGTTGGATTCCCAATATTTGAATCCTCATTTATTGCAGTTTGGTGCTTATGAAATTCCTCATGACGAGTACATGAAGTTGTTGACACGTGCAACCACCGTTTAGTTGCAGTTTATGGTTTAGTTGGAACATTACCTTGCAATTGCCTAGGAAAAATATCACCTTTGTACTGTGTATATGCAGCTTTTTCTGGGTAATAAGTGGGTAAAAATTGATGGACAAAATCCAATCGATTTGTCTTTAAGTACGGGTGTTAACGGTGAAAATCCCAATGCGTTTTACATTAATCCAGCGCAATTTGAACCCATTCGAGTGGGTGGTTTCATAGGCTCCGTGGGTGAGGGTGGATCTGCCAATTGCGAGGTGCTAACTTTATGTGCCCATGGAAATGGAACCCATACCGAATGCGTGGGTCATATTAGTGAAAATAGAATTGCATTGCCTGAGATTTGGCAAGATGGTTTTCATTTGGCACAATTAGTAAGTTTGGAATTGGAAGAGAAAGGTTATTTTTCATTGGAGCAAGTTTCATCGGTACATTGGGCTGAAGGCATTTCCGCTGTAGTTTTTAGAAGTTTGCCTAATGGAAATTGGAAAAAGAGTAATAATTGGTCTGGAAATAATGCCCCTTATTTCCAATCATCGGCCTTGAAGTTTTTGGCCGATAAAGGGATAGTGCATTTATTAACGGATTTTCCGAGTGTAGATCCGGAGGAAGACAACGGGTTGTTGGAGGCACATCACGCTTGGTGGGGAGTCCCGTACCGTTCTCAAGGAAATTTTAAACAACAAGTATCTACGCAACAAACACGTTCAAAATCCACAATTACTGAGCTGATATTTATACCTTCAACTGTTGAAGATGGAATTTATGGTTTGCAAATTCAAATCCCCAATTTAATGACCGATGCTGTACCTAGCCGACCCTTATTATATCCAATTATTCAAGAATGAGTTCGGAAAAGGCACTATATTTTTGCAACATTCTCGTTTCTAGATTAATTAATTCCGGGAAATCGGCGCGTGCCATTCGGCCTAATACAATTTTGTGTGTGAAGCTGGATGAAATTGGAGATATGGTGACAACGTTGGCCGTGTTTTCACAATTAAAAGAGGCATTTCCAACATCGGAAATTACGGTTTTGTGCAAACCATTTGCAGGTAGCTTGTTATTGAATAATCCATATGTTTCTAAGGTGATTTATGACATTCAAGATTGGAACACTGCGTTTGATTTGGTAGTAGAATTACGAGGAAATTGGAAAACACTGTTGCGGAGTATCAATTTCAAATATTGGCCCCATTACCGATTAGACCGTGGTTGGGTTCGATTAAAACAACGTGGTAATCAACCTCATGAGTCGATTACCAACTATAGAATCATTGAACCAATAGTAAAAAATAAGGTATTGGGTGGAAGTGAATCACAAAATCATGATTTGTTGGCTGAAAGCTTAACTGAGAATGGAAAAGGGATGGATCCTTCCATTGGATTTAATGGCGAAAAGGAGATGTTAAATCGAGAAAAAAAACCGTTGTTATTTCCGAGTTCTGAAGACGAAGCGGCTGCGGAGATTTGGATTTCACAAGCGCAACGACAAGCATTTTCTGTTAAAGGGGAGGCGCCCAAGGGGATGGCGATTTTGCATGCTGGAGCACGTAAAGTGTTGCGGCAGTGGCCATTAGAAAATTTCTCAGAAGTAGCCAAGTGGTTGTGGGATACGCATCGAATTTGGTCAATTTGGGTAGGAACTTCCGAAGAAAAGTCAAATATAGAATCAATTTGGCATCCGCATTTAGGGACGTTGTGGATTTCGGAAGAAGCGTCGCCTCGAAATACATCGTTACTTGCATTTTATGCCCTTATTCAACGTGCTTCTTTGTTTATTGGCAATGAAAGTGGACCTTTACAATTGGCTGCATTGGCAGACATCTCGATAGTGGGAGTATTTGGTCCGGGCGTAGAAAAGGTTTTCTACCCATTGGGTGCGCGGGTTTTTACATTGGGAGAGAATATAATTTCTATTGACGATAAGGCATTTTTAGAATTTCAGGGGGCTGAAATAGATGGTAATCAAATGTATGCAACCGAAAAAGAGTCAGAAAACACCATAAAAATTGGAACCAAGCGTAAGGCGGTTATTCATTGTAAATTGCCTTGTAATCCCTGTGATCAGGTTCATTGTGTGCATCCGGAGAATCCGTGCATTCGCCGAATTTCTTTAAATTCTGTTCTGCAGGTTTTGAACAACTACATATTCACTCAATAATTTAGCCATTTATTATTTAGTGACAATTCGCTAACAATTTGGCATACTTTTGGTTGCTTCACAGCGCATCGTTGCATCATTAAAAAAAATTGAATGCGAAAACCTTTTGAAGTTACAGTATTGGGAACATCTTCGGCAACGCCTACGAAATATAGGCATCCAAGTTCTCAATTTGTACGATTGGAAGGTAATTATATGTTGTTGGATTGCGGCGAAGGGACGCAACGACAATTAGCACGTTATGGTTTGAAGATGCAGCGAATTTCTCATGTTTTTATTACGCATTTGCATGGAGATCATTACTTTGGATTACCGGGATTAATTACTTCTATGGCATTATTCGGGAGAGTAGAGCCCTTGGTAATTGTGGGTCCTCCCTTATTGGAAGGCATGATACGAATGTTGTTGGTTGATAGTGATGCCCATTTGCCATTTGATTTACAGTTTGTGGAAACGCAATCCAATCGTATTGAAACTGTAATTGAAACAGAATCCTTTGAAGTTCAATCGGTCCCGTTACAACACCGAATTCCATGCACGGGTTTTTTGGTGAGGGAAGTTGGACCTCAACGCAAGCTAAATTTAGATGCATGTTTTAAATATTCCATTCCTGTGGAGCGTTATGACGACATTAAATGGGGCTCTGATTACGTTACTGCTTCGGGCGAAGTGGTGAGTAATGAGTTACTGACGATCTCGGGCTATAAGAACCGAGTTTATGCCTATATTACCGATACGATTTATGATGAATCGTTAATTCCAATATTAAAGGATGTAGATCGGTTATATCATGAGGCAACTTTTGCACATGATCGATTAGCCAGAGCAACAGAGACTTTTCATTCAACGGCTATACAAGCAGCCGAAATAGCAAGGCAATGTGGAGCAAAGCAACTGTTATTAGGGCATTTTTCCGCACGATATCAAGATGCCTCACCGTTAATTGAAGAGGCTAGAACGGTATTTCCGTACGCAGAAGAAGCAATTGAAGGTCAAACCTATTCAGTAGGTTTATTGGAAGAGTTGCCGGGTTAAAGCATTCGGTTCACCATACTACTAAATTTCCCTCATTGAAATCCTGTTTACTGGGTTAAACCGGGCGATTTTTTAAATTATAGAATCATCACAGAACTACCGAAGTTTCAAAAACGAGATTCGACTTTTACTATTTGCGATCTATTGTAATTCAATTAGTTGAAAATGATTGGAAAGAAGTGATTTGTGGGTTGTACACCAATTGCATATGGTGTAAAAGTTGCTATTTAGTGAATGAAAATCCGTAGTAACTTCGTTAGATTCATATGGTGAAATCGAAACAATCCAAAGATAAGAGACCCGATTTTTTACGGGATCAATCATCGGATAAAACAGAAAAGATTACAGGTAAAGATGTTTGGTTGGCGCTTACTTTACGCCATGATCCAACGCGTAAAGTATTTGGTTTTGCACTAATCGCTATGAGCCTGATCATGGCAATTTCCTTTATTTCGTTTTTCTTTTCTTGGAATATAGATCAGAGTTTGATGTCTACCGATGATTGGGATTCTTTTAACCAATCGGGTAGCCGAGTTCGCAATTCAATGGGATATTTTGGTGCATGGCTCTCGTACAAGTTTATTCACAACGGTTTTGGAATTGGCTCATTTGCCTATTTACCTTATGTTGCCTTGTGCGGGATGTATTTGCTGTTGGATTATCGACCTTTTTCGCTGTTGCGTATACTCATTCATTCCATGTTGGTTGCAGTGTGGATTTCCTTATTCATGGGTTTGTTTTTTGGAATGTTTCCCTTACTAGGAGGAGCCATTGGCTTTTTTAGCAATCAATTAATGAAAGACAGTATTGGATGGGTTGGGGCGTTTTTAGTTTTGGTAGGCTATGGTGTAGCATACAGTATTTTCTTTTTAAATCTTAATCCTTTTGCTCGAATTAAACTGAAACAATATCCTTTGGATGGTTCGGATTATGATGCGGAAGTACATGCTGATGGTAATGGTAACATAGAAGAAGAAGTACTAATGGAGGAGATTATTGGGAGCGATAATGAGGAAGAGTATTTAGGGGATTCCTTGGAGGCCGAAATTATTGAAGACGATGAGGATGCTCTGTTAACAGCAGAACAATTGGAACAACTCACGCAGATTTCCATAAAAAAAGTAGAAGTTTCAATGCCGATGGAAGTTAAGATCCACAGTGATGAAACGGAGAAGATGGAGCCAAAATCGGGATACAGTGTTTCGGGACCATTGTTTGTGCCGGAAATTGAACCCAATAAGATGGATGCTTCATCCAAAGAAGTTAACATCGAAAAGGAAATGATCGAACCGATAAATTCGGTTGTTGACTTGTCGTTGGAGGTTGATTCTGAGACATTAACGGAAGAATCAGCATCGAATGTACCTCCCATATCGGCTGTAATTGAGGACGATAGTGGCTTTAAAATTGAAGATTTAACGGCCGCAGAAGAGGAGATGGTGGAAGAGAATACGGGGGATGTTATTTTAGAAAATGGAATGGAACGCCGAGGTTTGGATACCGTTTACGATCCAACCGCAGAATTGAGCGCGTATAAATTTCCAACCTTGGATTTAATGACGGAATACGATGCCAAAAAGCAAGAAATTGACATGGTAGAGATTCAAGCTTCCAAGGATATGATTATACAAACGCTAGAAAACTATAAAATTGGTATATCTAGCATTAAGGCGAGTGTGGGACCCACGGTTACATTGTATGAAATAGTTCCGGCTCCAGGTGTGAAAATTTCGAAAATTAAAAATTTAGAAGATGATATTGCCTTAAGCTTAGCGGCATTAGGGATTCGAATTATCGCCCCGATTCCGGGTAAAGGAACCATAGGTATTGAAGTACCCAATAAAAATCCTGAAATGGTTCCGATGCGTGCAGTTTTGGCATCCAAGCGCTTTCAAGATTGTGATTTCCAGTTGCCCGTAGTATTAGGAAAAACTATTTCTAATGAAATTTTCATTACAGATTTGGCTAAAATGCCTCACTTATTGATGGCAGGTGCTACCGGGCAGGGTAAATCGGTGGGTTTAAATGCAATCCTGGTATCCTTGCTCTATAAAAAACATCCAGCCTATGTGAAGTTTGTTTTAGTTGATCCTAAAAAGGTGGAGTTAACGTTATTCAATAAGATTGAACGACATTTCCTTGCCAAATTACCGGGGGATGGTGAGGCGATTATTACTGATAACCATAAGGTAATTAACACCTTGAATAGTTTGTGTGTTGAGATGGATAATCGATATAAACTATTGCAGGATGCATTGGTTAGGAACATTATTGAGTATAATGCTAAGTTTTTAGCGAGGAAATTAAACCCCAATGAAGGTCATAGATTCTTGCCTTATATAGTAGTTGTAATTGATGAGGTTGCTGATTTGATGATGACCGCTGGTAAAGAAATTGAAACCCCAATTGCTCGATTAGCGCAATTAGCTCGAGCCATTGGTATTCACTTAATATTAGCTACTCAACGTCCGTCAGTGAATGTAATTACGGGTATGATTAAAGCCAATTTCCCTGCGCGTATTGCCTTTAGAGTGACATCTAAAATAGATAGTAGAACCATTTTGGATGCCAATGGCGCGGACCAATTAATTGGTAAAGGGGATATGTTGTATAGTGGGGGAAATGAAATGATCCGATTGCAATGTCCATTTGTGGATACCCCAGAAGTTGAAAGAATTGTAGATTTTATTGGGGAGCAGAGAGCTTTCCCACTAGCATATCAACTACCAGAAGTAAAAGAAGAAGGCGGTGTTTTGGGTGGCGAAGCTTTTGACCCTAACGAACGAGACGATATGTTTGAAGATGCGGCACGAATTGTGGTATTAAACCAGGTAGGCAGTACTTCTATGATACAACGAAAATTGAAAATTGGGTATAATCGTGCAGGCCGATTGATGGATCAATTGGAAGATGCTGGTATTGTAGGGCCTAATAATGGTTCTAAGGCTCGACAAGTTTTATTGCCCGATGAATACTCTTTAGAACAATTTTTACGAAATTTGAATGATTAATTTATCCATGCAGAAATTACGATATATTTTAATGCTTGTGCTGTCAGGATTAGTTTCTGCAGTGAGTGCTCAAAACGATCCCAAAGCGGATGCTATTTTAAAGAAGGTTGCCAAGGTGTATCAATCCTACAGCACTATTAATGCAACTTTTGCAATTACTACGACGCCCGTGACAGGAAAACCTACCGTTGAAACGGGTACTATTTGGTTAAAGGGTAAAAAGTTCAAATTAAATTATGCTAATCAAGAGATTTTTTGTGATGGTATATTTACTTGGACCTATAATAAAGATGATTTGGAGGTGATAAAGGAAAATTTCAAACTGCGTGATAATGCAATTACACCCAACGAGATTTTTACAATTTATAACAGAGACTTTAAGAGCAAGTTTGAAGGTCCAACTGTGAGAAATGGAAAGAGCTACGATGTAATTATGTTGAGTCCAAAGAAGAAGGTGAATTTTGCTTATGTAAAGCTAGAGGTGGATAAAACAACGAATAAAATACAACGCGTGGTGCAGCATTTTAAAAATGGTACAGAAGTGGCCATTGAGATTAAATCGTTAACACCAAACACCGCCTTAGCAGATAACTTTTTTACTTGGAATCAAGCGGCTCACCCAGATGCGATTTTGGTGGATTTAACAAAGAAAAAATAAGTTAACAGATTTTCTATTTCTTTTCTACTTTCAAGTATTCGTTTGAATTATCGAATGCTAATATCTAAAACTTCAAATAAACATAAATAAAAAGGGGCTTTCAATTTGAAAGCCCCTTTTTATTGAGTTATTAGTTTTATTTACACTGATTTAAAGGTTTTTGGTCTATTAGAAATATTTATTTCTTGGAGGAAGTTTTATTTACCACCCAAAACTTCAAACATTTTCTTTCCAATTTCTGCTGGACTTTCTACAACGTGAATTCCACATTCGCGCATGATAGCCATTTTTGCTTCAGCAGTATCGTCCTTACCTCCAACAATCGCTCCAGCGTGGCCCATACGTCTTCCTGGAGGGGCTGTTTGTCCAGCGATAAATCCAACTACGGGTTTTGTGCCATTTTCTTTAATCCAACGAGCCGCTTCTGCTTCCATACCACCACCAATTTCACCGATCATAACGATACCTTCGGTTTCAGGGTCATTCATAAAGAATTCAACCGCTTCTTTGGTAGTAGTTCCAATGATTGGGTCTCCACCAATTCCGATTGCAGTGCTCTGCCCTAATCCTAATTTCGTTAATTGATCAACGGCTTCGTAGGTTAAAGTACCCGATTTAGAAACTACGCCAATGCTGCCTTTTTTGAAGATAAATCCAGGCATAATACCGATTTTAGCTTCACCAGGAGTAATAATACCTGGGCAGTTAGGACCGATTAAGGTACAATCATGACCTTTAATATACTCACGCACGGTAACCATATCTTTGGTAGGAATACCTTCGGTGATACAAACGATAACTTTGATTCCTGCTTCTGCCGCTTCCATAATTGCATCTGCTGCAAATGCAGGTGGAACAAAGATGATAGAAACATTTGCGCCTGCCTCATTAACCGCATCTTTAACTGTGTTAAAAACGGGTCTGTCCAAATGCAAACTACCGCCTTTACCGGGTGTCACACCACCAACAACGTTGGTTCCATATTCAATCATTTGTTGGGCGTGAAATGTACCTTCGTTTCCAGTGAAACCTTGTACAA
>JACCDW011063417.1_pt1 | contig 20425 bp, 23 predicted proteins | sample 7449781 | NCBI WGS metagenome assembly JACCDW01 (sample SAMN15323449, study PRJNA562643) | freshwater metagenome | isolation source: river surface water | place: USA:Blue River Watershed | collected 2017-08-18
TAGATAACTTTATTCAACTTCACAAGAAGATGATTACTTTCAAGATAGAAAAGAATTTAATAGAATCTTGGCTAAAGTTAAATAAATCAATGAGTGATTCTATTTTTGAAGCCTTTTTGATATGGTCACCATCTGTGTCTTCTGAAGCCTTAATGCGTCAGGGATTCAAAGGAGCTGATTTAGGAAGAGAAATAGATAGACTGGAGAAGATGAATATCATAAAATTAATAGATAGCTTATGAACAAAATAGATACTTTTGAAGAATTTGTCAATGAAGAATACAATAAGCCAAGGAAAGGAATGAAACGTAGGTGGTCTATGAAATACAAGAAATCTATAAATTGTAGTAATCCAAAGGGTTTCTCACAAAAGCAATTTTGTAAAAGGAAGAGGAAAGGCGGAGCTTATAAGAGCTAATTAACTAAAGAAATACATGTGAAATAATCTACTGGAAGGGATATCCCATCCGAAATAAGTAGATGCCGCATGTATTAATCCACCATCAAATATAACAAGTCTGTTATAAACATTACCGACAGTATCTACTAACTCGTAAGGAGTCCCATCAACAAATGTTTTTTGATTGAAACAATTCATTATTCCTTCTTCTGAGTTATGCCTTATTTTAGTTTGTTTATGACGATAAAAGCTGGTACCCGCCTCAGGTGGTGCATCAGGTGTTAAATAAACCATCGCAGCCCATCGTTGGTCATCACAATGATACACAAGAGGTGTACCAGCCTTACATGTTTGAAATCTACCATTCATAGATTCTTCTTGCCATGAAGTAATTCTCTCACCTATAATAGATTGAAATCGCTCTCTTACTCCATCGAATAGAAATTGCTTTCTAGTGCGCATTCCTAAGTAACCAGGGTCATCGAAGAAGTATTGTTGTAGCGCGAAATCTCTTACTTCATCGGGATTAAGGTAAAAGTTATCTACTACGAAAATTCGCTTATCAGTCTTTCGGCTTAGTGCAAACTGGTTTGTTTCAATCACACCCCAGTCAGAATCAGGTGAATGGTCTAAAAACATTTCAATATCTTACTACAGTTTCTTTTTGAAAATATTTCTCGATGGTTTCAAGCTGGTCTTCTGCGTCAACAAGCATTTGTAGAGCTTCTTCTGCATTGTTGTAGAAGTCCTTGGTTGAGTGATCTCCGATACCTACTGGATTTTCAGAAAGAAGTTTCAAGGTAAGAAGAGCTTTCTGTTTGTTAGCTTCAGCCTGAGCTTTCAGCATTGTAAATACATTTGCCATAAATTATCTGTTTTTTATTGTATATTTTTTGAGAATAGAAGTTTTTTTGAAAAAATTAAATATCTTTGTTATTATGAATATAGATAATCTAAGAAATAAAATTGAAAACGGAATTAAAGCTCAAGATATTATGCTTAATCTACTATTTGGCTTTTTAATTTTTTTTATTATATTTGGAATAGGATTCACTCTTGGTCTTTACGCACGATAGTTATCTAGATTAGATTTAACAGAACAGAGGAAAATAGATCGTCTTTCTGTCGTAATATTATTCTTCTATACTTATCGAAGTCATTTATTCTGGTTTCATAGTTTACTAGACAGTCTACCAACAATTCGCCGACTTTTGTGATATCATTTATTTTATATCTGGTGGGTATTGGTATATCACCTGTAAATTTGGCAGACCCTTCAAGGTTAGTTATAATACAATTACCAAAAAGTGCGGCTTCTCTTGGAATTCTATCTCTACCAGGATGATTCCCAAAATCGATATAACATTTAGATTCAGAAAGAAGTGTAGTTGTTTCTTCTCTTGTCATATTTTGTATTGGTACAAATTTCAGACTTGGGTTTAATTTTATAATTTCGTTTGTTTTTTCTATACCTTTAGCCGGGTTATAAACTATAATATCTTTTTTGTCTCTTTTTGTTTTGGAAAAGTCTAAGTTAATATAATCATTGAGCATAATTGTATTATAAGCCCCAGAAGAATTAAGATAATGTTGCACATAATAAGATTGACAAAAATGTGTTATTTCATTATTTTCAAAATCTTTGAATTTCTGCCAATTGTGTTCGACTGATAACCACCATATTGCCTTATTGATGTGTTTATAATCGTCCAATTTATCAGTCCATATTTCTGGGGCTATCAGAAGATTGCTTTGATTATCATCGATTTTGCCAACCCATTGAGGATTGTAATCAATATAGCGTATATCAACAGGGTCTAGGTCGTCAGTTTCAAAAAATAAATAAGATTTTTTGAAAATATAATTTATAGCGTAGACTAACTGATATAGTGACTCTACACCTCCACCACCATAGGTTGATTTAGGTGGAGCCATTACATAAATATTTCTATAAAACATATTTAATAATTAATTTAAATGGCAATAGCATCAATTATCTGCTTTATGGTATCCTCTAAAGACACTTTTATTTGCCAATCTGGAAAGTCATTTTTGACTTTTGTAAGGTCGGATATATACCAAATATGGTCGCCTTCTCTAGGCTCATTCAGGAAACTATATTTTTGATAGTTTAGTCCGGTATAATTATTTATTATCTCGATTGCCTCTAATATCGATACTGAGTTATTCCTACCACCACCAATATTATAAACTTCACCTTTTTTCGGACTCAAATGGTAATGCCAGAATAGACTTATCAAATCTGATGAATGTATGTTATCCCTGACTTGTTTACCTTTGTATCCAAATATTCGATAATTATCATTTTTTATAGCACAATTTACTAAATATGACAAAAATCCATGCAATTCTGCAGAAGCGTGATTTGGACCAGTCAAGCACCCACCGCGAAATATTCCTACATTCATACCGAAATATTTACCATACTCTTGACACAAGATATCAGCAGACAATTTAGAAGCACCAAAAATTGAATGTTTAGAATTATCAATATTCATTGACTCATCAATTGAAGCAAGATCCATAGTATCGGCATAGTATGCTTCGTATCTATTTTCTAACTCCTTTATAATTATATTTTTATATGACTCATCTCTTTTACCCGTATGGTATGCGATGTTAGGTCTATCACCGTAAACTTTGTTTGTAGATGTAAAAATGAATGTTGAATTTGGACAGTATTTTCTTGTCAGCTCCAGAAGATTCAACGTGCCGACTGCGTTGATACCGAAGTCAGTCAGTGGTTCCTTAGCTGCCCAATCATGCGATGGTTGTGCGGCGGTATGAATGATTAGCTCTATATCCAGGTTATAGGACTCGAACAATTTTTCTAGAGTATCATATTCCCTAATATCTATTACGTGATGATGATAGTCATTGAAGTCAGAAGATAGTTTTTGAAAACTCTTCTTCGTTGAGGCTGAATCACCAAAAAAATATGACCTCATATCATTGTCGATACCAATTACTTTGAATCCTTTTTCCAATAAAAAAACAGAAGCCGCAGAACCTATAAGTCCTCCGGATCCTGTGACGACTGCGACGCTCATAGAGAAACGATAAATTTTTCGAAGTGTGAATGAAATCCATCAATTCTATCATTCAAACTAGTTTGATTAACTCTTATAATTGGTTGGTTGTAATATTGCCAATATAACTCAAAATCATTTTTCATATCACTTACCAACTTGAGGGATTTTTCAACACCTAACTCATTAACATCTATGATTGAATCAGTGTTGAACTCATTCTTTATTGCACCTCCCCAGTAAATAGGAATAACATCTGATTTAATAGCGTCTATAAGCTTTTCGGTAATGTAACCTTCATACTGTGAGTTTTCGAAAGATAGTTGGAATTTATACTCGTTTGTTTTCTTAATCTTCTCTTGTCTATTAAGAACTTTACCGGTATTATTGAAAAGTGGACCGAAAGAATCTACGAGAGATATCTTATTCAAGTTAAGAAAGTAATTATTTCGGAATTGAGAATTACCATTTGCTTGAATGAAAGTACAAAACTTTTTATCTTTGAATCTGATGTATAAATCATCCTTTGATAATTTTCTTGCGACATCATTGTAATTTTGAATGCCTGATTCTATTGTATCAACTAAGTAAAGTGGAAGCCTGTAATGATTTGCATACTCACAAAAATCAAAGCTATACACCATATCAAAGCTATCTATTATTGATGCGTTCAAGTTTGGTATCCTATCTATCATTCTATACCAGTTTTCTCCTGTCCAATAAAGTCTTTTCTTAGTTTTTTTTGACATAAATGAAAGACCGAAGCAAGAAGCAATGAGTAAGTCTGAATCATCAGATACAACTTCAAAAGGTATTTGTAACTTATTCAATGTTAAAGTCCAAAAATTGTCTGAAGGGTCAAATCCACCCCAGAAGTCTGTGAACTGTATTTTAATTTTTTTCATTTTTTAAATTTTTTTCAAGCATATAAAACACGAATGAAATCGAGTATATCGCTAACTCTATTCAAATAAGTGTGATTTTCTTTTATGTTTTTTATAAGTGAGATATCTCTTTTAGTATCTCTATCGGAAAAGTATTTTATTGAGATATCATAGTAGTTTTCTGTTTTGTCAGAATATAATATTTTACCATCAAAAAATTCGTATGCTAATTTGGAATTTGTAATAGGTATGCATCCATAACTAATATTCTTAAACAATCTACAAGGTATGTAACCAAGATTTATATGATGCTCACCTCTTATATCGGGGTAAAAAATCGAGTTTTTAACTAAGTCTATAGCACTTTCCTCAGGAAGACCACAATTGGACAAGTGACTTATTTTTTTATTCACTAAAAGATCACTGTATTGTAACCATCCGTAAATGTTGATATCAATCGACTTATTAGTCAAGTCTTCAATCATTGGTCTTATCTGATTGATATTCTCACTCCATATACTTCCTATAAAATTCAAAACATTACTCTTTAGGTTATGAGTAATCACATCTTCGACTATTTCGTGTGGTAGGAGATTTGTTGCCCACGGCTGATATATAGCTTTATTTCTAATATCGTAGTACACATAATCTTTGACTTTTTCAGCTTTATATAGAGGTTGTCGACCATGTATCCCACTATCATCAAGTGGATAATTATAACTGTTGTTTTGTCTTAATGGCTCAGCCAAATAGTTACATAAATTTATATACTTGAGGTTATTTTCTCTAAATAGATGGTTACTAACATGATGTAAAACATAAAAACAGTCATCCCTCAAAGGAACGTCTCCGAGTGAGCTTTCGCCGAAGAAAAGAGTACCACTCACATCCGGAAGACTAATTTCGGAGATACTGTTAACCCAATATGTCTCATAATTCAAATGCTTAAAAGCTCTGTAATAAGCTAGATGAATGAAGGAGTGTGTACCACTATGACCTTCAACAAACTTATGACCAATTATTACTACTCTTTTTATATTCATACTTGCTATTTCGTTTATATTTCGTTTATATTTCAAGTCTCAAAAAATTCTCCGGTATTGTGAGAAGTGGCATTCCTAGAATGTATGATTTTAAAGAGTCGTCAGTAAAGGCATTTTGTGACTCAAATAGGCCGCGCATTTGTATATTTTCTTTAGCCAATCGATTTGAAAAGTTAAAATCCATTTTACCCAAATGAATAATAAACACATTCTCTGGACTAGAATCGAAACCCCTATTATTAATTGTATGCTTTCCGTTTCCCCAACTTACTGGTACTCTTGTAATAATGGGTTTTTTATACCATCCTGAAGTTTCACCTACGTTCATATATTTTCGCTGTGAAAATACGCTCTTTGTATAGTCAAATTCTGGTTCTGAGTTTATTTTATGTGTAACATCAATGAAATTGGTAACTAAAAAGTCACTCGTAAAGTTGTTTAAAATTTCGATTAGATTCTCATGGTAAAGCAATTCGTCGATATCTAGATATATTACAACATCTGACTCAGTAAGTATTTCTATTAAAAGATTATTAACAAAATGACTACAATAGTCTAACCTTGCTGCGTAATCTCTAGGAACTGAGCCAAACGATATTATATTTATTTGACTTTCTAAAAAGTCATGTAGTTTTAACTCCTCAGCTAGTTGATTATGAGTTAGGAATTCTTCATCGATTATAAAAATAAAACTATTATTATTAAAATATGACTGATGATAAGTGACCCACTTAGTAAAAAACCAATTTATCCTATCAACATGTGTTATGACTTTAATATCCCTCAAAATTGTGCGAAAATTTTATATGATGTTATATACATCTCTGTTTAATATGTTTGCATATATCTTTTTCAAATCTGATTTTGATTTACAACTTATAAAAATTAGTCCGAGTCTACCAAAAGGACTTGCTTTTAATTTGTCACCAGTTGTTGATAGAGGAATAAAGTAATCGATTTTCATGTCATTATTAAATCTTATACCAGTAAAAGCAGAATCATGATTTAGACTAATAGTGTGTCTTATTATGTTGTTATTTGATAATTCACTGGATTTTTTTATTTTCTGATTTAAAAATGGAGTTGTATAAACTTCTGCGTATTCAAATCCAGTGGATTTTTCTATTAATAAACTATACAAATCTCCAGGACATCTCCTAGTCACCTCCACTATTCTAAAATCCGATTTATTTCTTATGAATTGAGTATGCATCAAACCATCTTTAAGAGATAAGTTTTCAGCGATGATCTCGACTTGTTTTCTAATTTTACTTGCTATATTAGAGGGAAAATTATGTACGACATGACTTGTATCTACTGTGAATTTATTTGCTGTCGCATGCTCAATAACAAAAAAGTCTGAAGTAATTTTTCTATCAACTAAAAAAGCACTGTGACTATATAATTGTCCTTCTATATACTCTTCTATAATGTATCTATTTTGTTTTGAGTAACTAATTGCATTTGCGATAGCCTCGTCAATTTTTGACGGGGAATTATCATAAACTACAGATATACCTCTTCCACTGAAGGCATCGACAGGTTTGACTATAAAAGTCATCTTCTTAGATAATGTTTCTTCTCTTGTAAAGGTACAAGGCACATTCAATTTCTTTTCTTTGGCAAATAATCTAAATTGATATTTATCATTTAATTTAGTTGTAGTCTCTACTGAATCGAGTCCGAAAAATGAATCCGAGAAGTGCGATGCTGAGTAATAAGATACATCATTACAACCAGGAACTATAAAATCAAAACAATAATCGATTACTGTTTTTTTTAGGTCTTCTATATTAGAATAATCTATCTTTATATAGTTCTTACATAACTTTGCAAGACAATCATCTTCTCTAGCACCAGCGACGTAGACTTCATATCCCTTCTCTAAAAGAGATTTGTAAATTGGTTCAGATGATACATTCGTATCCAATAAGAGTACTTTTAACATATTTCCACCCATTTTTTTTCTTTGCAAGAAGTAGAGATAGACCTTAACAATCGCATACATTCTTCGGATTCTTCTAAACCAAATGTCGTTCTAGTATGTGGTTTATCTTCCATGTAATTTGAGATATCTACGTAAACATTGTCGTAAAAAATTGACATCGCCTCTATAAAGCCGGCTGGATGACCGACCTTAAATCTGTTATAAGCTAAAGAACTTACTTCTAAGAGATTTTCAGAGCCTCTGTCTTTCAACCATATTTTTCCTGTCTTATCAGACATCCTTAGAATCTCAGGTTCTAATTGATACCACTCAGCACTTGATTCTGAGCCGAAGACTCTGAATCGTAATCCGTTTCGGTATCCTAACGCGGACTTACTATACCACATGTTACATGTCATTTCATTGGAATATTTAATAAGACAATTAATATCATCAATTATATGTCTAAAATTTCCATAGCTGTTCTGTATGGCAACTACATCTAATGGCTTTTGACCAGTTAGAAACCTTACTAATGAATATGTATGTGTAGCTAAATCTAAGGAAAGTGTTGGTATATCACCATCTTCTAATCTCCAAGTTTGAGGCGTTAGGGGACTTCCATCTTTAAACCTTAAGAATCCTTCTTGTGGCATCTCTATATGTATCTGATGTATCTTACCGAGATGACCAGCCTCAATCATCTTCTTCAATTCGATTACTAATGGATATGTAAGGTAATTAAAAACTACACTAATGAAACTATTAGTATATTTATTCTTTATAGTTTCAAGCTCATTGAAATTTGAAACTAGTGACTTTTCACAAATTATTGGTATTTTAAGGCCAGCAAGAAAGTCTATTTGTTCATAATGTTGATTACTTGGTGTAAGTATAACGACTGCATCAATATCTAGTCTTCTTTTTTCCAACATCGATTTGTAATCCGAGTAAATATCTTTATTCGCAATTCCATAGAATTCAGCTGTCTGAATATTTGTTTCTGTGTTTCGGCTGAAGCAAGCAGAAGATATCTCAAAATTATTGGAAAGTCTTATTGCTGAAATATGTGCATATCCAACTGCTGAATTTAATCCACCGCCTATAATACCTATTCTAATCTTTTTTTTCATTATATAAAAATAAGGAAGTTAGCTTGTTTTTTTAAATCTGTCTTGTTAATCTCTTTCAGTATTTCTGGTATAGACTGTATTGCTGCAGGGCAGATTATATAATCATCGCTTATTTCAATAATATCATCAGTCTTAGATATTGTTTGAACGATTTGATTGGATCTACCAAACGTAGTTTTAGTTTTTATCCAAGTCGATTGATAACCATTTCCCCAGAGTATAACTTTTTTTTGTGAGAATTTTGAAACAATATTCTCATGTGTAATTTTCAAACTCTCTAAATTTTTTATAATTTCAGCTGCAATATCATCATGCAAATCAAGTCTATCCCTTATAAGATCATCGAAAAAGACATTCTTGAACCCACTACATAATAACCTAGCTGCTAATTCATAAATAGAAAGTATCATTTCCTTAGTCGGTTCTTCTAATTTGAAATTACAACTTATTTGAAAAAGATTATTTTCGAAATTGTATGAAAGTAATGTTGATACGAATTCTTGTAATTCTTCAGTATGATAGTTATCTTCGGTCATGATGTATTTTATAGTGAGATTCTCTGGATGACTCATGCTATTGGAATAAATACTTAGATTTTTGAGCACTTCTTTGATATTACCCTTACCTCTAACTTCTTTGAATTTATCTTGACTACCAGCATCTATACTTGTAACTATTCTTATTTTATCGTTATTACATACACTATGAAGATATTTGGAAAATGACAAACTATTGCTTAATACTCTGACTTTGGAAATATTATTACTTTGTAAAAGATTATTAGTAATGTAATCAAACTTAGGCTTCAACGTTGGTTCTCCTCCACCCCAAACAACATGAACATTTTCTGAGAGATGGTTGTGATTCAATAGCTCGTGTATTATTGAATCGGTGTCGTACGAAGGTTCTCTACCACCATAGTATTTCGGAGAACAGTAATTACATCTCATATTACAGTATGTAAAATTCTCCAGAGAGATGTAATCTATCTTCTCTTCTTTACCTTTATCATATCTTTGAATGTATGGACACCCAACACAATCCTCGAAGCAATCACTATTGATTAAATACTCGACTTCTTTCTTTCTATCAAGTATCTTTTGAAGGTTTATATCTTCTGTATTAGACATCAAAACAATATCTCCCTTTATTTTACCTTCATAAAAAAATCGCTTACAACATCCTATTATTTCTTGTGGTCCTAGGAAAATCGATTTTTTTAGATCTTTGCAGGATAAATATGAATTGAAACAGTATTCAAGCTCAGAATTCAATATATCTAGATTGTCTTCATTCATGAATAAAGAGGTTGCCCATTTGAAGTTTGTGTTGTTTCGTCTGTAGTCCTTTCTCAACTTGGATACAATTACATGTGGAATAGTTGATTTGAGATACTCTAGAAACTGAATTCGTTTTTCTTTTTCTGAAAGGCTTATTAAATAAAGTACCGTGCCAATACATTGAGTAGTTATCTCTTCTTCTATTTCTTTTATAAGAGGTGAATCAATATAAAGCAATTCAAGAAGAGCCTTCAAATACCCGTCTATTCTTTCTTGATTTAAGTGCCTTGTAATCGAATCTTGATTAGTTATTTTGTTATAAACTTTTTGATGTAATATGAAGGTTTTAGGTCTTTCTACTAGTAGGTTGGCTGAAAAGCTAATGTCTTCATGTAAACCATCACTGAATTTAAGTCCTAATTTTTTTAAAAAGCTACTTTTGATTACAAAATTGAAAACTTCTTGTTTCTCTCTAAAAGAGACAATATTCTTTAATAAGGAATCCACATCTGAAATATGATATCCTGACTTAAGAGAGTGTGCAATTAAATCAATGTCACGACTCATCAAATCTAAAATATAAGTTAATTTGCCATAATCAATTTCATCGTCATCATCAATAAACCATATCCACTCGCCGTTTGATTTCTCGAACCCCATGTTTCTAGCAATACCGGGATATAGTCTTTCAGTGTAGTATAATATATTAACATGAGGAGATTCTATATTTAGTTTAGTCGTATCACCCGAGACTACAGAAATAATTTCATAGTCGTGAAATTCCAATCTTTCAAACTCGGTTAAGAGTGATAAAACTTTTATTTCAAGCGACTGAAGTCTCTTATATGACGGTATAATAACAGATAATTTTCTCATAATATTATATTTATAGATAGTGCCAGCAATTTCCTTCATACTCTACAGTAAGGTTATGAGCTCCTGCAAAATCATGTACGGCAGATCGCACCCATCCATAGTCATCTCCGATTATTTTTGCATTGGGCCAGAATTTTTTACACATTTCGATATCTAGTAAAACGTCAGCATATGAGTGACTACCATCAATATAAATTAAATCAACATCAATATTCAGCGACCCTACTAACTTAACACCATCTTTACTAAAAGCTCTGACTGGGAATAGTCTTTCTCGATAATCCCAACAATTTACTAGAAATGTATCCCATAGAGTTGCTATCTTTTGTATACTAGTATCTGACATCGGATCTGTAGTACCACCATTATCATGACCCTCTAAGGTGGAGCTCCAATGGTCAATTGCTATGACGCTTATGTGGGGTGCAGTATCCATCATAAACCTGGCGGAAAGACCTAGCCAACTGCCTATCTCAATTACAGTTTTAACATTTGGGCCGAGGTAATTTGTTAGTATTCTTTTGTTTTCATCACATAACCATCCATGACCATCAGCAGCAACTAGAGGTTTTTCTTTTGGCCATTCAAATAGCTCATTTAATTTAGAATTCATTTTGATATTTAATTTTATTGTTTATATATATCAAATTTTGATAAATCTGGATAAGGTAATTCCAAGTCTGGATTAGATTTCTTCTTACCACGCGTATCATAAAACTGATTAATCATTAGGAGACCTCGTGTAGCTATTTCGGGCATCATATAGAAATTCCAACCAAGCATATCGAAGTTATCATCGTGATATGAGCACTCTCTTCTACCACTGTATCTAGCTCTTTTAAACCAAAAGTAAGCGGGTTCACTATCTGTTAAAATTGCCCCACCTTTTGAAAGCTTAAAATGCTTGTATGGTCCTGTGAAAGAAACACACATGTGTGTATTAGGCATATACATATCAGCAGTAAATCTAAGTGCAGAATCCCAAACTTTGGTTGGTTCTAATTGGTAAGCACCTTTGAGCTTATCACTATTCATTATTTTGAAATTTACCTTAGCCCCTGCGTGTATTATTTCACAAGGAACTGAAGGATATGTTCTATTAGGTATCGTAATCTCCATGCCTTTAACATTCTCATACATTAGAGCTAGAAAAATGGCGTTGCTAGCATTGTCGACAGTAACAACGTAAGGTGCTCCTGTGTAATCTGCTATTGCCTGCTCAAACTCTTCTGTTATTCTATATACTTTATTGCTCATGCCTTTTTAATCATTTTTTTATATATGTCAACGTTTTCCAATATAAAATTCGGAAAAGAATCGTCTATCGAAACTGTATTCATCTGTCCTCTGAAGAATGGATCCGTGTTGGTTTGAATATTTAGTTCTACGGAATTAAGAACTTTTTCATTAACTAATTCCTGTGCAGAAAAGGATTTAATTTTAGTCTTGACCCTGTCTACTCCGCCCATGTAACTGAAATGCCAACCCCCATTTGACAAGACCCTATGTTTTTTGGCTCTTATATCATTGAGTGACATTTTTTTCACATCACTATATTTGACAATCCTTGTACCAAGCCAATCAGTCTGCTTTAGTACATTTAAATAATACAAATACATTTTTTGCTCAAGTGATATTATCTCACCTGGATTGCAGGATAAATTTTCTAAAATTGTCGGATTCGGTATCTCATCACAGTCTGAAAATAGAATAATATCATCGTCATCGCAATTAACAAGTCCTCTCCTAACACTTTCTTTCTGAAAAAAATCTCTACCATAATGTACCTCCGTGTATCTGTTGAAGCACCTTGTTTCATCTATAAAAGAGTATATTCTTAATACTTCAGAATCACTAGATGGAGGAAGATTTACAAAATCGTTTGGTGTATCGATTATCTTCAAGTGTATAATCTTCGGTAGGAACTTTTCAAATAAGGATTTATTCTCTTCAAAATAAAATGGCTTATCTTCACCTGTATGAGTAACACTTGACTCACAAATTACAAAGTAATCTACTACTTCATACAAGATATTCAAACGCATCTCCAATATCTCTAATTCATTGAAAAAGCAAAAAGTATCATAAATCATATCTATAAAATAATTTTTTTAAACTAGTCCATTTCTTGTATAATAGTCAATTGCTTCTATTCTGCAAGTGTTGTAATCGTTTATATTACCTTCTCGATCCATATAATGAAACTTTGATGTATATTGATCACCTAGCCCCCAATATCCATCACTTGTATTATGTTGAGACCAGTATTTCGGTGCTATTATAAGTTTAGCAGACTGATTTAACCAGCCAGCCCACCAACCAAAAGATGAATTAGAAAGAATTAAATACTTTGCTTGGTTTACAACATAAAAATCAAAGCCGATATCAAAGTGAAAACAAGGATAATCTCCAATGTGCCATAGAGCTGACTTCTTATCATCAGTTATTATTATAAATTTCATGTTTCGATTTATGTCTAGCATCTTCTTTATACAATTAGACCAGTAATTTTTCGAAGCTATTAAGTTAGGTACACTATGATACTCACCTCCTCTAAAATTTATAACACATGTGTCGCTATCAAAAACAATATTATTCTCCTGACACATTCTATCATACTTTTCTTTGAATTCTGCTTTTATAGTAAACCATTCAGCTACTCCTTCATGCTCAAGTAGATACCTCTCTGATTGGGATATCAAATGAATCATAGTATTATCTTCCACATCAAAAACATTAGGATCATAAAAATTTATCAAACAATTCTTGTATGGTTTTGGTGTGTCATAATATTCATTTGTAATCCCGTCATAAACGTTAAGTCCTCGTTCATTTTTCCCCAAAACTTTTACTTCCTTTCCATAATCAATTTCCATGAAATAGAATTGACTCTGTCCTGAATAATAATCATGTGTAGCAACAGGATTAATACCCCAATCAAATCCCTTTTTTTCAGCTACTATTCTGCAAATAGAATAGTACCACATATGGTTACCAAAATTTCCTGTCAAATTCGTAGTGAGCATTTAGATATCTTTATTTTAAAATCTTGGGTATTTAGAATTACTACCTGTCCATTTATGAAAAGCAAAGGGTTCTATTCCTTTAATCTCTTCTATCATGCACTCATGCGAAAAGTGTTTGGCTACTTCTATGTCTGCGAATTTCATTCCATTTTCTAAATAGATATGCCGATAGTTAACACAAATGAAACCATCTTCATTATAGAATCCATGAAATGGCTTCCATTCAAGATTCAACTTGATAGGTAATTCTAATAGACGTTTACTTCGTAGTGAAACAGAATTCCCAACACGGATAATTTCATTGTTTACATCTCGGTAAGAAAAGCTGTCGCTCGGTAAAGGCCAAGGAGCACCTATGTAATCGTAATCTAAGAAATCATCTCTCCATGAAGAAGGATTGACTATGAAGCCATCATCATGAATGAGTATTGCATAGTCGGTTTCTATATAATCATTCAATTTATAAATAATTGAGTAATTCCACTCATCTATATTTGATATTTTTTCTGTTTTACAGACTTCTATATAATCTGGTCTAGTAACTTCTTCGACATCTGTAATTAGCTTTACAGAAGCAAATTTGATATCTTTACACGACCATTCCAGTGCTTTTATAGTCTGAGGAATTTTAACAGAGGTCATTGCAACTAAAGTCACGTTATTTAGCTCAAGCATATTTTTGTTGTAGTTTTATAAATTCGTTATTCTTTTGTTCTTCGGAAATATTGTTAGTAAGTCTATCATTATTGCTTCTATTAACTACCGTGATTTCCTGTAATATTTTTGGCTCGCCATATTTTTGGTACATTTGGAAATACCAATCACAGTCCATCAACCAATTGAGTTCGTTATCAAAATCTAACATATATTGACTCTTTAAAGAAATTACACTTGGACAACCTATTGAATTGTTACCAGTCCAAATATTCGAATTCCATTTTGGCATAAAATCCCGATAATAGTTTATACCGTCATTAGTATGGACGAATCTAGTGGCAAACCAGCAAGTGTCTGAGTTTTCAAGAATGAATCTATATTGTTTTTCTAGAGAGAATTGGTCGAATAAAAAATCATCTTGAAATAGTATTTTTATCCAAATACCATTTGCGTTTTTCATTGCAGTGTTTAAGTTAGGCGAAATAATTCCTCTACCAAATTCATTTCTGATGTATTTAATATTCAACTTATTCTTCCATTGCTCGCACAATGAAAAGATAAAATCATCAACACTATGATCAGAAACTATAACTTCGAAATCTTGTAGTGTCTGTGTTAAAAGTTTTTGGAAGTTATTTTCAAGAAATTCAACACCTTTTCCGTTGTAACCATATGCTGGAATACATACCGAAAATAAAGGCTGTTTTTGGAAATCTATTTTCATTTTATCGATTGATACTTGTATTAATTTAGGTACTTTTTCAGGGGCAAGCGAAGGCTTTACATTTTTATTAGAAATAAGAGCCAAGTCATATATGCTTTTTAAACCACTACCTATATTATAAACACCGGATAAGCCCATGTTTATTAATCTTATAATTTGATCCGAAATAAGGTTTACATAATCAAAATTACCTATTTGGTCAACCCACGCGCTATTGTAGGTAAATGGAAAGGGTTTATGCATACATCGGATGCATAAGTAGTTTTCTGATAAAAGCTGTACCAGTGCATCGCCTAGATTTTTTGTGTAGCCATACCAACTATTATGATGTACCGGTACATCGAATTCAGATGAGTTACTATTCGAATTCGCATAAATATAGTGCGTAGAAATGTGTATTAACTTTTGTTTGTTTTTATTACAAATTTGAATCAACGAATGCACAAATTCATAATTTACTTTCCAATGCTTTTCTCGATCTTCAGAATAAGTGTCTGTATGAGCAATACAATTTATAACTGCATCATAATTCCCTAATATTTCTGAATAACTTTCAATATTAAATATATCTAAGTTGTCCTTTTTTCTAGAGAGGTAGTCCCATCCAGTAGTCTTTACGAGTTGTGAGCCAAGAAGTCCATCTCCAAGTATTATTACTTTCAGTTGTTCCATTTATCCCTAAAAGTATTTTCTACATATTCAAAAACTGAATCAGTATAGTGTGGTGCAGCACCAACGAAGAATACTCTATCTAATACTTCATTTGAATTGGGATAATCTTCGAAGTTACCTAATTTAGCAAAACCTGGATGAATCAGTATATTTCCTGCGAAATAGTTTCTTGTCTGGATTTTGTTATCTTCAAGAAAGCTTACTAACTTATCTTTGATTTGTTTATTGTCGCAAACTATTGGCGTACCGAACCAACATACTTCAGCTTTTTCCAACACAGAAACCTGCTTGATTCCATTAACATACCTGGTGAAAATTGATATCATTCTATCATGTGACTCTTTACGTCTTTTTTCTATCTCGCTAAATTTCTGAAGCTGAACCAAGCCTATAGCACCCTGAAGGTCTAATGGCTTGAGGTTATAACCTATATTAGTAAAAACATATTTATGGTCAATAATACCGTCATAATTCTCTAACCATTTATCAAACCTATTACCACATGTACCACATGCTAAAAGATTAGCAGATCCAACACAGTAGCAATCTCGACCCCACCAGGAAAGACTCACAAACTCTTTCTTCAAGTCGCTGATATTTGTGCAGACCATACCACCTTCACCAGTGCTGATATGATGTGCAGGATAAAAAGAACAAGACCATGCTACATAATAGTCACTTATATGTTTGTTATTCCATTTCGAACCAATTGAATCACAATTGTCTCCAATTAGCAATATATTATATTTTTTGCAAATGTCAGCTAATTTATCTAAGTCAGGTGGGTTCCCTAAAACAGGTGAAACAAAAATACCTTTAGTCTTAGAGGTGATAGCCTTTTCTATAATATCTACATCAAAGTTTAGAGTATCAAATTCGATGTCCACGAATTTTGGTACGAGATTATTCTGTACTAAAGGAGCTATAGTAGTAGGAAACCCAACTGGTGAAACAATAATTTCAGAGCCATCTTCCCACTTGAAATATTTTTTTAAACCACTAATTAATATTAAATTAGCAGAGCTGCCTGAATTTACCATGTGAGAATATGAAACGTTAAACATTTTGCTGAACTCATGTTCGAATTTGTGTACTTTCTCACCTGTAACTATCCATTTTCCATGTAGAATAGAATCAACTGCTGCAAGTATTTCTTGTGAATCCCAGAAAGGTCCAGAGTAAAGAACTTGCGATTTACCAGGAACAAAGTTTTGATTATAAAGATATTTAGGAGAATTACTAACTAAATAATCTTCAATCAATTTCAATATATCGTTTTGCATAGTAATTATATAACATCATATAACAGAGTTTATTTGACGTGTAAATAACTTTGTATTAATTTAAAGTCAAGGATGACCAATATATAAAGTATAGTATTTAATATATATCTTAATAAAAATTAATTGAGTATGTTTGTACACTTCATTAACGATAAGCCTGTAGCAATTGCAGAGACTAAACTATTCGATACTAATAATTCTAGGTATCTGAATTTTCAAGAAATGATCAAAAAGAAAGGATTTCAGTGGGAAGGGGATTACAAGGTATCGAATGAATCAGAATATAATTTCACTATATTACCGACAAAGTTATTCACATCACACGAAAATTTTGATACTAAATTCTATGACTTGATTAATTGGTTAGCAGGCGTGGAACACAATAGAGATATAACAAAAAACTTCAATTAAAAATAAAAATTAGATTATGCCAGCACCAGGAGTAGGAAGAAAAAAGAAAACACGTAAGCAGAAAATGAAAATTGTAGAGCAACAAAGACTCATACAAAGATTGATAAGAGAAGCGGGAGTTAAATAAAAAATAAAAGACTGAGAATACATCTTTCTTTGAATCACTTTTAAAGTATTATGGTTTCACTTCGTTTCCACTACCTTTTGAGTAGTATGATTCATTGCCGGTAACTATCGGTTACCAATCGTAGAGTTAGACAATACTCACTATTTACTTACTTCTATACAACTCTGCCGAGCTGATTCAAGGCTGCTAAACCCTTATAGAGCTTTCTTTAGTTTCACAAACGCCTTTCGAGCAATTTGTGTCCGTGAACAACTCACGGCTAAGTAGGCAACTTTCTCATCTAACTTACCAACACTTTTGAGGCAATTAATAAAATTTTGGGTTAAAATTAAAATTTATTGCTTGTGGACTATCAAAGTAGCGGTTGGTATGTGACTCCATCAGATTTTGTCCGACAGAATATCACGCTACTTTGTGTGATACCTCTATCACCACTTTTTGAGACTACTCAACAGCTAGCTTTGGTGAGCTAACTGCGACAAGATAACAGCACCACCTGTACACCTTACTTACCTTTCGGTTTTAAGCAACCTCTCTAGTTGCTAAACGCAATCATATTACCCGGTGAGATAATACTCCTTGCATTGAAGCTACGGATTATTTTTATTGCTCTTCCGAGCTCAACTAGACATCCACCTGCCTAGTCTTACAACCACTTTCTCTAAAGTGTTACCCTCGATACTTAAGGTTGAAAGATATTCCGCTTGTCTACTCGAGCTCGTTTTACCAAGCCGCAAAACCATAAAAGCTTTTGGTTTCACTTTATACTTGTTTCCAAGTTTATTTCAAGGACTATAGACTGCCCTATATCGCTCGACTGGGCCAACCATGTCGATTTGATAATTATTTTCTGTTGTTTTTATATGTCTAGAAAGATAGAAAGTTTTTTTTTAAATATGATTTTTTTTACATTTTGTGTCCAGGATGTATATAATAATGTTCAGAATTTTTCCAAACTCCTCTATACATTTCATTTTCGAACATAAATTCGGCTATTCTTTTTTCCCAAGAATTAGGACAATACCAAGGTCCATGATAAATAGGATTATTACTTGTTTCTAGATTATAATTTATCTCTTTAAGACGATCGGCGCTAGCTATGAAAACTTGATCGGTGAATCCTAAGCTATACCAAAAATTATCTACATCTTTCTCTGTCTTATTTTTATATCTGAATGACTCTAACTGTTCCCACTCTCCAAGATCGTAACCAAAGCTTTGTCTAGGATAACCCCAGTTTAATGTGGTAATCAGAATTTTTTCATTTTTTTCTATTTGTTTTTTTGATTCAATTAAAAAGTTATCATCGAAATAAATATCATTTGAGCAATCAGAACTAACATTAAAGAAGAAACCAGTATTCATTTTATAAATTAATGCGAAGTAGGGTATGATATAATAATATCCTTTGGTAAAAGAATTATCAATTTCAACATTGAAATATGACTTTGCTTCCTCCTCATAATCCTCAACAAAAAAAAAGTCAAAATTGTAATTTTTTTTATATTGACATAACTCATGCTCTATTTGTTTCCTATCAATAACGTTGTTTACAGTAATTAGCTTACTGGAGATTTCAGAACTTTGATAATTCAAAAACCAAGATGAATGATTAAGTATATCATTGTAATTACCTTGGTAAAGTATTGTATTTAGAACCATAGAATGAAAATATTTTAAGTTTATACTTGATAGGTTATATAAAGTTTATTTACTGAGTAGTAGTATATTATATATCATTATGTTGCACCTTTTTGCATTATTTTGCCAAATATCAAACTTTGATTATTATAATTACTATAAATAACCAAAATTTTTAAGATGAATCTCGAAGTCAAAACAAAAACTACAGGCTTTGGCTCACCCGCTGAGTCATATGTCCAAAAGAGATTAGACTTGAATGACTTAGTAGTTACCGACGAATTTACTACTTATTACTTCAAATGGGGTGGTGAAACAATGCATGGAATAAATCCAGGTGATTACTTAGTAGTAGATAAAGGACAAATTCCAACAAAAGGCGACTTAGTCTTAATAGAAAAGGATGGTAAAATTAAATTAGAAGTATTTTCAACACAAATAAAAGATATATGGGGCACTATAACCTGGACCTTATCTCAACGCAAAAAATAGCCATCTTAGATGTAAATAACTTTTATGTTTCTTGCGAAAGGCTATTTCAACCAGACTTCAAAAGCAAACCAACCGTTGTTCTTTCAAATAACGATGGTTGCATTATAGCAAGAAGCCAAGAATCAAAAGATCTAGGTATTAAGATGGGTCAACCTCTTTTTAAACTCGAAGACACCATTAAAACAAAACTAAAAAAGTTTTCTTCTAATTATGCCTTATATGGTGATGTCTCAGACAGAATTATCAACATTCTAAAAAGAGAAGTTCCACAAGTAGAAGTTTATTCCATCGACGAAGCTTTCCTTGACTTAACACATATTCCTATAGATTCGCTGGAAAGCGAAATGGGTAGGCTTAAAGAGCTTATATGGAAACTTGTGGGTGTTCCTGTATCCATAGGCGTAGCACCAACCAAGACGCTCGCAAAGCTTTGTAATTACATTTCAAAGAAAACACCTGAAGCTAACGGAATTTGTTCTTTTTGGAATAATCAAGATAAACTAGATGTAATTGGAATTGATGAAGTCTGGGGCATCGGAAGTAAATACTCTAAAAGGCTAAAAGAAATTGGAGTTGATACAGTTAAAGATTTCAAAATGTTAAGTCCAATAACTGTACGCAATATGATGCATATTACAGGTCTTAGAACTTGGACTGAGTTGAACGAAGTTATTTGTCATCCTATTACCACCGAGTTTAAAAAGCCTAAGATGATTACTACATCTAGGACTTTCGGCACAACTGTTTGGGAACCAAACCAGTTAAAAAATGCTCTTTGGCAATTTACACACAATTGTCA
>JACCDW010679023.1_pt1 | contig 20424 bp, 12 predicted proteins | sample 7449781 | NCBI WGS metagenome assembly JACCDW01 (sample SAMN15323449, study PRJNA562643) | freshwater metagenome | isolation source: river surface water | place: USA:Blue River Watershed | collected 2017-08-18
ATCAATCGTTTGCATAAAGTTGTATACGTTCTGAGTATTGATATCATTGAACGAAATATACAAATATGATGCAGTGTTATATGGATTTGCGTTAAAATTCAACACACCAGAAATTTGATTTGTTGGATCACTTGTTGATGTGTAATAGTAATAATCAAAGGTTGCACCACCAAATTCACCAGTCTCACCCTGTGGACCCTGTGGTCCTTGCGGACCTTGTGGACCTTGAGGACCAACAACGCCTTGTGGACCTTGTGGACCCTGTGGACCCTGTGGTCCTTGCGGACCTTGTGGACCTTGCGGACCAGTGACACCTTGTGGACCTTGTGGTCCTTGTGGACCAACGATTAATCCAGCATCAGTCCAACCAGAACCATTCCAAACATACAAGTGACTGTCAGCAGAAACAATGTAAGCGTCGCCAACAGAACCACTTCCTGGAAGATTTCCGACTGTCGCTACAGTGCCAAGAATAGTTAATCCTGCACCTGTTGCACCAGTTGGTCCTTGTGGACCTTGTGGACCCTGTGGTCCTTGTGGACCTTGCGGACCAGTGACGCCTTGTGGACCTTGTGGACCTTGAGGACCGACAGGACCAACTTCGCTGATTATAATTGTTCCACCCATCACTGAGTGATATTGGCAAACATAATACAAAGTGCTTGGGGCATCATAAGGAACAGCAAATGTTACTGTACCAACATCATCACCATTATTTGTGACACCGCTGTTATACACATTACCTGAACTATATGGCGCAGCAACTGACTGAATCCAGAATGGATGTCCTGATGCATTGACGTTGAATTCATATGTGAATCCACGCATCAAATATAATGTAGGATTATTTGCACCATCAATTACATATGCACTTGTTCCACTATTGGTGACAGTATATGCTCTTGCTCCAGTCACACCTTGTGGACCTTGTGGACCAAGAGCACCTTGTGGACCTTGTGGACCAGTATCACCAGTTGCACCAGTTAGTCCTTGTGGACCTTGTGGACCTTGTGGTCCTTGCGGACCTTGTGGACCTTCGACGCCTTGTGGACCCTGTGGACCCTGTGGACCTTGCGGTCCAATCACACCCTGTGGACCTTGTGGACCAAAGTCTCCTTGAATTCCTTGAGAACCTTGAGCACCAGATGGACCTTGTGGACCTTGTGGTCCTTGTGGACCAGCATCACCATTTCTTGTAAATGTAATGATGATTTCTTCATTATTGTCAAACGAAACGGCATTACCAGTGATGTAGGTACATACGATCTGGAAATATCCTGTCTTGTCAGTTAAACTGTCAATTCTGAAGAGAGCAAAGTCAGCATGATTTGTTCTATTTGTGATTACAAAATTGCCTTTTACAGTGCTCGTTGAATCGTCAATTGATGATAAGAAATTAAAAATATTTGTACCACTGTCTTCAATGTAATCAATGTATACATTTGTTGCAAGAGTGACAGTGGAATTATCTAATCTAAGATAACCAGATCCTGGATCAGAATCAGTTGTTGAGTTGCTGAAGTTATATTCAAACGTTGTGCCGCCATGAATACCTTGAGCACCTTGTGGACCTTGCGGACCAGTATCACCAACAACGCCTTGAGATCCTTGTGGACCTTGTGGTCCTTGTGGACCTTGCGGTCCAGCCACACCTTGTGGACCTTGTGGACCTTGTGGACCTGGACCACCTTCTAACCCAAGAGGACCAGGTTCACCTTGTGGACCTGTTGGACCTTGCGGACCAGCAGCACCTTGTGGACCTTGTGGACCACCTGCAGGACCAGATGGACCTTGTGGTCCTTGCGGACCAGTGTCACCCTTATCACCTGTTCTTGCAAATGTAATCAACACATCTTCAAAATTGCTGAAACTTAATGCGCTACCGCTGACATAAGAACAGTTGATTTGGTAATATGTGCTCTTGTCTGTTAAACTATTAATTCCAAACAATGCAAAGTCAGCAGTGTTTGCTTTGTTACTTACTTTAAAGTGTCCTTTGAGGGAAGATGTTGAGTCGTCGATTGTTGCAAGAAATGTTTGAATATTTGTTGCATTGTCGTCAACATAATCAATCCATAAACGATCAGCAAGATTTGTTGCTGCGTTATTGAATTTTAAAGTTCCCTGTCCTGGATCTGTGTCTGAAGTATCTGTTGAGAAGGTATAGTCAAACGATGCACCACCGAATGATCCCTCTGGACCGACTGGACCAGTTGGACCTTGTGGTCCTTGTGGACCTGGAACGTTTGACACACCAGCTGGACCTTGTGGACCAGCAACACCTTGTGGACCTTGAGGACCGACAGATCCCTGTGGACCTTGTGGACCCTGTGGACCTTCAACACCAGTTGGACCTTGTGGACCTTGTGGTCCTTGTGGACCGACAGACCCTTGTGGACCCTGTGGACCTTGCGGACCTTGTGGTCCTTCAACACCCTGTGGTCCTTGTGGACCTGTTGGACCTTCTGTTCCAGATGGACCTGTTGGACCTTGAGCACCAGTTACACCTTGTGGACCTTGTGGTCCAGAATTTCCTTGAGCACCTTGTGGTCCTTGTGGACCTTGTGGACCAGGAACAGTTGATGCAGCACCTTGTGGACCAGATGGACCTTGTGGACCAGTTGAGCCAGTTGCACCTTGTGGTCCTTGCGGACCAACAGCACCTTGCGGTCCTTGAGGTCCAGCAGAACCTGTTGCGCCTTGTGGTCCTTGTGGACCAGTTGAACCAGTCGCACCCTGTGGTCCTTGAGGACCAGTGCTTCCTTGTGCACCTTGTGGACCTTGCGGACCAGTTGAACCAGTTGCACCCTGTGGTCCCTGTGGACCAGTTGAACCTGTCGCGCCTTGTGGACCTTGTGGTCCTTGTGGTCCCTGTGGACCAGCAGCTCCTTGCGGACCTTGCGGACCACCTGAAGGTCCAGATGGACCTTGTGGACCTGTTGGACCAGCAGCACCCTGTGGACCCTGTGGACCAGCACTGCCTCTTAATGTAGATACGCGAACTGTAGTCATTTCGTTACCTGTGGATTAACTGTAATAATGCCTTCAACTAGGCGCGAGGTTGAATTTGCAGCATCTATAGATTTTACATCAAACAGATAACGACCCGCCTTGATATTTGATGTTGTAGCTGAATTCATAGAAAATATAACGTTTCCGCCAACCGCATTGGCGACTGCAACCGATAAATTTGCGGCTGCAGATGAAGAATAATACGATTTGCGGATTGAGGATGTGAAAGAGTATCCCGTCACATTTATTGGAGATCCGTCATCGTTTGTCAAATCAAGGTCGAAACTGAAATCAGTTCCCTGATCGATATCTAATTCTACAAATTGAGCCATTTACGGGTTCCTGCTTTTATAAACCTATTTATTATTTTTAAACTTGTTCGATATAGATCAAGCTGCAAGAATTTGAGGTCGAAACTACGACATTTTTATTCGTATTTGCAGAAATTGTATTCACTTTTCGAGTAGCGCTGACGCCGTCTATGGTATAATCTGAGCCAATAACCACTAGAAACGAATTCGAATTCATCGATGCGCTAATACTTGAATTCTCAACTTTAACTGTAGAAGTTGTCACATTAATTGCGGTGTTATTATTAGAACTTACTGCGAATTCAAGTTTGGCAAATAATGTTGAAGGAAGACAACTCAAAAGAACATCTTTAGTGTAATCCCAGGAGTCGACATATGGAGTCCAGGTAGAAGTGTATGGAGTGTTTACAATTCCACTTGAGCCGCCTTGATAACTCACAAATAACTCGCCTTCGAGTAGATAATATTTGTGTTCTGGTTTAAATTGCTGTGATTCGCTTGCCTGACTGTTGTTTGCTGGTTCTAATGAGATATTACATCCAGCATTAAGTAAACAGTCTTGCCCTCTGGATAACTGGACTTTTACTAACATTAATCGCCTCTATCTGGTACTTCCCAATCGTTAACGACTCCATTATATGGTTGTATCTGTCTAGAAATTGCACGATGCTCAAGTTTTCTATTTATGTAATCAACGCCAGTTATTCTTCTATACTTCTCAAGTTGTTCCTCTGAAAGGGAATAGATGTAATCACTGATCTCCTTCATTGAGAGATCTTGGCGCATTTTGATTTGCGACTCTGGAACAACTGGGTTATTGGTTTGTTTTGACTCATGAGTTGTTGATCTCAAATAATGATAAACCTTAACCTTTCTTTGGTGATAAATTTTATAATCTGCCAAAATTGAATTGATCACTAGAATTTGCTCTTCGCCTTCGAAGAAGATTCGAGTATTATATCCAACTTCTTTAATCCATTTTGTTGGTGCAAAGAAGTTACCAGCACAAATATGAATAGAAGGTTGTGCGATTTTTGGCGACTCAACCCAAGCTCCATGCGCATGAAGTCTTAGATTTTTATCAAATTGGAAATATCCTAACTTGACAGAGATATCATCAGACAATGTATGCTTTGTTATCTTGTCGCCATCTAGGTCAAAATTTTTCGTACCACATGTGAGCAATATCTTATCAGTTTTTTCTAATTCACAAACGTGGTTGTAATCTAAAATTAGATAGTGGTCCCAACCACTATCAAATAACATATGAGAATCAATTTGATATTGAAATTCTTCATCAGTCACTTGCATCGCGTTGATACCGCGAGCCCACATGACTCCATCAGAAAATTCAGGATCAATTCTCTTGTATTTTACTTTTGGGTTTTTTACTAAATCAGGAGCCTTTTTTAACAGGCTATCTTCTAATCTAGTTTGTTCAAAAACTCCATATGTAATTTTATTTCTACCTGATTCATTTTCGATGATACTTCTTAATGTTGGTTCAAGAAGTTTATCTCGATATGAACAGATGTTTACAAATATCTTTTTCATTTTATTTTGTCTATTTTAAATTTCTTTCGAATCATATAATATTTTCGATAAAAATTGGTTGAATGAAACCATTTAACACACTTTGCAAAATCGACATCTTCTTGTTTTGCAGAACCATACTGTGCTTTAAATTCTCTATTTGTAATAAATGGAATTACATGAAGAATTGGTTCTCCTGCTTGAATGAAGACCTCTGTGTTCTTTTTTGCAGAACAGATGAAGTTAATTGTCGTGAATCCATTATAATCTACCACACCTGGATAAACGTATAAATCTTCTAAAAATTTAGAATGAAATAATGCAGGCATGACTAAAGCAGAAACATTTTTAGTTGATCGAACACTCCATGCACCAGGAAAATTCCAAATTGCAGGCGGCACCCCGTCTTGATATGGGAATAAACCATCAACAATGCTTGTTGACATTGGCTTTGGTTGACGCATACCTGTTGGTCGTTTTACTGAATCTTCACCTATGGATCCAATCGCAGCAACAGATCCTGCTTTATTTGCCTTGATGTGAAAATTATTCCATGCTGGAATGATGTATCCTATTCTAGAATAATCGTGCATTCCAGGGCAACCAGCGAAATTAAATGCGCCAGCAGTATCTTCTTGATGTTTTTTGAAAAATGGTTTTACATCTTTTGCAAGAACTGGAGGATAATGTGAATAAACTGTTCGTTCTGCAGTAATATCGTAAAACGTTAAATCTGCATCTTCTTTTGAAAACAGCGATTTTATAAAACTCATTTTTTCACCCTCAACTCATAAGTATAATGATGACTTCGAATATTTTGTATGCTTTGTATCTTTGAGATTTTCTTCATTTCCTTTTCTGTCATCTTTCTAACGTTTGCTTTTCTATTGTTGAAAGAGTTTCGTTTAATTGGAATAACAGTGACTAGCGGAGTGCCTGCAGGAATAGAATCATCATAGTCTGGAATTAACCAAGCGGCAGGGAAATTGACTTCCTTTGGATATTTGTCTGTATCAACCAACCCACCTAAACACATGAACGGTCTATCGAAATGATTTAGTGTTGGGATGAAAAATGAAGACCAACCAGGAGCAGTCTTAATAACCCAATAATTTATAAACTTTAGAGGATTGCCGTGATTCATTCCAAAAGAACTAGGACCGCCAACTTGATCTGCATTGTGAAATTCGCAAACTTTAAGACCTGGAGGGTTTGTGACATCAATTTGAGAGCAATTATGATTTGATCTAACGTGGATATCGCCACATAATGGGATTGTAAATCCAAGAGACATCGCATCAATTAATGGCAAGCATTTTTTGGCAGACATTGGCTTATTGCCAAATGCATCTCTCTGCCCTTCATAGAATTGATCCAAATTTTTAAACCAATCGGGAAGAGTTTTGATGGCTGGTTTTGGTTCTGGTATCAGCCCTTCGATATTAGGGTGACAGTAAAATTCTATAATGTCATTACCAAAAATTCTTTTCAAATTTACCATGTTCTTTCGCCCATAACCCAACAAACTAATGATTTACGAACGCCTGAGATTACTGGACGAACTCGATGAGGCATGCAAGAATCAAAGAAAATGACGTCGCCTTTATTAGGCTTTCCGATAAATGGCTCATCGACGCGACCATTCATAACACATTCAAACTCACCACCCTCGTATTTACTTGGATCGCTGAGCATTATACTTGCGCTAATCTTGCGCTCAAATTTTTGATATGTGTTTCCACTATCAATGTGCCAATCATAATGCTGTTTTGTTTTTGACTTATAGACAGTGTATTGAAAACTCTCAAATCCATCCACATCATACATGAAATGATCGTAGTTTACTTGAGATACAAGAAATGAGAATTTTTGATAGAGCCAATCGGAATTGGGATCGTGATGAACCCACATTACCTCACTATCTCTTGTTTTCTTGTTTACTTGTCCTTGTCCACCAGAACCGACTGCACCTTTCTGAAACTTTTGCAAATCTTCAAGATCAATAATCTTGTCAATTTCTTCTGGTGTGAATGCATTTGCGGCAATGCAAAATTGATTTAATGTTCGAACATACTTTTGTACAGGATATGGCATAACGCACCTCAAAAATTACAAAGATCATTTTAAATTATTTATGCTTATTTGTCAACCCAATTCAACAACAATTTGCCCTCCAGGTGGCACTGAAATTGGATGGGTTGCACCATCAGGATAGTCATAATATGATATTGGAGTTGGGCTAACATAAGGAGCCACTGTAGATGCTGGACCACCTGGGAAATATGCACCAAGAATAGTTGCAGGAGTGCCTGCATTACCAGCCACAGGAGCATTATAAGAATTGATTGGTCTAGATGCTTCTGGTTGGTTGGCAATTGGATATGCAACATTATAGTTTGTGCTATATGATGTAATTGGTCTTGCAGCTTCTGGCTGAGTCGCTACAGGATATGCAACGTTATAATTGGTATTATACGCTGTAATTGGTCTTGAAGCCTCTGGCTGATTTGCTACAGGATACACAGTGTTGTAATTTGTATTGTAAGCTGTAATTGGTCGACCAGATTCTGGTTGGTTGGCAATTGGATATGCAACATTGTAATTTGTTGTGTAAACTATACTATATGCTGTGACTGGTCGACCAGTTTCTGGTTGATTTGCCACTGGATATGCAACGTTGTAATTTGTTGTATATGTGATAGAATATGCAGTTGCTGGTCTAGATGCTTCTGGTTGATTTGCCACAGGATACGCAACATTATAGTTTGTTGTATATGTGATATTGTATCCAGCGATTGGCTGGTTTGCGATTGGATATGCAACGTTGTAATTGGTCGTATATGTAATGTTGTATCCAGCAATCGGTTGATTAGCAATTGGATACGCCACATTATAATTGGTCGTATATGTAATGTTATAACCAGCAACAGGTTGATTTGCTACTGGATACGCAACGTTGTAATTTGCATTACCACTAGTGCCTGGAGTAAATGGGAAATTAACTTCATAATATACTTCATATTCTGGATAAACATAATAATCAATATTATATGTTGTAAATGGAGCTGGAGCAGGACCAGTACCACTGTAACCACCGACATAGTAAAAAGAAGAATATGTTGACAAAGAATACTCAATACTATACCAAGAACCTGGATTGCTAGGGTTATAATTTGCAACTGGATATGCAACGTTGTAATTTGTATTATAACCTGTTACTGGTCTGCCAGTTTCTGGTTGATTTGCCACTGGATACGCAACATTATAGTTTGTATTGTATCCAGTAATTGGTCTACCAGTTTCTGGACGATTTGCCACAGGATATACAGTATTATAGTTTGTATTGTATCCTGAAATAGGGCGACCAGTTTCTGGACGATTTGCTACAGGATATACAGTATTATAGTTCGTATTGTACAAAATTGTATATGCTGTTACTGGTCGACCAGTTTCTGGTTGATTCGCCACAGGATACGCAACGTTATAATTTGTGGTGTATGTAATCGTGTACGCCGTTGCAGGGCGAGCAACTTCTGGTTGATTTGCTACAGGATATGCGACGTTATAATTGGTATTGTACGTGATAGAATACGCAGCAGCAGGTTGATTTGCAATCGGATATGCAACATTGTAGTTCGTGTTGTATAGAATACTATAAGACGCTGCAGGTTGATTTGCGATTGGGTACGCAACGTTATAATTCGTGTTATAGGTTATCGAATATGTGGCAGCTGGCTGATTTGCGATTGGATATGCAGTATTGTAGTTCGTATTGTATACAATCGAATAGGCTGAAGCGTTGCCAGGAACAGGACTATTTCCAGTTTCACCACGACCAGAAACCTTTCCAACGTATCTTCCGTATGGAATTGTTAGATTTGCAGGAGCATTAAAGGTTTGTGTGCCTCTTGCGCTCCCCTGAATCCAACTTTTATGTAAATCTGTACTTTTTGGCATCTGGTCGTCTCGAAATGACTAGAGTATTTAGATTTCTCTAATCGTTGTTTATTCGAGTTTGACCACGATTTCACCACCAGAAGGAACTGAAACTGGGTGAGTTTGGAAATCTGGATAATCCCAATACACTACAGTGGTTTCTGGCACATATGGGGCTGGTAATCCAACAGGACCACCTGGGAAATAAACGCCAAGAACATTCGTTGGAGTTCCTGGAACACCTGGACTATAACCAACAATTGGACGCGAGGCTTCTGGAGTATTTGCAACAACTGGAACTGTGTTATAGTTAGTTTGGTAAACTATCGAATAATTTGCTCCATAACTTGCAACAACTGGAACTGTATTATAGTTAGTTTCATAAACGATTGAATAAACTGGAGTATAGCCAGCCAATGGATATGCAATGTTGTATGCAGGATTAACGCCATTAATTGGTCGCGATACCTCTGGTTGAGCAGCGATTGGATATGCTAGATTATAATTGGTGTTATATCCAGTGAAAGGATATGCAACGTTATATGTTACAGGATATGCAATATTATAAGTTGCTGGGTATGCAAAGACATAATTCGCAGGATATGCTACGTTGTAAGTCGCTGGATACGCAAAACTGTAATTGGCAGGATAAATTGTATTGTACGTGGCAGGATAAACTGTGTTATAGTTTTCAGGATAGATCGCAGGATTATAATTTGTCGTGTAATTTGGATTATTTCCAACTGGAGTACACTCATATGCAGTATATGATGCACTGTAGATATTGATATTTGCAAATTCTTCGTAACTTGTATTGTATATTGGTGTAGGGCAAGTAACATTTGACCCAGACTCGTCGTAATATGTGGTATTAGAAAATCCAGTTTGATTTTGCGTATCGTATGTTTCTTGATAAAATTGTAAGTACGAGTTCCAATTAAATGAGTTTGCTGGATTTGATCCAGACACAGGTTGATTTCCAACTGGATACACAACGTTGTATCCACCAACTGGATATGCAACATTATATCCTGCAACTGGATAAACTACGTTATAACCTGTGATTGGATAAACTACATTATATCCTGCAACTGGATATGCGACATTATATCCAGAAATATTATTGACTGTGTTATATCCTGAGATAGGATAAACAACGTTGTACGTTGCAGGATATGCAATGCTATAATTCACACCATAAGTGTCAACAACTGGAAGCGTATTGTAAACAGTTTCGTATACTATACTATAAATTGGTGGACCAGGAGTATATGGATATGCAATATTATAATTAGCATTAGATCCATTAATTGGTCTAGAAACTTCTGGTTGAGCTGCAATTGGATATGAAAGATTATAATTTGTATTGTAGTTTACAACTGGTCTTGAAACTTCTGGCTGATTTGCTTGTGGATAAACTAAATTGTAATTCGTGTTATAGAGTATTGAATATGATGCACCTGGATTATTTCCAGATCCGCCTCGACCAGAAACAGTCGCAACATGGCGACCATAATCAATCACAAGATTAGCTGGTGCGTTGAACGTTTGTGTTCCTCGCGAAGGTCCAGGCAACCATGTTTTTTCTAATTCATTCTGTCTAGGCATAGTCTATTATCGAGCATCTTTGATAGACAATGTTCCATAGAACGTGGAACCACCATCAATTGTTGTGAACGTCCAAATATCTGTTCTGCCTGCTGCTGATGTTGTTGCTGGTGGAATCTGACCACCTGCCCAATAAATTGTATTGCCCCAAGAAACAGTTTTTCCACCACCTGATCCTTGCACAAGGATCATGGTGATTGTCATTGCTGTTCCTGCAGGTGGCGCATTTGAGAAAGTAAATGTTGAACTTGATTGTAGATTATATCTAAACCAGTTAGAGTTTGACAAGTTTACTGTTGTTGCGCCAGAAGCATTAGTATTTTGCAAGAAGTCTGTATATGATCTTAATGTTGCAGTCACATTTCCAGATTGACCATTTGCCAAGAACGTCCAAGAGTCTGTGACGTCATTCCAGAGCAACTCAGCATTACCAGAAGCCGCAGAGCGTTGGACTCTAAATGTTCCGTTGCCATCAGTGGTTGTTCCGAATCTTAGAGTGTATGTTGAGTCAGCAGTTGTCGCTGGTGCTTGAATTGGATCAAGAACAGTGAGCGTTGTGATCACAGCATTAATCATATTCGCGTTTGCGATATTTGCAAGACTGCGTACAATTAAGTTGCTTGTATTGATTCCATTGCCAACAAACACATTAGATGCAACGTTTACATTTCCTGATGTTGTATTTTGTAGTACTGCAACATTTCCTGCTGCAATATTCCAAGAGACAGCAACATTTGATCTGAATGATGCATTACCGCCAACGTCCAACAATGAGCCAACATTTACGGTTCCAGTTACATTTGCGTTCTGAGAAATTGTAACATTTCTAGAAACTGCGAGATTAGAATATAGGTTTGTGTTTCCACCAACATCTAACAAACTTGCTAGATTGACTGTGCCAGAAACGTTAGCATTTTGTGAAAATACTGCATTTGCGCCAACAGAAAGATTTTGAGATAAGGTTGTGTTTCCAGAAACTGCTAGAGTGCCGAGCACTGCAGCATTTAAAGAAATTGTAGCGTTCTTAGAAACAGCAAGATTAGAATAAAGGCTTGTGTTGCCAGTAACTTCTAGTGTGTTTAATAGATTTACTGTTCCTGTTACGTTGGCATTTTGAGCCATCGTGGTATTTTTGCTGACAGACAAGTTACCAAACAAAACAGTGTTGCCAGGATTTACAGTCAATTGATTTGCAACAGAAGCGTCGTCGGTAACAATAAGATCAGTTGTAGTCGTTGTTCCGCCGATAAGAGCACTACCTGTTCCTGGTAGCGTTAGCACAACACCGCCAGTTGATCGAGTGATTGTGACTGCACCATTTGCAACAGTGAAGTCGCTGTTGTCTTTTACATAGTGAGCATTTCGTAGAATATTACGATCTGAAATGAGATCATTACTGGCTACGCGCCATTCGTCGAATGTATTTGTTACAGTAACAAGTGAAATATTTGCGTTAGCCATTTTGTCCTCGGTTCACCAAGATTTGTAATAATGATTTAATTTCAGCCATTTCGTTCTTAAGGTTATTTATTTCTGTGTCTCGGTTCTGATTTTCTTTATGCTTCCTAATTTCTTCTTCATATCTCATCTTTTCAGTTTTATCTTTACAAAGAACAGCCATATTTTGCAAATCACGAGTATATTTTGTACCCTTTATATCATACTTCATATATTAGCCACCAGGAACAGCAATCACGCGGAGCGATTCTACGCTAGGAACAACCGTTGGATCTTCAGAAGTTAAACGTATCTTAACTGCAAATTGCTTGAAGGTTCCACCTAGTGGCATTGTCTTTGATCCATCGAAATATTCGATCTTACCCTTTGTGAGAGAATGACGATATTCAAGTGGAACGCGCTTTGTCAAATCTGCAGAAATATTATCGCGAGATTTTGTCATAAGCTGCCATTTCTTGGTAATGAATGGATCAGAATCAAGAGCAGATAGGACTTTGAAATAGACTTGAACATCTGTTCCGCTTGGTTTGATTGCATCGAGACGAACAATCAAATCTCCTGAATCAAATCCATCTTCAAGAGTAACAATTTTAGTTTGATATTTCGCTAAAATGTTTCCGCCAGTAGAATCAGTTTCACCACTGATCACTGCAGTTGCATTTGACGACGCGCCAGCTTCTGCGATTGTGATTGTTGGTGTTGTAAAGTATCCTGATCCTGGATTGATGATATTAATGCCCACAACTTTACCAGAAGATAGTAGAGCTGCAGTTACATTTGCAGTTGCTCTGTTTGTTCCAACATCTGGAGCACTAATTGTAACTGCAATATTTGCAGCGTTACTATGTGCGCCTGGACTTGTGACAGAGATTAGATTGTTTGCAATACCAGCATTATTGATAATGTTTTGTAGAGTAAACAAATTTAATCTTTCGTAGTTCAATATTGGGGAAATACGATCATCAGAAGTTGTCATCGTCACCTTGACGTTAATTGAGGCTGTGTTACCTGCTTTAATTAATCGGCGGCGACGAGAAGTTGCGCTAGAAATATTGAGATCTTTACCGAAGTTATAGATTTCATTATTATTCAAGCGAATGTAGTCAGTTGCAGTTCCATCTGTGAGCAAAGTCTTGACTTCATATGTTATAGAAGTTGGAGAGAATTGCTGCTCTGTTGACGATACCTTGATCATATCAAACACAGAGTTTGTTGAGAAATCAACTGCTGTTCCTGTTGTCTTTGGATTCAATTCGAAGAAAACAGTATTTGAGCTGCTAAATGCTGCTCTGTTGATCTGAAACATCAAATCTTGATTTAGAATTGGATTCCAGTTAGATGCATTTTGCGCCTTGAAGAAATTTCCAATATATGGCTGCTCTGAAATTCTACGAAGATTTCCTGAAGAATCTGTATACTCTTCACCCAACGTTGCAGTCCAAACTTGATAGTCACCAGATTCAGTGATCAACTTAATTGCATACTCTGTTTCTGGAAGCAAGTAAACAGGATCGGTAAATGTGAATCTTGTTAGTGTGCTTGTATTAGAAGAAGTTGGAGAGGACGATGTATTAATCGACGCAGGTTCTAGTGTTCTAGAAGCAATAATTTCATTTGCTGGTAGTCCATTCACAACAGGAGAAATTGCAACTGTGAATGGTAGCAATTCTTCAGCATTTGTTGGTTTTGTTTTGAAGAACAAATCAACAGAAGTGATATACACGCCAAACGCATTCTTAACCTCACCATTCACGACTTGATTAGAACGTGGTGTGAAGAAGGTTTGTGCCATAAACTTACGATCATCAACCTTTGTTGTGGTCTGCGTGATCGTTTCTGGTGCACGTGCAGTGCTTGGTGATTGTTCACGCAACACAAAGTTACGAGCATTCTCTACGGTATTTGTCTTGCCGAGAGCAGTATACTTTGCAATTGCTCTCATCTTATAAGAATTATTATTGTGCGTTGCGGTATCTGTGATTGTAAATACGCGCTCGCCAGTCAACCATCGTAGATTATTCTCAGATGGAATATGGAAAATGCCGTATAATCCACCAACATCATTCACTTTATGTGATCCTACTGAGTATACAGTATTTGATGTGCAGTGGGCTGGTAGTGTTGCATCAAGAATTGCTTCTGTGCCGCCAGCAGCATTATTTGCGACTGTTCCAACAACGTTTGCTTTGAAACCCATGTTGGTTCCAGAAACGATTGTAATGCTGTTTCCAACGAGCGTTGACAATCCATCACGAGAAATATTATTTGTTGCAATTACAATAGAACGAATTGGGCTGTTGGCAGTATTTGCTCCAACAACAACGCCAGATAATCCAACGTAAGAATTCGCAGCAGCAATCGTTAATGATTGAGACGAAGAAGTTGTTACAGTTTCTCCAGCTGAGAAACGATTATTACCATGGATGTATGCTGCATCCTTAAGAGTGATATACCCGTTTGTCAAATTCCAAATACGATTTGACGCCGCATTTGTTAATGCTGTGTTGCAAGTTCCTAAAATTGGATCAACAACAAGAACACCATTTGATGCATCGATCAATTGCCAATTTTTTACTTTCGCCAAGAAAGTGTAAATTGGTTGTTGAGCACCTGTGTATATGTCAAAATTAAAAATAAGATTATCTACAGTTTGGTAAATTAAATCACCAGCACTATAATCATTCACAGTTAGATCTGCAGAACTAGTTCCCTTTTGAACTCGAATACTCAAAAAGTTATCATTAACATAGACGATGTTATCAGTTGATGTTAACGATGTGCCCAAGACTTCAGCATATGCTTTTGAAGTAGATCCATACAATCCTTCATTAATTCTTAAAGAAGAAAACGCAGAACTTGATGTTACGTTGATATACGATGCTCTTTGAGAAAAATTATTTACAAGAACTTCGTCGAAGAAAATATTTGCGTCATTACCTGGTTTTAAATTTGTGATGCTAAAATTAACATCATTTTCGCGAATGAATGGCGCAAGTCCAGTCGTTATGCCGACTTGTACTGGATCATCTCGATCAATAAATCGAGGTAATTCAGCTTCTGTTGCTCCAATGCGGCGTTGTAACAAGTGTACAGGATTTCCCATATTTTCTTACCTAATTTAAAAATCTATATTAATAATATCAAAGTCGGCTAATTTACCACCACCAGCAGTTAACCCATTATTTAAATTCCATCCTTCGAAATAATTGACATTATCAATTAATGCTGGGTTTGTGTCACCAGTCCAGTTTGGATTCAACGCAGTAAATGGATTGAATCCAGCTTGATAGATGTTCAATGGTTGGGTATAAATTGGTTCAAAGTCTGTTGGTAGGTTATTGTATGCAGGAACAGGAATCGTGTATTGATTCTGAACTTGCTCGCTTGATCCGCTGACAACATAGTCTGCAGACTTAAAGTATCCACCGCCACCGATTTGTTGAACATAATTGTCATCGATGACCACATCTTCTTCTTTTGGTTTTTGAGGAACATCAACTGTTCTTCCAAATCCGTTCAAGACTTCTGGTTGGTGTTCTAGTGAGTAGAAGTAATCGCTTTCTGGCGTCAAAGTTGCAAAACCTTCAAATTTAGCAATGATTGCTGTTTGAACAATCTCACTCTTTGTATTTGTATATAGATTTTGCGATACCATTGAAGTTTCTGTAAATGGTAGAGTGATAAACTTGTCTCTGACATTTGGTGCATATGGTGTTTTTGGTGCCAATGCATAGTTCTTAATGTCGCGGAAGCAAGATAACAATCCACCTTCAATAGAGCATGCAAAATCATTTGTCATATCAACGATCGTCATATCATTGAACTCGTCAACAATAGTACCATAAATTGGTTTATTGATTGTTGGAGTTTCTGGTGATTTTGGTGGATCGTTGATAACGTCGCTTTCTGATTCCTTCAACTTAACATATTCTTCAATTGCTTTCACTCGATCATCGATGCGAGCAATATCTTTCATCGTGTAACGACGATTTTCGATATATCTCAAATCAATTGAGCGCACAGAAGCAGTATATGGCGGAATATACAATGTATAGATCGCCATTGAATTTGTATCTTCAAATGGTTCTTGCGGAGTTAGAGAAGGAATTCCTTGTAGAATTTTGAATTCTTTATCTTTAGTTACAACAAGTTTATCAATTCTAGGTAGATAGAATTCATAATCCAATTCCATTGAATCAGTTGGTCTCTGAATGATTCCACCAGTCAACTGAAGGTTTGGAGTTATGACTTCAATATCTGTATTCGTTGCTGCAGCTGTGAATGGTGCACTTACGGTGACTTGCGTTGCACTCACAACTGAATTGACTGTGCGCATTTGACCATTGACTTTGATCATAGTGCCAGTAACAATTGGTGGAGCAAGCACATTACCAGCTAATGATAGATTTGCTGTGACTGTGTAACCACCAGAAGAAACGTTCACCTTTGCGTTTACATTAGTCTTGAAGTATGGATCAACTGTCAATCCAGAAACTCGGAGTGGTCGCATGTCAATGGAATCTCGTAGATTTACAAGATCACCCTTTGAGTTCTTATAGATTGGAATTTGCTCTGTTTCATACAATGTGTTGGCGTATGATTTTGCTGATAGATAACCAGTGCCAGAGTGTGTGAAATAATCCAATAGAACCACTGTTTGTCCAGAAGGTGGTTGAGCACCTGGACGCAAAATAATGGAACCATGGTCATAATATCCGTCTCTTTGACCGCTATCAAACGCAAAACGCTCTGTGATGTCGACCATGTTTGTGGTATTTGGAGCATGCGAAACATTTGCAGAGTCGTAAACCTTATTGATTCTGACGACGTCTGACAAGAATAGAGACTGCTTCACATCTGGAATTTTGTTCACAACGTTTGCGCTTGTAAACCACACAATACCGTTTGATGGATTAATTAGAACTTCAGAGAATCCTGTGACTGCGGTAGCAGATGCAAGAGTATCGTGAACTGTCAATGCTGCGTTTGATTCAACAAGCGACTTAACGCGACGATAATTACCGTTTGCATTGGTGATTTGAGTTGTTAGATAGATGTCGCCAGTGAACGATGCGCCAGAACCGCTATTAGTATAGATTGTGATAGACTGATCTGATGTGCGATAAACGTTTGCTGCACCTTCAGTCAAATCTCTGATTGTGCCGCTATTTGCACCTGAAGTTGGAACAACAATAATATTTTCTAAAATATCAGAGTCGGAAACTAATTGACCATTAGTTCCGAAATCAAATGTTTCGCTACCCGTTAAGCCAATCGTAATGGCACCGTTTGATGCGAATGATTGGTTTCTTAAAATATATCTTCTGTAGAAATCAACGCTCGCATCACTATCCCATTTGATATAATCATTTGGAAGTTTAAAGATCATGCTATCATAAGAAGCATCTTGAATAAATGCTGCGCCTAGTGCATCCTTACTTGTTGGTGCAACGTTTGCTTGTAGATTTGCACTTGCAAACGTTGTTGGATTAGGCACAATAAATGCATTTGCTGATCCAAGTGGCATCGAAATTGTAACTTGATCGCCTGAAACAACAGTTGTAGCAAAATCTTTATCAACAACAGCAACTTTTGTCGTTCCGTTATAGTGAATAATTTTTGCTGAGTTGCCAACTGCCCCAGATGTATTCACTAGAGTCACAATACCATTAACATATGCATTATTAACTGGTGAGAAATACGATGCTAGGTTTACTGACTTTGTATTTTCTGCGTTTGCAATCGTAACTGTTGTGATGGGTTGGAAATCAACTTCAGTTAGATACGTGAAGTATGTTGTTGCAGCACTAGTACGATCAAAATTTCTGATTCTCGCAGTACCGATTCTGGTTGCGTAATAGTTGGCAGTATTTCCGTTTAACACAACTCCGTTATTTGCAACGCAGTGTATGTCAACTCTTTCCAACCCACCAGCGAATACAACACCGTTTGCGCTACCAAAAACATTATTCAATTGAATTCTATTTCCGTAGAACACACTCAAGTCGTAGTCTTTGCTAGATCTTGTTGTTCTTGCTCTTGGTGAAGATAACTTAACTGTACCGATGGTTTCGTATTCAAATCCTCGGACATAGCCTTTTCCTGGCTCAACATTAACAATAAATGTTGATGTATTTTCTGCTGCCCCAATTGGAGTGTTTGCAGACAGATTCACACGGAAAGGTCTTACAACATAATTGCCAGACTCATCAAATGTGCGGCGAGCTAGAGTCTTTTCGAGTTCAGAGTAAATTGGATAACTTACTTGTTTGGTGATTACACCATTTTCAACACGAAGCAATTCGAAGAAGCGACGATCATCGATTGAGTCGATCGTTCTTTTTGTTAGATCGAGACTAAATTGGTATCTGTGCGCTCCAGGAGCTTGATAGTTGAAAGATTCTTGTGCTGGATCGAGCAATGCATTATCGATTGATTCTGTGATGATCTCATCATTAATCTGAAGACCAATACGATAAGTTGGTGCGCTAGAATATGGATCAAGAACGATCGTTTGTGGAGCAACACGAACAAAGTATCCATCAACATAGAAAATTCCTTCGTTGATAGAAACTACAGATCCTGTTCCAGTCGCATTTGCAGAAACTGTATTAGCAGATGAACCACCTGCTGTTGAGATTGTTTGCGTATTTGTGAAGGCACTGCCTCTCAAATATCTTACAAGAAGAGTGCGATCAGTTGTTGATGAAAAAGTCTGAATTACTTTTGCGCGAGTTTTTGGACTTCCTGAATTGAAAACCGTTAGACCGATAAAATCTTCAAGGTCGATGTCGATACCGTTAAACTGTTGCTCAAGTTTAACATAACTGATTCCAGTGTCAAGAGTTAGATGTCCACCGATAACTGGAGATCCGTCTTTAAAAATATGATCGCCGAATTGTCTGATCTGATTCTGAAGGATCGACTGAATCTGCGTGAGTTCTCTTGCCTGAACAGCGTATCCAGGGCGAAAGAGAATTCGCATGTAATTCTGCTCAAACGCACCGTTCGTTGCTTCAAAATCGTCCCAGTATGGTTCTGCATTAAAATCTGCCATGGATACTACCTATTTTTAAAATTCAACGACTAGTTTAACGGTTTCTGTCTGATTTGGAGAACGAATAATTGGAGATTTGTTTTCTATAAACAACACCTCTCCGCTGAAGATATTTATATCGGGTTCGGTGATAGAAAATATTCTAGCCGCTGCTGATGGATTATCTTTCTCATAAATCGTTTCTGATACAACCTGAGCAACATTTCCGACAATGCGATTGATATACAATACATTAGTGTTATTATCAAAATGGATAACACGCGCATTGAAGGTTGAAGTTTCGAAACTAGATCCAGCATATACGATAGATCCGTGTGAAAAATCTACAGGCGGATTAGAAACTTGCAACGAAGTATACATTGCATATACTGTTGAAGTTGCATATACTCCATTTGCAAGTTTTGGATCTTTAATAATTGAAACTTGACGAACCTTTTCAGTTCCATCACCTTGCGTTGGAAGGACTCCGTCTAAATCACCCTCAAAATCAACACTGATCATTTGATCTGATCCACCAAGTTCTCTCACTGGATCAAATCCATGCCCATATCTTGGAGATATAACCGCTCTGAGTTCAGCAGTGTTTCCAGATAGAGTTTGAATCGTATCATCGACCGTGATTGTCGCAGTTGTATAAGTGTTGCCGCCATCGATGATGTTCACATTTGTGATAACGCCATTTGTGACATCGATAGAAACGTTTGCATTTGCACCGTCGCCTGTTACATCTACAACAGCGTAGTTATTAACAGAACCACCAGAGAAATATCCCGAGCCGCCATCTACGATTTGAATGACGTCGATGCGACCATTTTCTGCATTTTCGAAAACAATTGGTTCGCGAATTACAGGCATGTATTTGTCTGTAAAGAATTTATTCTTTAATCCGCTAGGGATTGTGTACATATACTTCCATTTATACCCATCTGAAGTTTCGATAAATGGATTTTCTGGTAATTGTCCACCAAGAGTAATTTCTGGCATAACAGTGGAATTTGCCCCACCATTATTATCCATACACTTAAACACTTGATCAGAAATGTTGCGAACATAAAACTTATTCGCATATTGAGTTGTACTTGTCACAACTTTATATAAATTTGCATTGGTGTATGCTGACGCAAATGGTGTATTAACTGTTAATGATGCGCCAGAAGCATTAATATCACAAACTTCTTTAATTTCCTCACCAACGCGAATCAATGAGCCGACAGTCAATACTGGATTAACAGAAGCAAGATTTATTGTCGCCGAATTTAAAGTTTGAAGTGAACTGATAGAAACGTTCACATTCCCATTGTATTTTGTTTCTGTTGATTTTGCAAATGTATTTAAAGTGTGATCATATGCGACGTAGACTTCTGTGTTTGCCCAGTCTACTCTCGGAATCACTGGCTGAACATCGTTACTTGTGATCTTCACCATGACTAAAGCATCGCGAGAGATTTGATTTTTTGTCTCGACAGTGTCATATGGATCTGGAATCGATGAATCATCGAATAATTCAGA
>JACCDW010742954.1_pt1 | contig 20424 bp, 17 predicted proteins | sample 7449781 | NCBI WGS metagenome assembly JACCDW01 (sample SAMN15323449, study PRJNA562643) | freshwater metagenome | isolation source: river surface water | place: USA:Blue River Watershed | collected 2017-08-18
ATAAGGCCCAATTCATTGCTGCGTTAGCACCACACTTCAACGACAGCAAGAAGGAAGCAGCTCACGCTGTAGATATCGTTTTTGACACAATCGTTCGCAACCTTTCAAAGGGCGAAGATGTAATGATCAACGATTTCGGTAAGTTCAAGAAGGTTGATCGCAAGGCACGCATGGGACGTAACCCATTCACCGGCGAGACAATCAAGATCAAGGCTTCTAAGAAGGCTCGCTTCCTACCTGCAAAGGCACTTAAGGAAGTTATCTCAGGCGATCGCAAGCTAGCTCCAGCTCCAAAGCCAGAGCCAAAGGTTGTAGCAAAGCCAGCAGCAAAGAAGGCAGCTCCAAAGAAGGCTGCGAAGAAGGTTGCAAAGAAGGCAGCTCCAAAGAAGGCGGCTAAGAAGTCACCTGCTAAGAAGAAGCCAGCAGCCAAGAAGGTTGTAAAGAAGGCTAAGAAGAAGTAATTCTTTTTAACTTACGAAACGGGGTCAGCTAACGCTGGCCCCGTTTTTGCATGTACAGCACTAGTATTTACAGCATGACGGAGTACAAGATTTCATACGCTCCTCCCACGGGAAAGCCTCTTGGCACAAATCTGACCTTTAAAATTTGCACCAAGATTGCTATCCCCGTTTTAAATTTAGTTGGAAAGAAGCAATGGCGCGGGGGAGAGAACATCCCCAAATCTGGAAAAATTATCATCGCCAGTAACCATGTCTCTTACCTTGATGTTCTCTTCTTCGCACACTTCCTTTTTAGAAATGGGCGTGCGCCACGATTTATCGGAAAAGAGGGCGTTTTCAAGGTTCCGGTGATTGGGAAAATTCTCTTGGCAGCCGGTCAAATCCCAGTAATGCGTGAAAGTAAGGATGCGGCTAAAGCTTTGCAGCATGCAATCAAATTATTGGAAGCTGGGCATTGTTTAGGTGTATATCCCGAAGGAACTCTCACTAGAGATCCAAAAGGCTGGCCTATGGTCGCAAAAACTGGTCTCGCACGTCTTGCAATCATTACACAAACACCTGTTGTTCCTGTAGCTCAATGGGGATCGCAAATCGTTATGCCGACTTATGAAAAGAAGATCAAGCTTTTCCCTAGGACTCGTATCAAAGTGCTCGCAGGCAAACCTCTTGACCTTTCTCCTTGGTATGGCAAAGAAAATGATGCGGAAGCACTGCGTGAAGCAACAGCATTTGTTATGCGAGAGCTAACTACGCTACTTGAAGAGCTTCGTGGGGAAAAACGCCCATCTGAAATCTTTGATCCCCATAATTCAGATCTACCTCGGACAGGAAATTTTAAGAAGGCAAAGAAGAAGTGAGCAAGGTAGTTGTTTTAGGTGCTGGTCAATGGGGCACAACTATGGCGCAGGTGCTGTGCGATGCAGGCAATCATGTTTTGATGTGGGGTCGCAACCAAGAGTTAGTTGATGAAGTAAATGAAAAGCACACCAATTCGAAGTATTTGGATGAAAGTGTGTTGCCTCTAGGTCTACGGGCAACTACCAGTTTGAGCGAAGCCTTCGAGTACTCAAATATCTACGTCTTGGCCGTACCTGCGCAAACACTGCGTGAAAATCTCAACGCCTGGAAGTCGATGGCTCAGCCAAACGCCTTGTTCATCAGTACCTTAAAAGGTATTGAGGTAAGCACTATGTCTCGCATGACTGAGATTATTAGCGAGGTCATGGAGACTGAAAACATTGCCATCATCACCGGCCCAAACCTTGCAAATGAATTGGTTCTGCGCCAGCCTGCGGCTGCGGTCGCAGCAGCGGCTTCTTTGCCAATCGCAGAAAAGGTGCAACAACTTTTTACCACTCCGTACTACCGCGTTTACACATCAGTTGATGTTCTTGGATGCGAGTTAGCAGGGGCGATCAAGAGCGTTATCGCTTTAGCGGTCGGAATCTCAATTGGAATGGGTTATGGCGAAAATACTCAGGCGATGTTAATTACCCGTGGATTAAATGAGGTAGCCCGATTGTGCGCAGCTCACAACGCAGATCCTCTGAGCGCCGCAGGTCTTGCAGGTATGGGGGATTTAGTTGCAAGTTGTGGCTCCGCCCTTTCACGTAACCGCACCTTTGGCGAGGTCTTAGGAAAGAGCGGTTCGATGGATGTCGCAAGAGTTCAGGTAGCAAAAACCGTTGAAGGGGTTGCATCTTCTAATGCAATTCTAGAGATCGCTCACCGTGTAGGAATTGAAGTTCCAATTATTGAGGCGGTAGCCGATGTTGTTTCAGGAACTTTATCCCCAGAACAAGCGCTAGATCGTTTGATGGAGATAACAACTAAAGCGGAAAACTTTATTCGATGAGCAAATCAAAGGTAGCAATTATTTGCGGTGGTCCCAGCAGCGAGCATGAGGTTTCATGTGTTTCAGGCGGGGGAGTTTTAAAGGGATTAGACAGGAAAAGCTTTGACCCTATTTTGATAGGAATCACTAAGGCTGGTAAATGGGTCGCGCTTGATGAAAATTACCCCTTAAGTATTATCAATAAGGCGATGCCCACAATTGAAGACAATGGAAGCTCTGTTGAACTTTCGCAGGGTGGCTTAGTTGTTGATGGAACCTTTGTACATATTGATTGTATTTTTTCTATTCTTCATGGCGAATTTGGTGAGGATGGAAAGATCCAACAGTTATTTGAAGATGCAAATATCCCTTATGTAGGAAGTGGTGTTAAGGCATCGGCAGATGCGATGGATAAGGCCCATGCCAAAGAGCTATTTGCAGCGGCAGGGTTAAAGGTTGCACCTGGCATTGTTGTAAAGAAGGGTGATGCGTTGCCCTCTGCCGAATCTCTTTCATATCCTGTTTTTGTTAAGCCTTCTAGCGGCGGATCTAGTCGCGGAACCCACAAAGTCAAAACTGCAGAAAAACTATTCGCCGCAGTTGAAGATGCTTTTTTATACGATGACAAAGTTTTGATTGAAAATGCGATCAACGGTCGTGAGATTGAGTGCGCGGTTCTAGAAAGAGATGGCACTAGTTACGCATCGGTTGTTGGAGAAATTGTTGTTAATCCTCAATTTGAGTTTTATGACTTTGAAGCTAAATATCTAGATGATGCAACGACCGTAAAAATCCCTGCGGCGATATCTGAAGAGGATGCCCAAGCCATTCAAATCGCTGCAATGCAGGCTTTTGATGCGATTGGCTGTGCCGGACTTGCTCGTTGCGATTTCTTTTACACCGATCTCAATGAAATTATTATCAACGAAATCAATACCTTGCCAGGATTTACCGGCACAAGCGTTTACCCAAAGCTGTGGCAGGCCACAGGGGTAAGTTATACAGATTTGATTACAGCGTTAATTGACTCAGCCATCAGTAAGGCTGAATAGAAAGAGTTGAACTCTGTTAGCTCAGGTGGGTAACTGGGCAGGTCAGGGTGCGTGTAATTCCAGGCACAGCTTGAACCTTAGAGAGAACTAGTCGACCAAACTCTTCCATGCTTGATGCTTCTGCACGCATGATGACATCGTAAGGACCAGTTACGCCTTCAGATAATGTGACGCCTGCAATCTTTGCAACAGCATCTGCAACTCCTGTTGCTTTACCTACTTCAGTTTGAATCAAGATGAAAGCCTGTACTGACATTAAAAGTCCCTTCTGTTCGATGGCTCAACGTTACCGCAGATGGGGCATAACGAGGTAGTCGATTAGGCTAGGAGGTATGAACTTCAATGAGGCCCAGGTTATTGCGGCGCTTGCACGCATATTTGGCAGCTCACAACGCGGAGTCGAGATCGGTATCGGCGATGATGCCGCGGTTGTAAAGACCTCGGAGCGCACAGCGATTACAACTGACATTGCCGTCGAAGGAACTCACTTCAAAACGCAATGGTCTAGCGCCTTTGATATTGGTCGCAAGATCACCGCCGCAAACCTTGCCGATATCTATGCGATGGGTGGCTCGCCCCGGTTCCTGGTTGCAGCGGTAACGCTTACGGGTGATGAGACGATGGAGTGGATTGAAGAGCTTGCAGAAGGAATTGCCCACGAGGCAAGTAGCTGCGGTGTATATGTTGTTGGTGGAGATCTAGCTAAGGCTTCTTACAAAAGTATTTCAATAACCGCAATTGGTCAGATTGATACCGCGATCACACGATCAGGTGCGCAAGTTGGAGATTCAATTTATATTTCATCATTACCTGGATGGTCTGCTGCGGGTCTTGCAATCATTGAAAAAGATCTAGAGACCGATATCGCTGTCCATGCTGTTGCAGAGTTCTGTGCTCCAACAGTTGATTACTCAGCGGCGATTCAATTTTCTAATGGGAAAGCAACTTCAATGTGCGACATTAGCGATGCCTTTGTAATTCAGGCAGAGCAGCTTGCCGCTGCTTCGGGTGTTCAGTTACATATAGAGAAGGAACTCATTAGCGAGCACCCTGAGTTTGGAACTTTGAATGAGTTAGCTGATTCCCAAGGTGTAGATGTATGGCAATGGATTCTGGCTGGAGGCGAAGATCATGTATTCCTAGCAACCGGCCGAGAGTTGGACGGATTTCGAATTGGCACCGTTCAATCAGGAGTGGGTGTTATTGGCGTAGAAATGAAAAAAGCGCCAGAAACCTGGCGCCATTTCAATAAAGATTAATCAGCGTTAGCGAGTTACTTTTCCAGCCTTGAGACATGAAGTACAAACGTTTTGACGCTTTGCAGTTCCACCTACGAGGGTGCGGACGCGCTGGATATTTGGATTCCAACGACGACGTGTCTTCACCTGTGAGTGAGAAACATTGTTTCCGAAGCTGGGCCCCTTGCCACAGATATCGCATGTTGATGCCACAGCGGTACTCCTTTTAAATTCGACTAGTTCCGATGGGAACAGGGCGTAAGGGTAGCGTGAAGGCGGGTATGGATGCCAATTTGAGCATGGAGGAGCAACTCTCATGCGTAGGTAGACCCAAATAACGGTGATGCGAGGGAGAATGCCCACGTGGCCACATTAGAGAGCAAGGTATCTGCCGTAGTTGGCGACCGCACCGCAAAGGTGCTCTCTACAACCTTCGGAATTGCGACAGTTGGCGATCTCATGCGCCATTACCCGCGCCGGTACATGGTCCGTGGCGAGCTCACCGATATCTCCGAACTGCGTGAAGGGGATGAGACGACAATCCTTGCTCAGATTTACTCCACAACAAATCGACCTTTGCGTGGACGCAAGGGAAGCATTCTTGAAGTTGTTGTGACCGATGGCAGTGACAAGTTGTCATTAACATTCTTTAATCAAGCTTGGCGCGAGAAGGATTTAAAGGTTGGACGCCAAGGATTATTTGCTGGAAAAGTTGGCGTCTTCAATAATAAGAAACAGCTAGCACACCCAGATTATGAATTAATTCCTGATGGATCAGATGTAGATACCGCTGTTGAAGGTTTTGCAGGAAAGTTTTTACCGGTATATCCAGCATCTTCAAAACTTCCTTCTTGGAAAATTTCTCAATGCGCACAGCTTGCAATAGGTGCGCTAGATGACGTGGTTGATTTTCTTCCTGATGAAATCCGCGAACAGCATAAATATCCGACTATGCACGAAGCGCTAGTCCAATTGCATCAGCCCGCGGATTTAGATCACGCTGAAATGGCTCGCGAACGCCTTACCTTTGATGAAGCCTTTCTACTGCAATCGCTTTTGGTTATGCGTCGTAATCAATTAAAGAAGCTAAATTCCACATCAAGAAAAAGAGTATCTGGAGGGCTGTTAGATGCCTTTGATAAATCTTTGCCATTTGAATTAACTGCAGGACAGATAGCGGTTTGCAAAGAGATTGAGAGCGATTTGGCACAGCCTCACCCCATGCATCGATTGCTTCAGGGAGAAGTAGGTTCTGGTAAAACGATTGTTGCGTTAAGGGCGATGCTTGCAGTGGTAGATAGTGGGGGACAAGCGGCTTTGCTTGCACCAACTGAAGTCTTAGCCGCTCAGCACCTAAGAACTATTCAACGCCAACTTGGAGAACTAGCACAAGGTGGAATGTTGGGTGGGGCCGATATTGGAACTCAAGTCACTCTGATTACTGGATCTCAAACCGCACAAGCTCGTCGCGAAGCTCTTGCGATGGCGGCAGATGGAACCGCTGGAATTGTTATCGGAACTCATGCATTGTTAGGCGAATCTGTTGTATTTAAAGATCTTGGATTAATTGTTGTCGATGAGCAACACAGATTTGGTGTTGAGCAACGTGATGCACTGAAGGATAAAGCGGTACTTCCTCCGCACTTGCTCGTAATGACCGCAACACCTATTCCTCGTACAGTGGCCATGACAGTGTTTGGAGATTTAGATGTCTCAACACTTCGAGAACTTCCTCTTGGTCGACAACCAATCACAACACATGTGGTTCCTGTAAAGGAAAAACCAAATTATTTAGAACGTGCTTGGACCCGCATACGAGAAGAGGTTTCTCAAGGTCATCAGGCATACATTGTTGCTCCGCGCATTTCAGCTGACCCAGAAGCTGATGCAGATGCTGATCTAGATTTTCTCTTTGGGGAAGAGTCAGATGAGATTTCATCAGTTGAAGAGCTTGCACCCATGTTGCATGCAGGTCCACTTCAAGGCTTGAAAATTGCCATTTTGCACGGTCGCCTTTCATCTGAAGAGAAAGATGTGACTATGCAGGCTTTTTCTAAGGGAGAGATCGATGTCTTGGTTTCGACTACGGTGATCGAAGTTGGCGTAGATGTCCCCAATGCAACGATCATGGTGATCATGGATGCCGATAGATTTGGTGTTTCACAGCTGCATCAGCTCAGAGGCCGCGTAGGTCGAGGAACTTCTCCAGGTTTATGTTTGTTGGTTTCTAGTTGCGAGGATTTAACCCCTGCCCGTGAAAGATTAAATGCGGTTGCGGCAACTTTGGATGGTTTTGAACTCTCACGAATCGACCTAGAACAAAGGCGCGAGGGAGATGTATTGGGTAGAAGCCAATCGGGAACTCAGTCCCATCTTCGTTTGTTGCGGGTTCTTCGAGATGAAGCCTTAATTGAGCAGGCCCGCGATGACGCTGAACAATTAATAGCGAAGGATAATGATTTGAAGCAGTATCCTGAACTCAGGAAAGAGCTTGCTCAGTTGCAACGAGATCAAGCGGTCGATTACCTAGATAAGGGTTAATGCCTTGAGAATCATTGCAGGAGTAGCACGCGGACGAACTTTAGGTTCGGTCGCTGGCGCAACCCGTCCAACTTCAGATCGTGCCCGTGAAGGTCTTTTTTCATCACTGACCTCTGAGTTTGGAAGCTTCGAAGGTTTGCATGTTCTTGATCTCTTTGGTGGATCAGGTGCAATCGCGCTTGAATCTTTATCACGTGGCGCAACCTTGGTTCATGTAGTCGAAAAAGATGATGAGGCGCAGAAGACAATTGAAACAAATTATGAATTAGTTAAAAAATCTCATCCAGCAGGAAAGCTGCAGCTCTTTGGAATGAGCGCTGAAAGATTTTTAAAGGATCTGCCAAAGATTAAGTATCACCTTGTGTACATCGATCCTCCATATGATTTCAGCAATCAAGCTGTTGAAGATGTACTTTCTGCATTGCATGATGGTGAGTTTCTGAGCAGCGATGCTTTTATCGCCGTTGAACGAACTGCACGAGGCGCGCAATTTATTTGGCCAGATGCCTTTTCACCTGCTCGTGAGCGAAATTATGGGCAGGCGACCATTTATTACGCTAATTACCAGCCGTAAGAATGGATTACTTGGCGCCATCTTGCTAGCGTTTACGCCATGAAGCGCGCTGTTTGCCCAGGATCCTTTGATCCCATCACCTATGGACATTTAGACATCATCGAGCGTGCAGCGCAGCAGTTTGATCATGTAGTTGTGGCTGTCCTTGAAAATAGAACTAAGTCCAGCTTATTTACCGTGCCTGAACGAATTGCAATGATTACTGAGGTGACAGCAAAGTTTCCCAATGTTTCAGTTGACTCTTGGAGCGGCCTGTTAGTTGATTACTGCAAAAGCAACTCGATTCAAGCAATTGTAAAAGGTTTACGCGCAGTCTCTGATTTTGATTATGAACTTCAAATGGCCCAGGTCAATCTTCAAGGCTCAGGGGTTGAAACTATGTTTATGGCAACCGCACCAACACATTCATTCCTGTCCTCTTCTTTGGTAAAAGAGTTAGCCCACTACAACGGAGATGTCTCAACGATGGTTCCACCATCGATCAATGAGGCGCTCAAGTTACGAATAGCAGGGAAGTAATCATGGACTCAGTAGATAAGTTAACCGCCGCAATCACTATGGTTGAAGAGGCGCGAAGCGTTCCTCTTTCAGCAAGCTGTGTTGTGCACCGTGCTGAAATGCTTGAAGTCCTAGATGAGGCACGTGAATCCCTTCCGAGTGATTTTGAATCTGCGCAAAAGATTATTGAAGCGCGCGATGCAATCATCGAAGAAGCTCGAGTAAGTGCTGAGCAAATGATCGCTATTGCCCGCGAAGATGTTGCACAAATGGTTGAGCAGACATCTATTGTTCAAATTGCTCGTGACGAGGCTCGTAAAATTCTTGATGATGCTCGCGAAACTGCGGAGATTGAAAAGGCTGAGGTCGAAGAATATATTGATGGGCGCCTTGCCACCCTTGAGGTAATTCTCAACAAAACCTTGGATGCGGTATCGCGTGGTCGAGATCGCTTAGCTGGGGCAAATGATAAGGATGTTTTATCTCAACTTGCTGATGAAAATTAATTGTTGGTAGTTCATCATGAGTAAACAAGTAGACACATTTCAGCTCAATACCTACGAACTTCCTCGTCGTGCCGGCGAGATGAAGGAGTATGAGCTCGACATCGTTGTAAAGGAAAAGTTCGGAGTTGATCTGATCGCAGTTCCTGCGGGGGATTTCATCGAGGTTGATGCACGCCTCGAGTCGGTCACCGAAGGTATTTTGCTCAGCGCAGATGTTTATGCCGTTGCCAAGGGAGAGTGCATCCGCTGTCTAGATCCAGTTGAAATCATTATTGACCGAAAAATTCAGGAGCTCTATAACTACGAGCCAACTAATGAACGTGGAAAGCGGAAGAAGAAGCAGGAAGAGAGTCTCGAGGATTTAGATATCGAGGATGAGTTGATGATGGAGGGGGAGATCATGGATCTAGAAACCCCAATCCGTGATGCTGTTGTCCTATCGCTTCCCATTAACCCGCTGTGCAGCCAGGATTGCCTTGGTTTATGCCCAGAGTGCGGAGGCAAATGGGCCGAGCTTCCCGCCGACCACGCACATCAGGCCATAGATGCCCGTTGGGCCAGCCTTCAGGGGTTGAGCCTTGAGGATCCCGATTTCAAGATTTAGCCCTTTTGAGGGATACTTTCCCTCTGCAGCCAAGCTGCTGCCAAATGATTGAGAAGAGGTTAGAACAGTGCCAGTACCAAAGCGAAAGATGTCGCGTTCAAAGACGCGTTCACGACGTAGCCAGTGGAAAACTACTGCAGCAGCTCTTTCAACATGTGGTCAATGCCAGCAACCAAAGTTGCAGCACACCGCTTGCCCAACTTGCGGTACATACAACCGTCGTCAGGTATTAGAGGTCTGATCTGAGCTCCATGCTCAGTGAGCAGCTGGGAGTAACACTCGATCCAGCTTTGCTTGAGTTGGCTTTTACTCACCGTTCATTTGCATATGAATCGGGGAGTAAGGAAACTAATGAACGTCTTGAGTTTCTCGGTGATTCAGTACTTGGATTAATTGTTACCGAAGAGCTTTACAAGCGTTATCCAGATTTTGATGAGAGTCGCTTATCTCCATTGCGTTCAGGTGTTGTCAACATGCGCGCGCTCGCAGATATCGCTCGTGGTTTACAACTTGGTCAGTACATCCGCCTTGGAAAAGGTGAAGAGGTAACTAATGGCCGTGATAAAAACTCCTTATTAGCAGATGCCTTAGAAGCGTTGATTGGCGCTATTTACTTGCAATTTGGTTTTGCAAAGTGCACCGAAATTGTTCGTGACTTGATAACACCAACTATGGATTCAGCGGTAGCTCGTGGCGCAGGACTTGATGGAAAAACCGCATTGCAGGAACTTGCCGCTTCTTTAGGTAAAGGGGCACCTGAATACATCGTTAGCGAAGAGGGGCCTGATCACGACAAGAACTTCACCGCGGTAGCGATGCTGGCCGGTGTTGCGCTGAGCGAAGGCACTGGAAAGAGCAAGCGAGAGGCGGAGCAGGTTGCTGCACGCGCCGCATATGAAGCGCTAAAAACCGCCAATCCGCAAGGCTAAATTCGTCAAAATCACGCTCAATAGGCGATAGGTTTACCGCGTGTATTTGAAGAGTATGACGCTCAAGGGCTTTAAGTCCTTCGCTTCGGCAACCACTCTTCGTCTCGAGCCAGGAATCACTTGTGTGGTTGGTCCTAACGGTTCAGGAAAATCAAATGTTGTAGATGCCCTCACCTGGGTTATGGGTGAGCAAGGCGCTAAATCTCTTCGTGGCGGAAAGATGGAAGATGTCATTTTCGCCGGAACCAGTGGCCGCGCACCATTAGGTCGTGCTGAAGTTTCATTAACAATCGATAACTCTGATGGAGCTTTACCGATTGATTACACAGAAGTCACAATTTCTAGAATTCTTTTCCGCAACGGACAAAGTGAGTACCAGATAAATGGTGAAGCTTCACGTCTGCTAGATATTCAAGAACTTCTTAGCGACTCTGGTATCGGTCGCGAAATGCATGTCATCGTAGGTCAGGGACAGCTTGATGCAATCTTGATGGCAACTCCAGAAGAGCGACGTGGTTTTATCGAAGAAGCCGCTGGTGTTCTCAAGCATCGCAAGCGTAAAGAAAAAGCGCTTCGCAAATTAGATTCGATGCAGGCAAATCTTGCACGCGTTCAGGATTTAACTGTTGAACTACGTAGACAACTTCGCCCACTAGGAAAGCAAGCAGAGGTCGCAAAGAAGGCTGCAACTATTCAGGCCGATCTTCGTGATGCAAAGCTTCGTTTGCTTGCTGATGACTTCATTTCAATGTCCAAGACATTAGAGCTTGAGGTCGCCGATGAAAACGCATTGCGCGATCGCAGGGCAGCTGTTGAAAATGATTTGGAAACAGTCAGACGACGCGAAGAGGCGTTAGATGCTCAGGCTGCATATGAAGGTCCACTTCTGGTTGCTGCCCAGGAAACTTTTTATAACCTGAATTCATTGCGAGAAAAGTTCCGCGGAACTCAGAGCCTTGCACAGGAGCGCTCACGTTTTCTTAATGAAGAGGCGGAAGAGGCACGTACTTCTGGTCGAGATCCAGAAGCGTTAGATGCTGAAGCACAGCTTTTGCGTCTAGAGGAAACACAACTGCGCGCCGATGTTCTCTCTGCTCAACAGGAGCTAGCAACAGCAACGGCAACTCTTGCTCAGGCAGAGGCTTCATTAAAGAGCGATGAGAACACGATCGCAGCTGCGATGCGTGCAATCGCTGATGCACGTGAAGGTACAGCTCGCCAAGAGGGCCACATTAAATCCCTTCAGGCCCGCTTAGAGGCGATTGCTGAAGAGATTGAACGTCTGACAAAGGCGCGAGATGATGCTCAAGCTCGAGTAGATCTAGCAAAGCGTGATTACTCTTCACATGAGCTTGAGATCGCTAGTGCCGACTCTGGCGAACTTGGCTTGGATTCACAGTACGAGAACGCTAAATCATTACTTGAAGCAGCAAAGGTCAAGCACACAGATCTCATTGATGCTGAGCGTGCCGCCGATCGTGAACGCAACGCGGTCGAGTCAAAGCTCGAAGCCATGCAGTTAACTTCGCAAAATCGCGATGGCGCATCTGCACTTCTTCGTGATTCTCGCGGAGTATCAATTCTTGGAAGTATCGCAGGCCTAATTGAAATTGATAATGGCTGGGAAGCTGCAGCTGCAGCGGCGCTTGGAACCCTTGCCGATGCGGTAGTTGTGAAGGATTTGTCATCTGCGGTAACTGCGTTGACAACATTGCGCAATGAAAATCTAGGTCAAGCAGATGTCTTGGTTTATGAACCTGGGCACAATGGCAACGGCTCAATTCCTTCCGGACTTAATCCATTGTCTGCGCACATTCGATCATCATCGATTGGGGATCTGATCTCCTCCTTGCTTACTTCAACCGTTGTGGCGGAAGATGCAAAGGCCGCAGAAGCGATCTTAAGATCTCATCCCAACGTCACCGTTGTTACCCGCGATGGAGATGTGCTTTCACGCAATCGTGCACGCGGTGGATCCAAATCATCTTCCTCATTGATTGAAATCAACGCCCTCATCCAAGATTTAGAGGCCAAGCTTCAAGATATTACGCATAACTGCGATCGACTGAAGTTTGAAATATCAACCGCATCAACTGAGGTCGCTTCACGCCAAGCAGATTTTGATGCAGCACTTTCAAAACTCAATGAATCCGATGCTCGCATCGCAGCTCTAACCGAACAGTTGGCGGTCTCTGGGCAAAATATGAAATCTGCGATGGCTGAGGTTGAGCGACTTAATACATCGATCAATGAAGCAACAGCGGCGAAGGCTCGCGATGAAGGTGAAATCACAATTGCGCAGAGTCAGCTTGCGCAACGTGGCGAAGTTGCAGAGCCAGATCATTCTCAAACTGAGGAGCTTCGAAACAAGGTCTCTTTAGCAAGAACCGCAGAGGTTGAAGCTCGACTTGCCGTTCGTACCATTGAGGAGCGTGTTAACTCAGTTGGAGCACGTGCTTTAGCTCTCGAGCAATCTGCACAGGCAGAACGTGATGCATCAGAGCGCGCAATTGTTCGCCGAAGTGCTCGTGCACGTGCAGCTGTTATTTCACAGGCGGTAGCAGAGGCGGCGTATGAAGTTTTGATTCACATCGAGCGTTCAATCGCAAAAGCTGCAACTGAGCGTGGTCGCTTAGAAGAGTCACGTGCATCACGTGATGGTGAGACATTAACTGTTCGTACCCGTGGGCGTGAGTTAGCGTCAGAGCTTGAGCAATTGACATCAAGTGTTCATAAGGATGAGATCGCACGAGCAGAGCAACGATTGCGAATTGAAACCCTTGAAGCAAAAACCGTTGAAGAGTTTGGTATCGACACCGTTACCTTGGTAAATGAATATGGTCCTGACAAGGATGTTCCTACATTCCACGAAACTGAAGATGGCGAAATCATCTCAACGGAAATGGTTCCTTACCGACGTGATCAGCAGGAAAAGCGTTTGGCTTCGGCAGAGCGTTCACTTAATTTGCTCGGAAAGATCAACCCTCTTGCTCTTGAGGAGTACACATCCCTGGAAGAGCGCCTGAAGTTCCTGGCCGAGCAGCTGGAAGATTTGAAGAACACAAAGAAGGATCTGCTCGACATCGTTAAGGAAGTTGATGATCGTGTCCAATCAATCTTCATGGAAGCGTACGAAGAGACCGCAAAGCACTTTGAGGATATCTTCTCTCGCTTATTCCCAGGCGGAGATGGACGTTTGATCCTGACCGATCCAGATAATCCTTTAACAACTGGCGTAGATGTCGAAGCCCGACCTCCAGGAAAGCGTGTGAAGCGTCTTTCACTGCTTTCAGGTGGAGAAAAGTCACTTACCGCTGTTGCGATGTTGGTTGCAATTTTCAAATCACGACCAAGTCCTTTCTATGTACTAGATGAGGTTGAAGCTGCGCTGGATGATGTCAACCTTGGACGTTTGTTGGGAGTTCTAGAAGAGCTTCGTGAAAGTTCACAGCTGATCATCATTACTCACCAAAAGCGCACGATGGAGATCGCCGATGCTTTGTATGGCGTAACGATGCGCGGTGATGGTGTTACCGAAGTTATTTCACAGCGCTTGCGCGAATCTGACGCTAGCTAAGGTTTGTTTCGATGGGTCTTTTTAGTAAGTTCATCGCCAAAATAAAAGGCACAAATGATTTCTCACCTGCCGATTGGGCTGAATTAGAACAAGAGTTACTGTCTTCAGATGTTGGTCCGCGTCTTTCAAAGGATTTTCTAGAAGCGGCAAAAAAGGTCAAGAGCGATAATGCCGAGCAAGCGCTTATTGAAATCATGACACAACATTTATCCAGTAATTCACGTGATCCAATTCTAATGCAAGGTACTACGACAATCATGGTTGTAGGTGTGAACGGCACAGGTAAGACAACATCGGTTGCAAAGCTTGCATCTTTTTATAAGAAAAGCGGAAAGAGTGTAGTCCTTGCAGCGGGAGACACATTTAGAGCAGCCGCCGTGGATCAACTCAAAACTTGGGGCAACCGGATAGGCGTCGTAGTTGTTTCAGGAAAAGAAAATGGCGATCCAGCATCTGTTGCATTTGATGGTGCGAAAAGCGCACATGATTCAAATAGCGATATTTTCATCATCGATACTGCAGGCAGATTGCACAACAAGAGTGATTTGATGGCTGAGCTATCAAAGGTAAAGCGAGTAGTAGAAAAAGTTTCAGCTATTAATGAAGTCTTGCTCGTTATTGATGCAACAACCGGCCAAAATGGTTTACAGCAGGCAAAGATTTTTACAGAAAGCGTTGAAGTAACAGGAATTGTCTTAACCAAGCTAGATGGCAGCGCCAAGGGTGGCGTGGCATTGGCAATTGAGGCCGAGCTAGGAATTCCGATCAAGTGGATCGGCACAGGCGAGGGTGAGGGGGATTTTGCCCCCTTTGACGCCCAGAGCTATATCGCGGGGTTGTTGGCGTAACCCAGATGTAACACAACCCTAGGTTTTGTCACCAAGTTGAAACCAAGGAACCGCCTCTTTGTAACTGTCCAGATAGAGGGTTTACCCATCTCAAAGGCGAGAGTTTCTCGACATAACTTAGGTGGTTCTTCATGGAGGAAGTAGTTATTAATTCAGGTGATACAGCTTGGATGTTAATCAGTACCGGTCTAGTTGTTCTTATGATTCCGGGCCTTGCACTTTTCTACGGTGGAATGGTTCGCGTCAAGAGTGTTCTCAACATGATGATGATGTCATTTGGCGCATTAGCGATCGTTTTCGTTTTGTGGATCGCATTTGGATTCTCAATGGTCTTTGGTGATTCAGTGGGTGGCAAGGGATTGATCGGAGACATTGGTCAATTTACATTTTTGAATGGACTTGATAACTCATCGGCTCTCATCGGGACAATTCCAGCTGCCGTCTTTATCGCCTTCCAGGGAATCTTTGCCGCGATCACCGTTGCGCTGATTTCAGGATCAATTGCAGATCGGGCAAAGTTTGGCGCATGGATGGTCTTTGCCGGAATTTGGGCAACTATTGTGTACTTCCCAGTTGCACACTGGGTATTTGCTTTCGATAACTTTGTTGCAAAAACTGGTGGATGGATTGCAAATGATCTAGGCGCACTTGACTTTGCAGGTGGAACAGCGGTGCATATCAATGCAGGTGCTGCAGGTTTGGCTCTTGCTCTAATTTTAGGAAAGCGTGCAGGCTTTGGAAAGATTCCAATGCGTCCGCACAGCTTGCCTCTGGTTATGCTTGGTGCAGCGCTCTTGTGGTTTGGCTGGTTCGGCTTTAACGCAGGATCTGCTGTAGCTTCAAATGGAACCGCAGGCCTAGCTCTACTAAACACAATCGGAGCAACAACAGCTGCGGTATTGGCTTGGCTTTTGGTTGAAAAGATTCGTGATGGTCATGCAACAAGTCTTGGTGCCGCATCTGGTGTTGTTGCAGGATTGGTTGCAATTACACCGGCATGCGCTGCGGTCAATGCAAGCGGTGCTTTGATTATTGGTGCGGTTGCTGGCGCTCTTTGTGCGCTGTCAGTTGGCCTTAAATTCAAATTGGGATATGACGATTCTCTCGATGTTGTAGCGGTTCACTTAGTGGGCGGCATCGTAGGAACAATCATGATTGGCTTTGTCGGAGTAGATGTAGGCCTATTCAATGGTGGAGGCACAGAGCAGCTTGTTAAGCAGATAATCGGAGCTGGCGCTGTACTTGCATACTCATTCATTGCAACATTGATCATCGGAAAGATTATTGATGCCACTATGGGCTTCAGAATCACTCATGATCAAGAGATTGCAGGAATTGACCTAGCTATTCACGCAGAACGTGCATACGAGCTATCAGATAACGGCCAAGGCAGCGTCCTTGGATTTTCGAAGGGGGCGTAACAATGAAACTTATTACAGCTATCTTGAAACCATTTAAGTTAGAAGATGTTAAGAACGCACTTCAAGGAGCGGGAGTCACAGGTATGACCGTTTCAGAGGCAAGTGGGTTTGGACGCCAGGGTGGACATACAGAGGTTTACCGTGGCGCCGAATACACAGTTGATTTGGTCCCGAAGGTTCGTCTTGAAGTTCTTGTCGATGACAAGGATGCCGATTCTGTAGTCGATGTAATCGTTAAGGCGGCATCAACTGGATCAATTGGCGATGGAAAGGTTTGGACAACACCAGTTGATCAGGTTATCCGTGTCAGAACGGGAGAACGCGGCGTAGACGCGATCTAGAGTTACACCATGAGTACCCGAGAAAGACGAGAGAGATCGAACGAGAGCGATCTATATCTGTCTCAGTTATTCCACAACGCTGTGCAAGCACAGGGTGGAACACATTCGGGTAAGGAGATATCACTCGCCGCGGTTGGAGGGTATGGCCGCGGCGAGTTATCTCCAGGTTCTGATTTAGATATTGTGTTTCTTCATTCAGGAAAAGTCTCACCAGAAAATCTAAAGGCTTTTGTAAATGAAGTTTTATATCCATTGTGGGATACCAAAAGTGTCGACCATTCTGTAAGAACTCGAAGCGAAACCCGAGAGGCAGCATCGGCCGATTTGCGTGTGGCCACGGGACTTTTGGATATTCGTTACATTGCAGGAAATCCAGATTTTGTCTCAGCGGTTCAAGTAGATGCACTGGATTTCTGGCGCAAAAATGCCAAAGAAAACCTTTCCAATCTTCACAAAAGTTTAGAACAGCGACATTCACGAGCAGGTGAGCTGGCATATCTATTGGAGCCAGATCTCAAAGAAGCACGCGGGGGTTTACGAGACATTCAGGCACTTCGTGCGATTTCATTATCGGGTGCAGTACAAGTTCCGCTCGAAAAAATTAGCTGGGCAGAAGCAACGCTCAACAATGTTCGTGAATCACTTCATATTGCAAGTGGTCGCGGAAAAGACCGTCTGCTTTTTCAAGAGCAAGACAAGGTCGCAGATCTTCTGAATTACCCTGATGCCGATGCGATGATGAGCGATGTAGCAAGAGCTGCTCGATCCGTTGATTACTTACTGAACTACACCTGGCACTCTTTGGAACATAAGAGCCGTGATGGCTTTGGGCGTCTGAGTAAAAAAGCACGAGCCACCTCAGTTGCAAAAAATGTAAGCGCCTCTAATCGAGAGATTCTGATCGACCCTCTTGTTTCTTTAGATGAAGATCCAGTTGTTGGTTTGCGTGCCGCAGCGACCGCGGCACAACTTGGACTTCCGCTCTCACTTGACTCATTTACGAGTTTGGCCGAAAAACTCAAAAAGGGTGAGGGAGTGTTAACAAATCCTTGGCCGCGAGAAGCGCGTGAACTTTTAATTGCCTTAATCGGTGCGGGCGAGTCGATGGTGGATATCTTTGAAACCTTGGATCAAGAGGAGATCATCTTTCAATGGATTCCTGAATGGATGAGTGTTCGCTCTCTTCCTCAGCGCAATGCATTGCACCGCCACACCGTTGATCGGCATATGGTCGAAACCGCTGTGCATGCAGCCAAATTAACCCGCAAGGTTCAACGCCCAGATCTTTTGCTCTTTGCCGCACTTTTCCATGACATCGGTAAAGGTGCGCAGGAGGATCATTCAGAGCGGGGAGTGCGCTTAATTGAACCCATTGCCCAGCGAATTGGTTTTGATTCCAAAGAGATAGAGATTGTAAAGAATCTCATTCTTCATCACCTTTTGCTCTCATCAACTGCCACTCGTCGAGATTTGGATGATCCTGCAACGATTCAATCAGTTTTGACCGCGATTCCAGATGTAAATACTTTGGAGTTATTACATGCACTGAGTATTGCCGATGGTGAAGCAACCGGAAGTGCTGGCTGGAGCGATTGGAAGGCAACCTTGGTCAATGACCTTGTTCATCGTGTTAAGCGCGCAATGGCAGGAGCAGAGGTTGCTCCGCAACCTGAGGTAAGTGATGAACAAAGCGCGCTAGCCCAGATGGGTCAACTAAGAGTTTCAGTGCAGGAGCACTCAAGTGGGTTGGCGGTAGAGGTGATCTCGCCAGATAAACCTGGTCTGTTATCTATCGTTGCTGGAGTGCTCAATATTTCTCGTCTTGATGTTAAATCCGCCAGAACTAAAACCTTAGGAAGTTCAGCAGTTATGACTTGGATCGTGACTCCAGAGCCGCATGCACCAGAAATCAACGAGACAAAATTGCATGATCTGATCGCATCGGCACTTGTTGATTCAACTGAGGTTGAGGAAAAGCTATTTGCACGAGCTGCTGCGTATGCATCTATACCGACTATTCCCGTGCCAGACCCAGAGGTTGAAATCTTCACCGACGCTGCAACAGATGCCACCGTCATTGAAGTGCGAAGCCATGACAGACCAGGATTGCTATTTAGAATAGGCGCGGCGATAACCCAATCTAAGGTTGATATTCGTTCAGCGATTGTTACCACCCTTGGAGCTGAAGCGATCGACACCCTTTACGTCACAGAACTAACTGGGGGAGCGCTATCGGATGAGCGCGCCAATGAGCTGGCTTCGCATCTAAAGCAGGCCTTGAAGTAGTCTTCCCTCCTTATGTTTGAGTCACTGACATCGCGCTTTAGCGGAGCATTCTCATCTCTGCGTTCAAAGGGAAAGATCTCATCCTCAGATATCGAAACTACCTGCCTAGAGATTCGACAGGCACTTCTGGAATCTGATGTAGCTCTCTCGGTTGTCGAGGATTTCATCGCGGATATTCGCCAGAAATCTCTAGATGCTCTTCCTACTTTGCAATCAGGAAGCAATCAGGCAAATGCGATCTTTGAAATCGTTAACGCATCCTTAATTGAAATTCTTGGTGGTCAGGCACGCAGAGTTGGCTTTGCGAAAAATCCTCCAACAGTCATCATGCTTGCAGGTCTTCAAGGCGCTGGTAAAACTACTTTGGCTGGAAAGCTTGCCAAGTTTTACGCCGATCAAGGAAATACTCCTTTACTAGTTGCTTCAGATCTACAGCGCCCTAACGCTGTCACTCAGTTGCAAGTTGTTGGTCAATCCGTCAATGTTCCAGTCTTTGCACCTGAACCTGGCAACGGCCAGGGAAATCCGGTCAAGGTTGCTAAAGACGGCATCGAGTTTGCAAAGTCCAAGATGTACAACATGGTGATTGTTGATACCGCAGGACGTCTAGGTGTTGATGAAGATTTGATGAAACAAGCATCTGATATTAGAGATGCTGTAAATCCTGATGAGATTTTGTTTGTTGTAGATGCGATGATCGGACAGGATGCGGTTCGGACTTCGCAAGCATTTTTAGATGGCGTGGGATTTGATGGTGTTGTTTTAACAAAACTCGATGGTGATGCACGAGGCGGCGCAGCTTTATCAATCGCATCTCTGACAAAGCGCCCAATCATGTTTGCATCAACCGGTGAAAAACTACATGAGTTTGATATTTTCTATCCAGATCGAATGGCATCTCGCATCTTGGGGCTTGGCGATGTTGCCACCCTTGCTGAGCAAGCCAAGAAGGCCTTTGACAGCGATACATCTGCGAAGCTAGAAGCGAAGTTTGCCAGCGGAGAAGATTTCACCCTTGAAGATTTTCTAGAACAGCTTCAGGCAATGTCCAAGATGGGCAACATGTCCAAGTTATTGGGAATGCTTCCGGGAGCAGGCCAGATGAAGAAACAAATTGAAAACTTTGATGAGGGTGAGATTGTGCGCACCAAGGCGATAGTTCAGTCGATGACGCCGGCAGAACGGCGCGATCCCAAGGTTTTAAATGGCTCAAGACGTGCTCGAATCGCGTTAGGTTCAGGACGCAAAGTCTCTGATGTGAACAATCTTGTCGATCGCTTCTCAGCTGCTCAAAAGATGATGAAGCAGGTGCGTAATGGTGGAATGCCAGCGGGGATGCCACCTGGCATGGGAATGCCCGCCCTTCCCAAGGTAAATACGCCTGTAAATAAGAAGAAGAAGAAGTCCAAATCAGGCAATCCAGCCAAGCGCGCTCAAGAAGAGAGCCTGTAAAGCGCCGATTTCGCATCTGGGGTCGGAAATGGCAGAATTGGGCACCTGTTGACGGGGCCCTCTACCCCCAGCAACATCCACAATTCGATAGTCATATGAATTGATCGCGCACCCCGCTGCGGTCAAAACGCATGGCACACATTTACAGGAGTACAACTTTCTTGGCTACAAAAATTCGTTTAATGCGCATGGGCAAAATCCGCACACCATTTTTCCGCGTTGTAGTTACAGACTCACGCAAGGCACGTAATGGTCTATCAAT
>JACCDW011034297.1_pt1 | contig 20412 bp, 25 predicted proteins | sample 7449781 | NCBI WGS metagenome assembly JACCDW01 (sample SAMN15323449, study PRJNA562643) | freshwater metagenome | isolation source: river surface water | place: USA:Blue River Watershed | collected 2017-08-18
ATCGGCGGGACGATCTCCTGGTCGGCCGCGCCGCAGGTCACCGTACGGTGATCGCGACGGCGTGAGCCGCGCGCAACGCTCCGGGGGCTGTGGTACGGTCGCGGCATGCCCCAGGCGTACACCCCCGCACCCGCGCTTCGCGCGCCGACTGTAGTCCCTGACGGGCACCCGTCGGGTGCCGAAGTGTGGCGTGACGCACTCGACGCGCTGACGGCCGCGCAGTCGGCGCTTCTCGGGCACCTCCTCTGGGCGCCCCTCATGTACACGTCCGGCACCCGCTCCGGCGCGCTCGCGTCGAACACGGGCGTCTACGTCGGCGCGATCCCCAAGGCGGTGCTCTCCGACCCCGACGGGACGGTTCGTGTGCACACCGTCGCAGGGACGCAGCTCCACACGGGCACGCACGGGACCGGGGCGCTCCTCACGAACGCGACGTACTACGTCTTCCTCTACGTCGCGTCGAATGGCGCGGCGCCGACGTTCAGCATCACGGCGACCCGGCCCGCCGACAACATGGTGTGGCACTCGACGCTCGGGTCGCGGCGCTACATCGGGAGCTTCACGACGAACGCCGCGGGCAACCCCCGTCCCTTCCGCATGTACCGGGGGCGCTACCTCTACGAGATCGACGCGGGTGACATCCTCGCCGACTTCCAAGTCTACTCGGGCGACCCGGCCGGGGTGCAGCAGAACATCTCTCTGCAAGGGCTTGTCCCGGCCTCGGCGAAGCGCATGCTCATGCGCTGGACCGCCTACAGCACCGGCGCCTCGGCGGTGTTCAGCGCCTTCCGCGGCACGATGCCCGGCACCGCGGTTGCGACCCTCGACGCGCCGACTGCCCCTGTCGGGGGCACCTCCTACAACACGGAGACGACGGAGATCCCCGTCGACATCGACCCGGCGGTGTCCGTGAGCTTCAACGCCGTCAGCATCAACGGAAACGGCGCGGGAGTCGCGAACGTCGACGTGTACGCCGTCGGGTACGAGGAGACGCTCGGATGATCCGCCTGACGACCTTCGCGATCCTCTCGGAGATCGCCTCCGCGACCCTCAACCGGCTACAGGACATCGTCCTCGGGTTCACGGAGGCCGACACCGGCACCGGCGGCTACGCGAACGAGTGGACCGAAGAGGGCGCCCACGGGGTGCACTTTCAGTCGGCGGTCGGCCTCCCGTCGGGCGAGCCCATCACCCTCGACGTGTCGAGGGACTGGCGCAAGAACGTCGTCACGGGGTGGTTTCGCACGACCTCGACGCTCGGGCAGCGCATCGAGGGCGCCTCCGACTACCTCCTCAACGACCTCGCCGCAGGGCCGTCGAATGCCGCGGTGTGGGTGTACACCGGCTCCGGCGCGTTCAACGACATCACCGTCGGGTCGGGCGGCGGGGTCGGCGTCGGCGCGCCGCCGGTCAACGGGTCAAACGTCCGCACCTCCTACGCGGGGGTCGTGCTCGACAACGGCTCGGGCGCGGTCGTGTGGCTGTTCGCCGACCCGTCGACCGGCTACCTCAAGGCGTACAACGCGACCGGGACCGCGCTGTACTGCCTGTTCGGCCTCGTCGGCGCCCGCGCTGTGGCGTGACGGGCGTTCGCGTCGGGGGTAGGTTCGCCGCTACCCGCGCCCTCAACACCCCCGGAGTGTCCCCATGTCGCTTCTCGTCGGTCAGACCGCCGTCCGCAACGCCCCGCCCGTCATCGTCGACCTCGTGGCCACGTCCATCGCGGCGAACACCGCGAGCTCGGATGGCAACACCCTCACGGCGAACGCCAACGGCGCGATGGCCTCCATCGGCGGGGTCACCCCGACCGCGGGCATGGTCATCCTGTACACCCCGGGGAGCGCGCGCGACGGGTTCTACGTCGTCACCTCGGCGGGGGCGGGCGGCGCCCCGTTCGTGCTCGACCGCCTCGACGGGTTCCGCTCCGGGCAGAGCATCACGGGCGGCGTCCTCGCGGCCGTGGGCCGCGGGACGAACGGGATCGGCACGCTGCACCTCGTCTACAACGCCGCGGGGTTCTCGACCGCCGCCGTGCTCAACACCTCGACGCTCACGCTGTACACCCTGGTCCAGCAGGGCCCCGGCGCGCTGTACACCGACACCTCGGGCACCCCCGGCAGCGCCACGGCGAACACCGCCTCCGGGCGCTCGGCCATCGCCCTCGGCGCCTCGGCGGCGACCATCACGTCCGACCAGTGCTTCACGACCTCCGTCGTGCTCGCGCAGCTCGAAGACCTCGACGCGACCCTGACGCGCATCAAGGTCGTGCCGGGCAACGGCAGCTTCGTGGTCACCGGCGACGCGACGGCGACCGCGGCGACCAAGTTCCGCTGGGCCATCGTGAACACGCCCACCTGATCGTGACCGCCGCCGCCGCGGCCGGTAGCCTCCGGCCGTGACCATCACCTCGACCCCGCCCCTCCCCGCACACAACGGCTACGCCCTCGGCTGGCGAGCTCCCCTCTACCCGCGCCGTGGGGTGCGCCTCTCCGCCCCGGGCGGCGGGGTGTGGAACCACACCCCGACCGACCTCCGCCCGCTCTGCGCTCCGACGCGCGACCAGAGCTACCGGGGGAGCTGCACCGGCTTCGCGTGGCGCGGCGCGGTCGACTTTCTCGCGGCCCGCGACGTGCGCGACGGGCTTCGGAGCGCGCCCGCGTTCGAAGCCTCGCCGCACTGGATCTACTACCGCGAGCGCGTCATGGCCGGGGTCGTCCACGAGGATGTCGGTGCGCCGCTCCTCGACGGGTTCTTCGTGGTTCGCGACGAGGGCATCGCGTCGGAGGGCGACGCCCCCTACGACCCGGCGCTGTTCGACTACGCGCCCTCGCGCGCCGCGGAGCTCGCGGCGAAGCGAGTGCGGGTCGTGAACGGGGACATCCTCGCGCCCGACGCCGACACCATCCTGGCGACCCTCTCGGCGGGCTACCCCATCGTCATCGGCACCGCGTGGTTCGACTCGTACGCCGCCGCCGACCGCACCGGGCACTTCGACTACCCCGGCGACGACGACCTCCTCGTCGGCGGGCACGCGCTCCTCGTCGTCGGGCACTTCACCACGGGCGGGCGGCGCCGGGTGTGGGTGCAGAACTCCTGGGGCACCGGCTGGGGCGACGACGGCTTCGGGTCGATGCCCCTCGACGTGCTCACCGACCCCGGTCTCACCGGGGAGCGCATCGTCGCTCGCGCCCTGCGCTTCGTGTAACCCTCCGCCCATGCGGGCAAAGCCCTGGGACCTACACGGCTTCCGCCTCCCGAACGGCCTCCGCGTCGCGCACGTCGCGCACCCGCACCTCGGCGACGGGTGCGCGGTCACGCTGACGGTTCCGGTCGGCACGCGCCGCGTGCCCTTCGGCGTCGGCGCGGTCGTTGCGGCGCACCTCGGAGACGCCCCCGCGCCGGAGCTCGGGCAGTCCGCCGTGCGCTGGACCATCGCCGGGGAGCTCTCGGCGGCGCTCGACCGCGCCGCCGCGGCCATCTCCGCCCCAATGCCGGGCCCGGACGGGATCGCCGCGCTCTGGGCTCGCGTACAGCGCCTCGCGGCGCAGCACGCCGCCGCCCCGGCGGTCGTTGCTCTCAACGCGGCGCACGCCGCCGTCTTTCCCGCCGACTCGTCGTACGCCGCGCCCTGGCCCGCCCCGGTCGGCGGCCCCCCGCCTTCTCGCGCGGAGCTCGACTCCGCATGGCGCCGACTCGACACCCGCACCTCGCACCTCGTCATTGCGACCCGGGCCCCGGCACAGGAAGTCGAGGCGGCCGTGCGAGCGCACGGGATCGGCCGCGACACGCACCACCGGAGCCGCGTCCGCGTGGAAGAGCGCGGCACCGCGATCCGGGCGGCGACCCCTTTCCTGTGCGCCCGCCCGGTCATCGCTCCCGGGGGCGGCTCTGGGGTGCTCGCAGGCGTCGCCGTGCCCCTCCGGGGCTCGCACGGGGGCGACTACCTCCTCCCGTACCTCGCCCGCGTCACCATGCCCGACGGGCTGCACTCGTCGGTGTGGCCGCACTACACCGCCTCCGTCTGGGCAATCTGGGGTGTCGCCGCGGAGGTCGACGCCGTCGGAGGCGCGGTCGCGCTTCGGGCCGCGGCTGACGCCTACCGCGCGGTCGCCGTCACCGCCCTCAACCGCGCGACGGCCCGGCACCTGGGGTACAGCCTGGAGGCCGATCTCCGCCGCATCGCACAGAGCCCGGAGCTCCTGGCCAAGCACGTCGCGGCGCTCCAGGGGGCGTACGCCCCGCCGTCGCCCCCGTTGCCCCCGTTCAACCCCGACGGGTTCGCCCGCAGGTTGCAGCGCCTCGCCCTTGGCGTCGGCGCTCCGCGCCCGTTTCTTGCCGGGTCGGGCGCCCTCGACCGCCGGGTGGCAGTCGAGGTGTGCGACACGCTCGCCCGTGACACGGAGGCCGCCTCCGGTCAGCCTTCGGGCTGTGACCGCCCCCGCCGTGCTCAACAGGTTCGCCCGTCCCCAAACGCAGACCGCCGTCCGCCCGGATGACCTTCCGGCTCCGGTCGCCGACGGGCTCGCCCTCACCGTATGGTCCGCCGACGGCCTTCGCGCCGCTGTCGCGGCGTCGAGGGCGCGCCTCGCTGCGGTGCGCCCGGACATCGTCCAGCTTCACGCGGGCCCCCAGGGGCTGGCGGAGCACGCCGAGGCTCTCGCGGAGGATGTTCGGGGAGTGCTCCCGTCCGCGAGGATCTGGGTCGGCGTCGCCTGGGACGGATGGATCGACGACGTGGCCGCTGGCGCCGGTGTCGACGGGATCGTGCGGCGGGTCTACCTCCCCGCCGCACGCGCGGCGGTGCGGGCTCGCGCGGAGCTCCTCGTCATCAACTCCGAGGCCGCAGGGAAGCAGCACCCGCGCGCGGCGCGGCGCCTCACCGTCGCCGCCATCGACGCGATCCGCGCCGAGTACCCCGGACTCGACCTCGGGATCACTGCCTACGACCACCCGGACTTCCACGACGAGGAGCCCGGCAACGGGCGCATCGACGCCGACGACGAGGGCTACCCCTGGAGTGCCGCGCACGGCGGCCCGGTCGCCCGGGCGGTGCACGGGCTCCTTCTCCCGAAGACCGGCCGCGTCGAGCTCGCACTCCCGCAGCGGTACGCCGCTCCGCCGAAGGATCCCGCGACGGGGAAGCAGCCGGTCGCGAAGCTCGGGGCCCTCGCCCGCCGCATCGCGAGCTCGCAGCGGTCGTGGGAGCGCGCGACCATCGCCGGGTGGATCGACCCGGCGATGCCGGTCCGGCCGTACATCCAGGCGCACCACACGGACCCCCGCGACATCGTCCGGGCCGTCGTCGAGCACGACGTGCTCGCGATGTGGGCCGCGCCGACGCGCATCGACGCCGCGGGCTGGCGCGCCGCCGAGGTCGGCATGCGGATCCGGCGCGGCATCGTGACCTCCGACGACCTCTCGGGGTCCGACGCCGCCCTGTACAGGGCGGGCTTTCAGGCCGTGGTCGGCGCGTCGGCGGACGGGGTGTGGGGGACGGACTCGACCCGCCGCGCCCGGCTCTGGCTCGCGGCGGCGGACATCGAGGGCGACGGCTCCGCGGAGTCAATCCGGGCCGTCGTCTGCGGGTGATCACCCGCCCCGCAGCGTCTTTCGGAGGGCTCCGATGTGTGCCTGGATCGCCCCGAGGGCCCGGCGCCCCGAGGCCGAGAAGGTCGTCGGGGCGGGCAGCGCGCGCAGGAACGTGGTGCACTCGTCGGCCGACTTCGGGGTGAAGGCGGCGAGTCGTCGGAGCTCGCGCTCTTCGGCGGTGACGGGGTCGCTGTCCTCCGCCGCGGGGGCGTCGCCGCCTTCACCCCGGACGAACCGCAACACTGCGGCGTCGGCCTCGGCCGCTTCGGCCCGGATGTTGGCCCCGAGGACGGCGGCGCGCCGCTCAAGAGTCGCGTTCGCCATCGAAAGCTCCGCAACGCGGCGCCGCAAGACGGCGATGGTCCGGTTCGCCAGGACGAGGTCGTTGCGGAGGCGGGCGAGCTGCCCCTCCCGCACGGCCTTCTCGCCCCGGACGGCGACAAGGTCCGTCAGAACACACTCCCGGGCGTGCTGCGCCCGCAGCACCCACTCCGCGGCCTCGCTCCGAGTCATGCCGCGGCCCGCCGCTTGCAGACCCGGGGCCTTGAGCTGCGCGTCGATGCCCTCCAGCCGTACCTTGAGGGCTTCGGCGCGGCGGTCGAGCTCCGCGGGCGAGGCGCTGGCGAGGATCTCCGCGGTCACCGGGTGCAGCCATTCGTCGTTGTCGTCGGTCGGATTCATGCCGCGCGTTACCGCCCGTGTAGAGTGAAGGCGTGACGTGCTCTTCGTGTGCCGCTCCGGCCGTCGTTGTCGCCCCTGTGCGTGCCGGAGGGGCGTGGGCCGCGAAGGGGTGGTGCGCTGCGTGCTGGGCGCATCTCCTGCGCCGACTCCGGCGGCAGAGTAACGCCGCTCGATGCAGCCCGACCTCCCCGAGCTCCCCGACGCCCCGCCCGCGCTGACACACCCGGGCCCCTGTGGGCTGTGTGGGTGCGAAGGCCCGATGCACGGAGTCGCGCACCGCTCGCTCATCTCGACCATGCGGAAGTCCATCGGCGCCCTTCCGGGAGAGCAGCTCGTCCTTTTCGTCGACCCGCTCGCACCTCCGCCGCCGGTGCGGCGCGCGCCGCGCTCCTCGACGTACCTCCCCCTGACATACGACCCGACCGCCGACCTCCCTCCGGCTCCACCGGCTCCTACGGTCGGTCTGTGCTACCGGCACACCGTCGTCGTGGTGCAGCTCATGCGGTACTGGGGCGAGCCCCCGGACGGCTACGCCTGGGTCCCCGACGGGCTGCTGACGCCGTGACCGCGGCCCGTGGTAGAACGGCAGCGTGCCCGACAACGCCCCGTCCCGCCATCTCGCGCTCCTCGCTCTAGCGGGCATTCACGTCGCCGGGGTCTGGGCCTTCGTGCAAGCGCACCGAGGCCGGGATGGCGCTCCGGCGGCGTGTGTCGCCGCCGCGCTATGGCTCGCGCTCTGGGTCGTCAACCCGCCTCCGGCCCGCCGTAACCCGCGGGCATGACCGACCCCATCGCCCCATTCGTCTCCTCCCTCACCGCCCCCGTCTTCGCGCTCCGCGGCGTGCCCGAGGAGGTTGCCGCGGTGCTCTTCGCGTACTACTCCCGCAGCGCCGTCGGCCTCCGTGACGCGCTCCGGGAGATGGTCGCCGACGGCTTCGTGCCGCCGCCGGGCGGCGGCATCACCGACGCCGCCCGGGCGAAGGCCCGGGCGTTCCACGAGAAGTGGACCGTCGGGTACGGGCACGGCTCCGTCGCGGAGCACGCCGTGCTGCACGTCGGCATCGAGGGCGTGTCGTGCCTCGCGGCGAAGGCCGTCGAGGACTGCCGCCTCGGCACCGCCTTCACGGAGAAGTCCACCCGGTACGTCCCGTTCACGGAGTCGTCGGCCGCGACCGCTGACGAGGTCGGCATCGCGGCGCACCCGCACGCTCGGGTGCTGGCCGAGCACTTCGACTTCGCGACGCGCGGGCTGATGCGGGCCTACCTCCGCGCCGTCGACGCCTACACCGACCTCGCGCCGGAGGGCACCCCGGGGCAGCGCCGCGCCTGGGCCCTCGACCGTGCCCGGCAGCTCCTCCCGGTCGGGACCAAGACCAGCCTCGGGCTCACGGTGAACGGCCGGGCCCTCCGCGCCATGATCCGCAAGCTCCGCGCCGACGCGCACCCCGAGGTACGCCAGCTCGCAGAGCAGCTCGCGGAGGTCGGCCGCGCGGAGCTCCCCGGGCTCCTCAAGGACGTCCCCGCGGCGACGCTCGCGCGGGAGTCGGCGAACGCGGCCGTCTACGCGCACGGGGGCGACCGCTACGTCGTCGCGGGCCCTTCCGTCGCCCTCTGGCTCGACAACGACTACGCCAGCACGGTCCGCGCGCCGCCGCGGACGCCCCTCCCCCGCGACTTCGAGCGCGCGACCCTCCGCCTCGACATCCGGTGCTCCTACGCCGCGTGGCGCGACGTTCAGCGGCACCGGGTGTTCTCCGCCTCCCCGGTGCGGGTCGACCACCGCTCCGCCGTCGAGCTCATCGACGCGGGCGCGCTCCCGCCGGACGTTCAGGCGGACATCCTCGGCGCGCTGCACACCGCCCGCTGCGCCGCCGACCATCTCACCACCCTCGGCGCGGCCCACCTCGCCGAGTACGTCCTCCCGATGGGGACGATGGTCCGGGCGGAGCTCGCGGGCAACCTCCGGGGGCTCGCGCACTTCATCACCCTCCGCAGCGGGAAGCAGGGGCACGACTCCTACCGGGTGATCGCCCAGGCGCTGCACCGTCAGCTCCGCGAGGCCGCGCCGCTCATCGCCGACGCGATCCCCTGCGACTACGAGCCCCGGGACTTCGCCCGGAAGTGACCCCGCGGGGGTGTGTCGCAGCGTTCACGGTGTGAACACCTCCCCGAGTTCACACCGTGAAAACACCCCGAAACCCCCTGTTTCCTAGGGTTTCGGGGTGTGAGCTCCCGCCGCCGCGCTCCGTTCACACCCGCCGAAAGTTCACACCCCGACCCGCCGATGACGGGCGGTATCTGGCACGCCCCGTGCACCGATCCGAGGCATGCAAACCGTCACCGTCACCCTCTGCGGCACCACCAAGACCTACACCGTCACCGACGACGTTGCCGCCTCCCTCCGTAGCAGCTCGCACGAGCTCCGCCGCCGCGGCATCGACATCCGCAGCATCTCGCCGGTGGCCGCCTTCAACGACATCGGCCACGTCCTCAACCGCATGAGCGACGACCTCGACGCGGCGCGGAACGAGGCGCTCTGGGCTGCTATGCGGTGACGGCGAGGCCCCCTCCGGGCATCCGGGGGGCCTCGCCGTTGAAGCACCGGCGGCACGCCGCACACGCCCCGACGCAGCTCTCCGCGACGTTCAGCGGGCACAGCGCCGGGTCTGTGAGGTCGGAGCCCGCCGCAGGCTTGTAGCGCCGGTGAAAAAATCACCGACACCCCGAGCTCCGCCCCCGACGGCGGCACCTCGTCGGCCGCGCACTGGTAGGAGAAGAAGTAGTTGGCCGTGCGCGGCTCCGCCGCCAGGAAGGCGGCGCGCCGGTCGAGACTCGCCCGGTCGAGCGAGAAGTGCACGAAGACGTTGGGGAAGCTCCCGACCCGCGCCGCGAGCTCCGGGATCCGGGTCACGACCCACACCGGGAGGTCGGGCCGCAGCCGCGCGAGGGCGTGGATCGCGATGATCGCCGCCGGGGTGAGGTCGCCGACGCCGTTCCACCGGATGTGCCCGGCGCCGATCCGGTCGGCCTCGGCGGCGATGCGCTCCGCGAAGCCCTGTGGGTCGGCCTCCATCGAGCGCAGGGTGCGAAACTGCTTGGCGATGTTGTGCGGGATCGCCTGCGGCCCTGACGCTGCGTAGCAGTCGCCGACGCACACCTTCGAGGGCGAGCACGTCGCCTCGATGGGCACCTCGACGGTCGCCCCGGCGACGGCGTTGCGGGAGAGCGGCGACTCACCCGGGCGGAGGAGCACCCCGTCATTGGTGCGGCGCGCCGTCCGGGCGCGAGGGAGGAGAAGGGCGACGACGGGGAGGTGGCGGGGCATCGCCGGACGGTACGCGCGGCCGAAGGGATCGGCACGCCGCGTGCACGTCATCCGGGCATGAGCACCCCCTCCGCCGATGTGGTCTGTCGCCCCGAAGAGTCCGTCCGCGAGGCCGCCGTTCGCCGGTTCGGCCCGGCCGTCGTGGTGCGGCTCCACCCGGTCACCTTCCCCGCGACGAAGTACCTCGGCACCGTCCGGGTCGCGGCCGACACCCAGGCGTTCAGCGTCTTCGCCGCCGAGTGACCGCGGCACACCCTTTGCACCTCCTGTGAGCACCATGCACACCTCTCCGCAGGGACCGACGTTTGCGATCACCGACCCCTGGCTCCGTGAGGAGCTCGCCCTCCGGGGCTTTGTAGCCCCGCACGCGGCGCGCTACGACTTCGGCGGGTTCGTTGAGTTCGTCTGCCCCTGGACCGGGGAGCTCCTCACGACCGAGACGACCCCCCGCGGCATCCGGCGGGCACTCAACCGCCTCCACTCCGAGGCGGTCGCCAACCCCACCCCCGCGCCGACGGAACGCCCCGCCGAGGTCGACGCGCCCCGCCCTTCGCGGCCGCGTGTCGGGCGCCCGGTACACGGACTGCCCCGCCCCCGCCCGACGCGCACCGCGTGGTGAGCGACTAACCAGCGGCACACCCCTTGCACAAGAGCGACGCCATGCCCCCCACACCCGTCCCGCCCGACCTCCGCAACCCGGTCATGGAAATCGATACCGGGGTGCACTCGCACCACTACGAAACGCCTCGCGTCGCCGCCTTCGGCCCGCATGACGCCGACCTCCCGCCCGACTGGCGCCTCGCCCCGGCGTACTGGCGCCCGCACTGGAAGGAGTGGTTCCGAGCCCGGGAGCGCGGGTGGACGCGCGAGCAAGCCGAGATTCTCGACGCCGTGCGGCGCACCCTCGACGCCGACCTCTCCCGTCTGCTGGCGGTCATGGCGTTGTACGGTCCGACGCGGACCGCGGTGAAGGTGCGCGCTGCGCTGATCCGGGTCGCCGCGCTGCCCGAGTACACGGAGGCGGCTTTGCTGGCGCGCTCCGACCACGGCCCCGACGAGGCGGGTGTCGCCTGCCCCTTCCGGCTCGCCAACGACATTGCCGACATCCAGGCTGACCTCGACGGGCTCGACCTCACCGCGGAGACGGCGGCGTGGGTGAAGCGCACCCGCGACATCGCGGTCGGCACGCTCAAGCCGTGGGAAGTGACTCTGGGGTGATAGACTCCCGGGGGTGTCCCGCCAGCGCATCGCCCCGACGCGGGGGTACGTCATCCCCGGCCTCCTCCCGACGGGCCCCCGCGGCTTCGCCCTGTGTCGGTGGTGTCAGCGGGAGTGCCCCCGCAGGGCGATGACCTTCTGCGCCCCCCGGTGCATCGCTGAACATCGTATCCGCACCGACCCCGGATTCGTCCGCGAGTGCCTGTTCCTCCGCGACCGGGGGGTGTGCGCGGTGTGCCGGGTCGACACCGTCGCGGTGCGGCGGGAGCTCCTCGCCCTCCCGCCGCGCCCTCGCCGGGTAGCCGCGGCGCGCCTCGGGTTCCCCCTCGACCGCCTCGCCGGAGAACTGTGGGACGCCGACCACATCCGGCCGGTCGCCGAAGGGGGAGGGGAGTGCGGCGTCGAGGGCTACCAGACCCTGTGCGTCGCGTGCCACCGGGCGAAGAGCGCGGCGCAGTCCGTCCGCAGGGCGCGCGACACCGCGCAGGGGTAGTGCTACCCCCGGTCGATGACCCCCTTCGTGACCGCGGATCAGCTCTACGCGCACTGCCTCGGCGACTACGTTCTGCAAACCTCATGGATGGCCCGCGAGAAGCACAAGCGCCTCGCGGTCGCGTTCTTGCACGGCGTCATGTACTCGCTGCCCTTCGTGGCGATGTTCCGCCCGAGCGCCCTCGCCTGGGTGACCATCCTCGCGACGCACGTCGTCATCGACCGCTACCGCCTCGCCCGCTACGTCGCCTGGGCGGTGCAGCACCTCGCCCCGGACGGGCCGGGGCCTCTCGCCGACACCCGCACGGGCTACGACCCCTCGACCCCGGACTGGCTCGCGGGCTGGCTGCTCATCCTCGTCGACAACCTCATGCACGTCACCGTGAACGCGGCGGCGCTGCGGTTCCTGTAACGGTCGGCGCCCGGTTCCTTTCCGCCCGTCGTGCCGCGTCGGGGGCTTCCGGGTACACCCATCGGTCCGGGCCCGCAGCCGCCCGGACAGGAGTCGCGCGCCGAATGTTCCGCCATCTCTACGCCCCCGATGAGCTCCCCCCCGTCATGGACTTCGACCCCCGGGAGGGCTTCGCGCTCGACCCGGCCTTCCTCGCCCGCTACGCGGGGCGCCAGCCGCTGTGGGGTCCCGTCGGCCCCGACGGCCGCACGGCGTCGCCCATCGGGCTGGTGACCTTCCTCCGCACCTACCCCGCCCCCCTCCCTGACGGCTCCCTGGAGACGCCCGCGCAGGTCTTCGCCCGATGCGTCGAGACGGTGATCGCGACCCTTCGGCGGCAGACCCTCGCCGCCGACGGGCACTGGAGCGACGAGAAGGCGCAGCGGGAGGGCCAGGAGATGTTCCGCCGGATGTGGGCGCTCAAGCTCCTCCCCGGCGGCCGCTCTCTCGCCAACCTCGGGCGGGAGTCTCTCCGCGTGAAGGGCGCGGTGCAGCTCAACAACTGTTCGTTCTGGAGCACGCGCGACCTCGCCGCCGACCCGGTCCGGGCCTTCGCCTCCGCGATGGACTACCTCATGCTCGGCAGCGGTGTGGGCTTCGACGTGTACGGCGCCGGAACCGTCGCCGTGCTGCACCCGACGGTCGACCCCCTCGATGTGCACCTCATCGCCGACACCCGCGAGGGGTGGGTCAACGCGCTCGCGCGCGTCATCGCGGCCTTCACAGGGCGGGCGACTCTGCCCGGGAACTGGGACTACTCCGCGATCCGCCCGAAGGGCGCGCCCCTCCGCACCTTCGGCGGTACGAGCTCCGGCCCCGGCCCCCTGCGCGAGCTCCTCGCGTCGGCGACCTCGATCCTCGCCCGCCGCGTCGGGGAGACCTTCGACATCCCGACCATCGTCGACCTGATGAACTGCATCGGGCGCTGCGTCGTCGCGGGCGGTGTGCGCCGCTCCTCGGAGATCGCCCTCGGGCCCGCCGGTGACGCCGTCTTCGCCTCCCTCAAGGACCCGACCGCGGAGCGCGAGCTCCTCGCCTCGCAGCTTCTCCGCGAGGCGGAGGTCCCGGGCGTTGCCGACCTCGACGCCCGCCTCGCCCGCACCCGCGAGTCGCAGACCGGGCTCTCCGTGCTGTCGCCGGAGTGGTCGAGCCTGCAAGACGAGGTCGACGCGCTCTCCGCGCAGCGCGCGGAGCTGCTGTACGCCGACGCCGAATGGTCGCGCCTCGACGCGCTGATCAACGCGACCCCGACGCGCCTCTGGCGCTGGGCGTCGAACAACTCCGTCAACGCCGCCGTCGGGTCGGACTACACCGACATCGCCGGGCGCATCGCTCGCAACGGGGAGCCGGGGCTGCTGTGGCTCGACAACGTGCACCGCTTCGGCCGCATGGCCGACGGCGACCTCACGCGCCCCCGTTCCGTGCACGACGGGCTGATCCCGGGGCTCCGCCCCGACGCCGCGGTGGGGAGCAACCCGTGCGGCGAGATCGCCCTGGAGTCGGGTGAGCTCTGCAACCTCGTCGAGACGTTCCCGACGCGGCACGCCGACGTGGACGACTGGGTCGCGACCCTCAAGTACGCATACATGATCGCCAAGGCGGTCTCCTGCATCCCGCTGCACAACGCGACCTCCGCCGAGGTCGTCGCCCGCAACCGCCGCCTCGGCATCTCGATCACCGGCATCGCCGGGTGGTACACGAAGCTCGGCCGCGCCGCGATGTGCGCGGCCCTCGACCGCGGCTACCGGGAGCTCCGGCGCATCGACCGCCTCTACTCCGGCTGGCTCGGGGTGCCCGAGTCGATCCGGCTGACGACGGTGAAGCCCTCCGGCACCCTCTCCCTCCTCGCGGGCGTCGAGGGCGGCATGCGCTTCCCCGAGGCGCCGCACCTCGCGCGGATCATCCGGTTTCACGACACCTCGCCCCTCATCGAGCGCCTCGCGGCCGCGGGCTACCGCGTCGAGCCCGACCGCTACGCCCCGCACACCGTGTGCGTGTACTTCCCGCACGCCGACTACGCGGTCGGCCGCCCCGTCACCGACGTGTCGGTGTGGGAGCAAGCGCAGCTCCAGGCGGACCTCCAGCGGTGGTGGTCCGACAACATGGTCTCCGCGACGTGGTCGTTCACCGACGCGGAGGCGCCGCACCTTCACCGGGTGCTGTCGACCTTCGACACCTCCCTCAAGGGCGCGACGGCCTACCCGCACCGCCCGGGTGCGTACGTCCAGCCCCCCTACCAGCCCATCACGCCGGAGGAGCACGCCGCGCTCTCCGCGCGCATCCGCCCGGTCGACCTCGCGGAGCTGACGGGGGCTCGGGACTCCGAGGAGAAGTTCTGCGACGGCGGCGTCTGCGCCATCGGCGCGTAACCCCCGGCATGCCCTCCGCCCTCCTCGGCGTCCTCGTCGACGGCCACGTCCACACCCGCTTCACCGCAACACCGCGAGGGGTACTCGCACCTCGCGGTGTCCCCATCACCGCCGAAGCCGCCGTCGACCGGATCGCCGACGCGACCCGCCGCGGCGGACGGTGGTTCTCCGCGCACGACGCGGTCCCCGACGACGGCCGCCGCACGACCGGCATCCTGACCGCCTTCCTCCGCGTGACACGCGCTCTCTGATCGCGTACACCGCGCCGCGTCATGCACGCCGCCCTCGCCAGCATCATGCCCGGGATCGTCGCCGGGGTCGGCCTCGCCGCCGCGGCGGGCATCGTCGCCGCCGCGGCCGGGCACCGTCGCGGGCTCCTCATCGCCGGGCCCGCGGTGCTTGCGCTGATCGGCCTCGCCGCGCGGTAACACCCCGCATGCCGACACTCGCGTGGTTCGCCGTACTTGCGGCCGTCGTCTACGTCTTCATGCACCCTGACGCCCGCTTCGCCGCGCCGCGGGCGCGCTACCCCGGCAAGCCCTACGCCTACCGGGTGCTCGCCCACTGGTTCACGCGGCGCGACCTCCGCGTGCTTCACAGATGGCGCACCTTCCGCCGGTGGGAAGGCGGCGCCTGGGCGTGCACCGCCGGGCAATGGCGCCCGGTGCAGACCGCTGCACACCTGTTCCCCCCGGCCGACGCCGACATCGTCGAGGTGTACCGCGAGGCCGTGCGGGACTTGTGATGTTCGGCGGTCGCGGGTAGCTTCGGCACCGTGCACCCGCCGCAGTCAGAGCCTACCCGCATCGGCGCCCTCAACCCGGCGGTCTACAACCCCCGCACGATGCCCCCGGGCGAGAAGGCGAAGCTCAAGGCATCCCTCCGCGCCTTCGGGTTCGTGCAGCCCGTCGTCGCCCGCCGTTCGGACGGGCTGCTGATCGGCGGGCACCAGCGGCTCGACGCCTGGGCCGACATCCTGCGCGACGCGGGGATGTCCGAGGCCGACATCCTCGACGCCTGCGTCCCTGCGGTGCTCCTCGACATCGACGACGCCGACGCGATGGCCCTGAACCTCGCCCTGAACAAGATCAGCGGCGAGTGGGACACCTCGAAGCTCGCGGCTGTGCTCGATACGCTCTCCGCCGTCGCCGTCCCCCGACTGGAGCTCACCGGCTTTACCCTGCCCGAGATCGCCTCTCTGCGCCTCCCCGCGCCTCCGCCGCCCTCCGCCGAGGCCCCCGCGTCCGCCGCGACCGGGGGCGCCGAGAAGGCCCCGCCCCGCGATCCCGTCGAGGTCGTCGAAGACGCGCCGCCCGGGAAGGCGGAGGAGCTGCGAGAGAAGTGGAAGACGGCGCCCGGCCAGCTCTGGGAGATCCCCACGAAGCACCCGCACGGCGGCGCGCACCGGCTGCTGTGCGGCGACTCGACCGACCCCGCCGTCGTCGCTCGGGTGATGGGGACCGACCGCGCCGAGGTGCTGCACACCGACCCGCCCTACGGCGTCGACGTGTCCGGCAGCTCGCACAACCCGACCGTCGCGACCTACAACACCGGCCCCCGTGTCGCGAACGACGACCTCGACGACACCGCCCTGGAAGCCCTCGTCGCGGCGGCCTTCCGCAGCGCCCGGGCGCACATGACCCCCGGCGCGGCCTTCTACATCTGGCACCCCGACACCCGCGTCGAGGTGTTTCTCCGCGCGCTCAAGGTGCTCGGGCCCCTCCGCGAGATCGTCGTGTGGGTGAAGGCGAAGATGGTGTTCGGCCGCAAGGACTACCACTACAAGCACGAAGCGTGCCTGTACGGGTGGCTCCCCGACGCCGGGCACCGCTGGACCGGCGACCGGACGCAGACGACCGTGTGGGAAGCCGCCCCCGTCGGCGTCGACCTCCCCTGGGGCTTTCACCCGACGGCGAAGCCTCTCGCGCTGCCCGCCCGGGCGATCCAGAACCACACCGATCCGGGCGGCGTCGTGCTCGACGTGTTCCACGGCTCCGGGTCGACGATGGTCGCGGCGGAGCAGACCGGCCGCCTCTGTCGGGCGGTCGAGCTCGACCCGAAGTACGTTGCCCTCGCCCTGGAGCGCATGAGCGCGCAGGGCTGCACCCCCCGCCTCGTCACGTCCTGACCCGAAAGGCCCCCGCCGTGCCGCGAAAGACCCGCACCCCCGTCGACACCCCCCCGCCCGCTGCGGAGGCGCCGCCCCCGGCGCCCGACGCGCCGGTCGAGCCCCCGGCCGCGACTGCGCCTCCGCCGGTGCCGACCCCGGTCGACTTCCGCTGGACCCCCCTAGCCGAGGTCAAGGCGTGGGACCTGAACCCACGGGACAACACCGACGCGGTGCCGAAGGTCGCCGCGAGCATCCGCGAGTTCGGGTTCGTCGCCCCCATCGTGGTGTGGACCTCCCGCGGGCAGATTGTCGCCGGGCACACCCGCCTCGCCGCGCTCGGGTCGATCCTCGCCGCCGACCCGGCCTTCGTGCCGAAGGGCGCCCCCGCGGGCACGCCCCCCGGCTTCGCGCCGGTGCGCTTCCACGAGTTCGACGACGACGCCTCCGCGGCGGCCTACGCGGTCGCCGACAACCGGCTGAACGAGGTCGCCCGGTGGGACGCCACGAAGCTGACGGCGGTGCTCGCGTCGCTCCCGGCGCCGAAGCTCACGGTCACCGGCTTCGACGCCTCGATGCTCGCCGGTCTCGCGGCACCGCCCCCTCCCGTGCCGCCTCCCGCGAGCTCCCCGCCGAGCGCGCCGCCTTCCGAGTCGGCCGCTGGTCCCACCCGGGACAAGTTCGCCTCGGTCGTGCACTACGACATCATCTTCGACTCTGTCGAGCAACAGGAGATGTGGTACGACTTCCTCAAGGCGTTGAAGGAGCGGTACAGCCGCGACGGCACCGTGGCCGCCCGTCTTCTCGCCTACATCGCGGAGCACCCGGTGAAGGAGGGCTGATGGCCCGCTTCCGAAACTACAGCGACGAGACCGACGTTCTGCAAGCCGCGTGCCAACGACTTCGTCGTGCGTTCGAGACGCACGACACCGTCGGGGTGTGCTTCTCCGGCGGGAAAGACTCGACGGTCGTGCTGCACCTCACCCGGATGATCGCCGCGGAGTACGGCGTCGAGCGCATCCCCGTCGTGTTCCGCGACGAGGAAGTGATCCCGGACAACGTGGTCGACTTCGTCGCGGGCTACCGCGGGCTCCCGTGGGTCGACCTACGCTGGTACGCGGTGCCGTTGCAGAGCTCCCGCATGGTGTTTGGGGCGACGATCCCCTACGTCCAGTGGGACCCCGCGCGCGCGGGGTCCTGGGTCCGGCAGCCGCCTCCGTGGGCGATCCGGTTGCCGGATGGCGACCCCCGCGTGTTCTCGCAGTACGCGATGGACGCCTTCGCCGCGGAGACGCTCCCGGGCAAGGTGTGTCTCTTGACGGGCGTCCGAGCGGGGGAAAGCATCCTCCGGCTTCGGTCGTGCCTCGCCAAGCTGCGAGAGCCCGAGATCACGTCATCCGCGACGCCTCGCGTCAGTATCGGACGGCCGATTTACGACTGGGAAGAGGCCGACATTTTCAAGTTTCTTCACGACCACGAGGTGCCGTACTGCGGCATCTACGACGCGGAGCTTCTCGCCCGGCACCGTCTCCGCGTCGCGACCCCGATCACGTCGGAAGGATCGAAAGAGCTCTCGAAGCTCCGAGCTATCGACCCGGACTTCTACGACAGGGTCCGGGCGGCGTTCCCGGGGACGGAGGCGCAGGAAAGGTACTGGCGCGACATCGACCGCGACGGGGCCGTTGCGCTGTACGCGGTCGACGGCTTCGACGGGATCGCTCGGTGGATCGACGACAATGTCCCGCCGGAGTCGCACGGGAAGGCGGTCCTCGCTCTGGAGAAGACCCGGCGACGGGCCTCGACGAGTCCGCACCTGTACGAGCCAGCGTATGTGCTTAAGGAGTTCATCGCCGGAGCGTGGAAGCGAGGGAACATCAACCCGCTTCCCGCGGGTGGGCGCCGATGACCTACAAGACACGGGGTTTCACCGTCGCGCTCGGCGCGATGCCGCCCGACAGCGCGCGGTCGCTTTTCGACCGCGCGCTCGGCCGTGTGGGAGCCGCGCCGCTCCGGTCGGTCGATGTCGTCGACCCCGCGGGGGAGGCCCGCGCAGGGGTTGGGGGGCGTCTCCGATACGATGTCGGCGACGCCGACTGGTGTGACGCGAACGTGCCGGGCATCGGGCTGTTCTACGCCCGCGCGGCCGAGCTCGCGACACGGGCAGCGGGAGAGAGCGTCGTGACGAGCCCGCACGGGCGGTCCCGGTACGTCTTCAAGCTCTACCCGGCCGGGTGTGGGGCGCAGGGTTGGCACTACGACACCAACGGCGTCACAGCCCTCCTCTACCTCACTGACAACGAAGAGGGCTGCACCCGGGTTGTCGGCCTCGACGGCGAGGTGTACACGGTGTTTCCGCGCGCCGGGGACATGCTGCTCATGCAAGGGCGTCGGTGCTGGCACCGCCCGGACCCGGTCATCACAGAGGTCAAAGCGGTCGTACCGTTCAACCTCTACATCGCGGGCGACGATACCCCTCGCCCGGCCAACCTCGACGATCTGCTCTACGGGGCCCCATGACCGACCCTATCGACCGCGTGACCTGGGTAGACGCCGCCACGCTCACGGCGAACCACTACAACCCGAACCACGTCGCGCAGGCGGAGTTTTCTCTGCTGGAGCGGTCCTTGCTGCTGACCGGGTGGGTGCAGCCGCTACTCGTGACTCCGAAGGGAGAGATCATCGACGGGTTCCACCGCTGGAAGCTCTCTTCGCACTCGCCCGCCGTGCGGGCGAAGTACGGCGGGCGAGTGCCGGTCGCGGTCCTCGACATTCCGGAAGCCGACGCGATGCTGCTGACCGTCCGCATCAACCGGGCGAAGGGGACGCACGGAGGGCTCAAGATGGGCGATCTGGTGCGGGCACTCGTCGACACGCACGGGCTCGACCGGAAGCGCATCGCCTCCGAGATGGGGGCGTCGACGGAGGAGGTCGACCTGCTGTACAAGGGTACGGTGTTCAAGGTGCGCGACACCGCGCACCACAAGTACAGCCGGTCGTGGACGCCCGCCGAGAACGGCAAGCAGCGCCTCGGCGACGAGGGCCGCCGCCCTGCCCCGGAGAGGCTCCCGTGAGGTACAACGACCCGTCACACTTCACCCGCTGGCAGACTAGCGGCGAGTTCCCCGCGATCCACGACGCGATTTTTACGATGCTGCGGAAGCACCTCGACGCGGGGACGGCCGGGCCGCCGCCATCCGGGTTCCTCGACCTGTGCTGCTCCGTCGGCCTTCTCGGGCAGCGCATCCGAGAAAAGGTGCCCGGCGCGCGGGTGTGCGGCGTTGAAGGACTCGCCAGCTCTGTGCAGCAAGCCCGAGCCGCGGGTGTCGCCTACCCGATCCTCAACCTCACGGTGACGCCCGCAACCATCCCGACCCTGGCCTCGTGGATACGCCTCCACCGTGTCGAGGTCCTCGTCGCGCGGCGATGCTTGTCGGAGGTGTTCGCCACGGACCCGTCCTGGGGCCCCGCGTTCTGGTCCGCGGTGACGGCCGCGGGTGTTCGGATGGCCGTCATTCAGGGCCGCCAGCCCGTCGCGAACCCGACGCACCCCATCCCGAGCGTGCGGGAAGAGATCGCGGCCCTCGGCCCCGGCGCGCGGCTCGTCGACCTCGCCGGTCAGTGCGCGGTGCTGGTGCCGCTGTAACAGAGTGCTGTGCCGACGCAGCCATACAACGGTTTTTCGGGGGCCGAACGCGAGCGCGCTGGCCGTGTCCAGACGGCGGCCGTCCGCGACGGCCGCCTCACCTTGCCTCCGACGTGCATCGCCTGCGGGTGCACGCCCAAGCCCGGCGGAATCATCGCACATCTGGAGGACTACACCCGTCCCCTCGACGCGGTGATCCCTGTGTGCCGCCCGTGCCACCACGCAATCCACACGCGGTTCAGTCGGTACGCGCCGTTCGCCGACCGGCGTGACGCGGCGCGGGAGGGGCGGCTTCCGCACCAGAATGGCGTCCCGAACCCTGTGGACGTGCTCGGCGCGATTGAGCGCGGAGAGTACATGCTACCGCGGTGACGCTGGCCTGGACCGTGCATGGTAACACCGCGCATGAGGTGCCCCCATGCGACACGCAACCGCCGCTCTTCTCGCTCTGATCGCCTCCGCCTGTGCGCCCCTCCCGGCGCTTGACCCCGAGCCCGCCGACGCCCCGGTCATCCTGACGCCCCGGGACGGCTCGAC
>JACCDW010736071.1_pt1 | contig 20411 bp, 39 predicted proteins | sample 7449781 | NCBI WGS metagenome assembly JACCDW01 (sample SAMN15323449, study PRJNA562643) | freshwater metagenome | isolation source: river surface water | place: USA:Blue River Watershed | collected 2017-08-18
AAACAACGTAAGGAATACGAATGACCGATGCTTGTTTTAAAGGATGGAAAAAGGAGGACGGTAATACATCCGGCTCTTGTTGTTGTAACTGTAAGTGGCAACGCCCTATAGTTAAACATCCTTGGAACAAAAATCCGATGGCTAAAGGTTCTATTACTACAATAATGGGTTATGGATGTTCTGTGCCAGACATGCCCGGTATTGTATTTTTTGAATCTGAGCACGGCATGTGCGAAATGTATTCTGATAAGAATAATGTAATTAAAATGGAACGAGCAAAATGAAAGATATGAAAGGATTTTCATTTAACGTAGGATGTAAAGTTGTTAGATCAGTAATGTCTGGTCAAAGTCCTAAGTTAGCAATTTGTGAAGTTACAAGAATAGAAGACGGCAAGATTTATCTCGATGGAAGCAAGAAAGCAATAAATTTCCCCAACCGACTTTTAATTATTGAACAAGACCCGTTATATCGAATGGTCAAAGAATACGAAAATAACAAATGATAGCATTAGTAGATCAACCTTATACCTGTGTACACTGTAACAAGAGTTTTATGCAAGAGAAAACTCTAGTTGCTCACATGTGTGAAAGAAAAAGGCGTGCTCTACAAAAAGATGAAAAACGAGTTCAGGCCGGATTTATGGCCTATAATCGTTTCTGGCAACTAACGCAGAATTCTAAGAAACCAAAGACCTACGATAACTTTGCTGATAGTAGCTATTACAATGCCTTTGTAAAATTTGGTAGTTTTCTCAATAATGTCAACCCTATATATCCGGATAAATTTATTGACTTTGTAATCAAGAGTGGTGTAAAATTAGATCATTGGTGCAGAGACGAATTATATGAACAGTATCTCTATGAGGTATTAAAGACTGAACCAGTTGAGAGTGCTGTTCAACGAAGCATTCAAACTATGATGGAATGGGCCGACGAGCATAAGGCAGAATTTTCGCATTATTTCAACTATGTTAGTTTAAACAAAGCTGTTCATGATATCAGAAATGGAAAAATAAGCCCCTGGGTTATTTTAAATACCTCTACCGGGCAGACCATGGTACGTAACATGAATGACGAACAATTGGATATGATTTCTCCTGCGTTTGATGTGCCTTTCTGGATTAGAAAATTCAAAGAAGTCCCGGCAGATGTTGCATTAGTAAAAGAAATATGCAAGGAGGTAGGAATTGGATAAAGATGTTAAACAAGAGTTCTGTGAAGCGCATAGGATAAAAGTTTTAGATAGAAACAAACGTGCTCACAGATATCAAAAAGTAAATTTGAACTACTTCAGAGATCCGGGTAACTTTGACATGATACAAAGTCACATTGACATTGTAAGAGATACTGAACCTCTATATACTGTAGAAATAGCAGAAAGTGAATTGGAACGTATTGCAGAGTTTGAACAACAGGTTTTTAACAATGCAAGAAAAACAGGACATTATGACATGTTCGGTCATATAATGGAACAGAAAGAACGAGAAAAATTTTTACGAGAGAAGTACCCAGCAGTTAAAAAAGCATTTGAACATTACAGTCTGATGTTAAAGTTAGCAGAGAGTGGAGAATTATGAAAGACGTAACAGTTGGCTCAAGATGGTGGTCTGGAGAAAGTAAGCAATTTATTGTACTCGATGTAGTTACAATAGAGGACCATACTTGGGTACATTATAGAACAGATGATAACAAAGAAAATCCAAGAGAGTATAGTTGCTATTTGGAAAGTTTCTTACAAAGATTTATAAAATTACCATCATGACAAGATTAAAAGGATTTGTAGAAAAGGGTTGGGGGCACGAATTGATTTGGGCTACCAATGACAAGTATTGCGGTAAACTATTAAAGTTTAACCAGGGTGCTAAATTTAGTATGCACTTTCACGCAGTGAAAGATGAAACGTGGTATGTGCTGGATGGAAAGTTTTTAGTCGAATGTGTTGATACTATAGACGCAAGCGGCTACGACAAATACTTAAATCCGGGTGACACATGGCATAACCCTCCGCTGCTACCGCATCGTGTAACCTGTATAGAAGCAGGAACAATTATAGAAGTTAGCACACCGGATAGTATAGAAGACAACTATCGTATAGGGAGAGGCGATAGTCAAAAATGAAAATTCTTATCACAGGATATAAAGGCTTCATCGGTCAGAATATGGTCAATGCACTCAAAGACGACCACGAGCTAAGCCTATACGAATGGGGGGATGACACTCCAGAATTTGAAGGATTAGATTGGTGCATTCACCTCGGTGCTATCTCTTCTACTACCGAAACAGACGTAGAAAAGATCATGAAACAAAATCATGATTTTAGTTGCATCTTACTAATGGCATGCCAGACAAACAATGTAAATCTACAATATGCAAGTTCGGCAAGTGTTTACGGAAACAGCGGAAATTTCTCCGAAGATGGTCCTGTATTACCCGGAAGCCCTTATGCTTGGAGCAAATATTTGTTTGACAGACAGGTCAGAAATACAAAATTTACAAATATCAAGGTACAGGGTTTTAGATATTTTAATGTTTACGGGCCCTATGAAGGTCATAAAGACCAGTCTAGTCCGCATCATACATTTACCAAGCAGGCAGAAGAAACTGGAGTTATTAAATTGTTCGAAGGTAGCGAAAATTTTAAGCGAGACTTCATTTCGGTGCATAAAGTAATTGACATTCATAAAAGATTTTTTAATATATCTGAATCAGGTATTTGGAACGTAGGTACAGGTAAGCCTCAGTCATTTCAGCATATTGCAGAAACGATTGCTGAAGGATTAGAAGCAAAGATTGAATACATTCCTATGCCAGATAATATCAAAGCACAGTATCAAAAATACACCTGTGCAGATGTTACTAAACTAAACAGGACATTGAATGTCTAAGATATTTGTCAACGGTACTTTTGATATTATTCATCGAGGTCATCTCGAAATGCTCAAATATGCAAAAGGATTAGGCAATCATTTACTTGTAGCCATTGACTCTGATGATAGAGTAAAGGAGCTCAAAGGACAAGACCGCCCTATCAATAATCAACATGATAGACAATATTTGTTAGAAAGCATTAGATGGGTTGATTCTTGCTGGATATTTGGCAGTACTGAAGAATTAGAATATATTATTCGATTATACAGTCCAGATATAATGGTTAAAGGTAGTGACTACAAAGATAATGTTATTGTAGGATCGCAATATTGTAAAGAGATAGTATTTTATGAACACACAGGCCACTCAACAACCGGAATTATACAACGTATTACTAATAGGTGATAGTTGCATCGATGAATATAAGATAGGAACAGTTGATAGACTAAGTCCTGAGGCCCCGGTACCTGTTATAAAACTTGTCGAAACTCTTACCCTCCCGGGTATGTCTAGTAATGTCTTCAATAACCTTGCAAACTTAGGAATATACCCGGACTTTATTACAAATAACGAAACTATAACAAAAACAAGATTTATTGATAAAAGATCAGGACAACATCTTTTAAGATTAGACCAAGAACACAAAGTTACTCCGTGGAGCGGGAAGTTAGGATTTCCTATAGAAAGTTATAATGCTATTGTAATTTCTGATTACAATAAAGGATTTCTAACTTATGAAAGCATTGAGGGCATTATTAAATCAACATCGTGTCCTATCTTCATCGATACAAAGAAAACACAATTAGCTGATATAAGTGCTAGTCATGTCTATTTCAAGATAAATGAACTCGAAGCTAAAAATGCTAGAAGCACTCCTAGCAATCTAATAGTAACTTTGGGTGATCGAGGTGCATCATATAATGGAACTATTTTTCCAACTAGCCCAGTTGAAGTTATGGATGTGTGTGGTGCGGGTGATACCTTCTTGGCTGCGCTAACTGTCCAATACCTCTTTACAAAAGATATAGAAAAAGCTATACTATTTGCTAACATAGCCGCAGGTATTACCGTTCAACATCGCGGTAATTATGCACCATCATACGACGAGATTAGACGTGCCGGATATTGACATAGATTTTGCTGATAGAACCAAAATATTGGACATAATAAAGCATGTCCCCGCATCCATTGTTGAAAACGGTGTCAACCGAAAACACAACACAGGCGTTTATGTAACTAGTATCCCTGTAAATCCTTTAACAGGGTATGCTAGTTTAGATTACAAGACTGCGGAAGAACGCGGATACTTTAAGATAGACTTTTTGAACGTTAGCGTATACAAAGATGTCAAGGACGAAGACCATCTTAAAAAACTACTGGAGACAGAGCCATTATGGGACCTGCTATTAGAAGACGAATTCAGCAACAACTTGTTTCACGTGAACGGTCATGGGAATGTATTGAGAACCATGAAGCCGCGATCGATAGAAGAGCTGGCCGCAGTGCTAGCAATGATTCGGCCAGCCAAGCGTTATCTGATTGGGAAAGATTGGTTAGACGTGAAGAAAGAAGTTTGGCTGAAACCAGAAAACGATGAATATTATTTTAAAAAGGCACATGCTATTGCCTATGCACATGCTATTGTAGTTCAAATGAACCTACTCTGTGAACAGCTTAGTCCCTAATATTTCTAGGACTGCGGACTAGTTGAATTGATTTTCGTTTTATTCTTTTTTCGGCAATTTCACTTAAATTGACTTTAGGGCCGAAAATTAGATCAACATCCTTGCTATTAAATGTCTTTATAGTATAACGAAATATCTGCATTTCTTTTTTTAGGAAAATGTTTATAGGTATTTTACGATTACTTTCCCACCACCAAACTTCTCCCATTTCGAGAAACATTCGTTTTTCGTCATCTGATCTAATTACAGAAATGTCGTAGATACTAGCTACGTGATCGTCGAAATTTATAACAATCCCAACATATTCTATATCATTGGACTTGATACAAGAAATAAAAGGATAGTTACTTTGGAAGGAGTTCGCTGAAGACATCGTTTACAATAAATACTCTTATGCAAAATTTACCAATCTATTTATACGGAAATACACTGGATGTAATACTAGATTTGGATAGTACCGTGAGGGGAGTCAATCAAGTTATGTACCAACGCGACCTTAAAATACAGAAAGGTATAAAAAATCAAGTACGTATTCAATTTAAGAACAGTGATCAAAAGAGAATATCTATTTCAGAAGAAGATATTTTTGTATTCTCCGTTTTTGACCAAGCATCTCAAAGATTGGTTATTGAAAAACCTTTAGAAGTTATTGAAACAAATACCAGTACACGTGGTCTAGCATTGCTAACATTATCGGAAAGCGATACAGTAAATTTACCGAGATCTAGTTATAATTACAGTGTCAGAAAACTAGACACTGACGGAACTTATGTTCCTGCCTATACCAATACCTATTATGGTGTTGCTGGTACATTGCATCTAACTGAAGAAGTATTTCCTAGGTTGCAACCTAGCCAAGAAGTAATAAGTTTCTTAAAAAGTTTTAATGATTCAACCTACAACTACGAACACAAAAGCGGAAATATCTATGCATACCCAGAATATAATGCAGGCGCCGCAGTTCAAACAGTTGCTATGTACATGACTAATTTTAAAGGAATTGTATATATTCAAGGAACGCTTGACAATAGTCCTGCACAATTTGGGAACTATATAACCATAGATTCTAGAACATATAATGGATTTTCCGGAATAGATTATTTAAATTTCACCGGAGTGTTTACCTACGTTAGATTTATGTTTATTCCTGCAAAAGGCCCTGTTGATTCAACAAACGATAATCCTAGTTACTACGGATCATTTGACAAAATTCTATATAGAAGTTAAACTATAGTAATGAACGAAATCACTTCGGCATTACTAGCCCTCTTACCACCTAAACGTAAGTCTACACCTAGCGGTTGGACTAGCTTCGATGCGGTGTGTTGCCACAATAGGGGTGAAAGTCGAGATGATCGAAAAAGAGGAGGTATCCTTACTAACTCTGAAGGAGGATTTCAATACCATTGTTTTAATTGCAATTTTAAAGCAGGTTGGACGCCCGGTAAAGGTTTAAGTAAGAATACCAAATCATTATTTAAATGGTTAGGTATGGGTGATACCGATGTAGGTAAACTAAGTCTAATAGCTCTTAAATTACAAGAAAATCAGCCAAAGGCTTCTAAGTCATTAAACTTTGATTTAAAAGAAGTTCCACTACCTGACGATTGCCTTCTTATAGATACATGGATAGCCGAAGGCGCTCAAGATACTGAATTGCTTGATGTAATCTCGTATTTGGTGGATGAGCGCAAAGTAGGCTGGGACTGGTACCCATGGCATTGGAGTCCATCGGCTGGCTACAAAGACCGTGTAATCATACCTTTTTATCAAGATGGGAAGATTGTGGGTTACACTGGCAGAAAGATCAAGCCAGGTAAGCCAAAGTATCTCACAGATAGCCAATCTGGATATGTATTCAACCTAGATCGTCAGGCTCACGAACGGAAGTACGTCATAGTCGTAGAAGGACAATTTGACGCTATAGCTATAGATGGCGTAGCCATTATGACCAACGAACCTAACGATACTCAGGTTGCAAGAATAAACGCACTAGGTAGAGAAGTTATTGTAGTTCCGGATAGAGACAAGCCGGGTGCAAAATTATTAGGTGCCGCAATAAAAAATAATTGGAGTATGAGCCTACCTCCATGGGGTGACGACATTAAAGACGTTGCAGATGCTGTAAAAAAATACGGTAGACTCTACGTGCTTTCCGCAATTTTGCATTACAGAGAGCACGGAGAGATAAAAATACATTTACACAAGAAGAGACTAGAAGCACTACATGAATAAACCAAATTACGACTATGAGATGCAGAAGCTGTATCTGGAAATGTTTTTGAGCGATGCCGAAACTTTTATTCGCTGTCAAAACATTTTTGATCCAGAGAACTTCGATCAACGCCTAAGAGATTCAGCAGAATTTATTACCAAGTATGTTGACGAATACAAGGTAATGCCTGAGGCACAGATTGTAAACGCCAGCACAAAAAGTGAATTTCAACCTGCACAATTACCCAAGGAAAACTATGAATGGCTAATGGACGAGTTTGAGAATTTTAGCCGGCATAAGGGCCTAGAAAGAGCAATTATCAAGAGTAGTGATTTGCTAGAATCTGGAGACTACGGTCCCGTTGAAAAGCTAATCAAGGATGCTATTCAAATTAGTCTAAACAAAGACATGGGTACAAACTACTTTGAAGACCCGAGAGCTCGATTGGAAAAATTGAAGAGTAGCAACGGTCAAATTAGTACAGGTTGGCCGGGTGTTGACAAGAAATTATACGGTGGATTTAACCGAGGAGAATTGAATATTTTCTGTGCGGCTTCGGGTGGCGGTAAGTCGTTATTCTTGGCTAACCTAGGTGTAAACTGGGCACTCATGGGATTGAATGTAATTTATCTAACTTTCGAATTGAGTGAAAATTTGGTGTCAATGCGCCTAGATTCTATGACAACTGGCATCGGTACTCGTGATATTTTTCGAAGTATTGATGACGTAGAATTGAAGGTTAAAATGCTGGAAAAGAAGGCAGGGCACCTACAGATCAAGTATATGCCCTCGGGGAAAAATTGTAACGATATTCGAGCCTATTTGAAGGAATATCAGGTCAAAACAGGCAAAAAACCAGACGTTTTGCTCATAGATTACCTCGATTTGATGATGCCTTTATCTGTGAAGGTATCGCCCAGTGATCTGTTCGTAAAAGACAAATATGTGTCAGAAGAGATCAGAAACTTGGCTATGGAAACACAATGTATTACTGTTACAGCAAGTCAGTTAAACCGCAGTGCTGTCGAAGAAATTGAGTTTGATCATAGTCATATTTCGGGCGGTTTGAGTAAAATTATGACAGCGGATAACGTCATCGGTATCTTTACAAGTCGTGCTATGAAAGAGCGTGGACGTTATCAAATCCAGTTTATGAAGACACGTTCGTCGTCTGGCGTAGGACAAAAAGTAGACTTGGAATTTAATGTAGATACTTTGAGAATTAGCGACCTAGGTGAAGATGACGATCAGACAAGTTTTAGTCAAGGGGGCGGCCGTCCTCCTAGCCCTAGTCCGTATAGCAACTTAAAACGTACTAGCACTGTCTCAACAACTACTGATCCAGAAACTGGAGAAATTATCGATGTTGATCCCACACAAGGGTCTAATATCAAGGCATTAAAACCGAAAACTAATGCTCCTATGATTAGGAACATTTTGAATAATCTAAATCCTGAAAAAGATTAGAAATAACTATCGACTTGATTCTTTGTCGATTCTTCAATGACCTTGCGCCATTGATCCGGGCCTTCACTTTCGAAAACATTTAATAACGTAGCTTCTACAGTTTCCCAGCTATGGCTAGCATGTGCAACATGTTTTGGGTTTAATTGTAAATCTAATTCACCTGGTTCCCAAGCCCAATATCCTGCACATGCTCTAAACTGAGAAGGCCCTTCTCCTCTACTTAGTGCCGCTAACACAGATATATCGTGTGTGATACTTAGTTCGTCGTTGATCTTGACGGTACTAAGGCCTGCCCAATCGTTGCTATGTACTACATGAATTTTATTACTGCCTATACTTCCACCATACCATAACGGATCGTCTCCTTCAAACTCAATACCTATATTGTTACTAACTGTTTGAAGATTAAAATCGGCTACAGGATTATTGATCTGTATTCCGATGGATTTTGTAGGATTATGAGTAACTAGCAAAATAACAGATTTGCTAAGTTCGTCCTTAGGATTATTTGGATTTGCAACTAATAGGCAACCTTGATAATTTTTTTTGGGCATAACACAAGTATTTACCGTATAAATACCATACTATGAATTTTAATGAGATTGTTGAACCAATAAGATACAACAAAGTACTAAACCCTAAACTTTGGGACCATGATCGTCTTAAATCCGAAGTACGGGGTGCATTACTGAGGATTGCTGACGACTTTATAGAGTTCGTAGAAGTTCCTATGAACGTTTTAGACATTGTCATTTATGGCGGAAATGTCAACTACAACTATACCAATAAATCAGATATCGACTTGCATCTAGTTGTAGACAAAGCAGGAGTTCAGTGTGATCGAGAAGTAGACGAACTGTTTGACAGTAAGCGTCGACTCTACAAACAAAAATATGACATTACAATTCATGGAATTGAAGTTGAACTTTACGTAGAAGGTCCGGACGAAACGCCAGTAAGTTCAAGCTACTCAGTTTCTCGAGATGAATGGATACAAAAGCCAAATCCTAATATGCCAAAGTACGACCATGAAGAAGTAGCACGTATGGTTGAAATTTGGCAATTGATAATTCAACATGCGACAAAAACAGGGGATTTACAAACCTGTAGAAATACTGTACAATTATTGCGTAAGTATAGACAACTGGGATTAAAAACTCCAGCAGCGGAATTCAGTGTTCCAAATCTTGTCTTTAAGAGCCTACGCAATGACAACACCCTAAATGGAATGATGGCATTGATAGATCGCTTACATGATAACGAGCTAAGTTTAAAATAATGCCAACAATTTACATAGACATGGACGGCGTAGTAGCCGATTTCAACGAGGGCGCCCGCAGAGCTATACGGGCCACACCAGAAGAACGTGCCCAAGCAGACGAAAATGCACACTGGCCAGATCATTTATGGAACACGCTACGCGATGTGCCCAATCTCTATCGACATCTTCCCAAGATGCAGAAGGCAGACGAGATGATGGATTTAGCCATGCGCTTTCGTGATACACTAGGATGGAATTTGCGTATGCTCACTGCCATCCCTCATAAAAATGACATGCACGATGTATTCTACGACAAATTCTTATGGATGCAGGATTATTATCCGGGTATTCGGGTAGACTTTGGGCCATACTCTGTTGACAAGCATCTACATTGCCAGCCCGGAGATATTCTAGTAGATGATCGTCGTAGCAACTGTGAAGAGTGGCGTGCCGCAGGCGGGATTGCAATACGAGTAACATCGGACTACGATCAAGCACTTGAGGAATTGCGAAATATCTTCGACGGACTTCTTACGGATAGAGATAGTTCACAGTCTCAGGATTTATCCTAAGAACTTCGGCACCATTTTTCAAATGGAATATTCTAGCCATCTCAGTAGGCGGACTTAGGGTAACAAACTCTACAATGTTGGTGCGATACTGCTCCATCCATTTGCGAGATTGAAGTATCAACTTTCGACCAGCACCGGGCTTATAACTCCATATAGTATAGAATACTGCTACAGTCGGGAGTAGTTCGGGGCTTTTTGCCAATTCAATTACGTTGGCAGGAACTGAACATCTATAGGCTACGCAGACCGCAGCTTCGGCGGCTTCGTCGTCGCCAATTAGAACAAATATTTCTGTAGAATCACTGACACGGAATTCTACCGGAATGTCAGGTCGTACTGGATCATCTTTGACTACCTTGATCCAAGGATCTTTGAGATTTTGAATAACATGTAAGGGCATAGGAACTTTCAGGGGGCATTATATCCGTACTTATCATTTTTAAAGAAAAAGCCCTAGATAATAGATTACTGCCACCGTCCCCAGTCCGAGGTATAGACACTACCTAGGGTATACGGCTCTCCTTGCCATGTGCCTAGTTCACGCAGTCTTAGACCAACTGATCCTGGTTGCCATCTAAGTCCGCCCTGTATTAGATGATAGGCCAGCATAGTTTCTGGATGAAATATAATACCTCGATTCGCATATTCCTGACATCGGTTTACTATATTGGCATAGTGCAACATATTTTGTAGACTGGTAAGTGCATACCAATCATTGATTAGAACTCCGTGCCCGCATTGATTATTATTAGATATGAAAACAGTATTGAAATTGCCTTTCATCTGTAAACGGGCAGACGTTAAATCCAACGGAGCATTTAATGCTATGTCTGCACGAGCACGGATGACTAGATCATAATCTCGCCCGGACTTAGCCAATAGATCCCAACACCTGCTCAAACTGGTCCAATTTTTAACTGTGTTTATGATACTGATTTCTTGCGCCTTATTTGATCCAAAATTGGGCATAGGTACCATCCTATGATCACCTTGTGCAAGATCCTGTATTCGATGACCCCCGGGAAGTCGTTGAGCAATATACGGCTCTAGATCTTCTGGTTGCCATGTTTGAAATCTAGGATGTATTAGATTAAATTTTTGTGTATGTGCATCTCCGCCTCCCTGAGTTCGTTCTTGCTCACGTTCTTGGTCAGTTTGCGGAGTGCCTTGCCAAAGATAAAAATACCAATCGTATTCTGCGCGGGGGTCTAAGGCTTCGATAAAAAGGTCAAATTCACGACAGAAGCGGGGGAGCCCCGGAACCAATACTGCTACCCGCATCAAGCCCCCAATGCTTGCTGAACCTGCTCTCTGGTCCAAAGAACTAGGTGTTTTTCGTGATCTCCGGGTAGGTAATCTGCAATGGTTCTAATACCTCCTACGGGCAGATTAAAGGGAGCTTGATAAAGATCCACCCAGGCAAATTCACCGCACTGTCCCTCTACATTTATAACACCAGCCATGGTATAGGTCGACGCTAGTAGATAAGGAATTCCTGAACTTAGGTAATTCTGTAACAGAGCCAATTGTTGAGTCTGTGTCAAATAGAACATGACATTACGAACTAGAGCAACTTCTCCGTAGGGTAAGGAATCTTCGCAGACATCTGCACAAATAAACCTACGGCGCCAGGTATCTGTATAACGTGCTGTTTGTTCGTCAATGACTTCTTGAACGCAGTCAATGCCCGTGTAATCTAATTGCAGTCCCACAATGTCTGCTGTGAGCACCGCACTGGTCCAATTGTGATCTCCGCAGCCTAGATCTATCAATCTGTACATATTGAACTCTTTTAGCAACGGGCTAAGACTATCTCGTACAGATCTTGTATAGAGCATGGTGCTTTCCCATCCTGATCGAGTTTCTCCGTGGCCCCATGCTTGGTCACGATAAATTTCACTGAATACGTCTGCTATTTGTTGATTCATAGTCTAGTATTTATAGGCTAATTCTATACACAGAGTCAGCTTTAGATAGTCTAGTAAATAGTTGTAGGGCTGAGTTTGATTAAATATTTTTTTAGGAAACAACAATGTTAGAGCATGTAAACAATTTAATGGGCATAAAATACGATGGGCAATACCCCATAATTGAAGGAGTAGCAGTACAGGCCCTAGAATCATGGGCCAAATTTACCAGTGGCGAAATTACCAGAGAACAGTTAGAATCTGAAATAGATCAATTGCTAGCACCGGAACTTGTGGCCACTTTTGAAATGCCGGATTCAAAATTTCAAGGCTACATGGTAGCACAGTTAGAAGGTTTGAAAACCCAAGATCCCGAGAATCATATGCCCGGCACAATTTTTGATGTTCAAGGTCAAGATGTGACCTACACACCATCAACTACTTTTTCTAGATCTGATCCTATTGAATAAAGATTCTGCCATATTAGCAGAGCCCACTAGAACTTTAAGCAGGGAAAACACACCGATCATGGCTAGGCCTGTGCCAAAGCCCGGATCGGTTTTTCTTGGGTGACGAGCTTTCCAACGTCCTATAACTCTGCTTAGAGGAATACCGAGACTCATCATGATCTTACCCGCCCATGGGCTAGTCTCTCTAATGCCCTGTTGTCTGGCCATTTCTAAAGCCCAGGGACTGGCCAAATCGTAGGCCCATTTTATGGCCCATTTTGATATGGCCTTGCTAAACTCTTGGTCGCTCATCCAGGGCATCATCTTTATGCCCAGACCTTCCATCCAATCTACCACAATCACAGCCCAGGCCAAATAGCCCGCATGTGCATCAGGATCATTTTTTTGTAGCATTATACCAAATTCTTGATCAACATTAAAAATTTCGTCAGGTAGCAGACCCAACTGATTCAACTTGGTGCAGATGATCTTGCTGTTAGAGTAAAAGGTCATAACAGGTCTATAGTTAGTGGTATTGGGTGCAGAATCAGTAGCGGCCCACTCACCTGCACTGTCTGTCCAGTTATAGTTACTGTTGCCCGAGTTAAAAACTCCAGAGACCTGTCCCGTGGTACTCCACGTTGTGGGGCACTGAGCCCAGGCCCAGCAAAAGGCAATGTTATTGGCCGTGGTCCAAGTCCAGTTACAGCCTATGACAAAATCCCCAACGGAAAAGCTCTGGCTGGAGTTGGTATAGACCGTGGTCCAACCAGTGGTTATATCAGTACCCGGTGCTGTGGTGGTATTCTGCATGTAGAACTTGTAGTTCGGGTAGGGTTGATAGGTAGGGACCCCGGCCACGTACCAACTTACTCTGGGAATAAAAATTGTGCTGTTACTGCTGGCATAGCTGGGCCAACCTATGGCTGTTTTTATTTCTGCTGCGGTAAACGTGCTCTTAAAGACCTGCCTACGAAAGTAGTTGTTCACGGGCCCGGCTGTGGTAGTACCCACTGTATTGACAACTGCGCTGGAATTATTGGTCACAGCGGGTCTATAGATATAGGGAACTCTGCGGAATCTGGGACTGGGTCTATTTGTGGTAGTGGCATTGGTAGCTTCAGTGGGCTGATAACTGCCCGCACTGTCAGTTAGACTATAGCGCCAAGTATAGCCCGTGGTAGAATCCACTGTTACCACCCCTGTGCTGCTCCAGTTTGTGGGACATTGATCCCAAGCCCAGCAGACAGCTAGGTTATAGCCCGGCGAGCGCACAAACGATGTGTCTAAAATAAAGCTGTTTTCACCTAGGGAAAAGCTCTGACTGGCACGAGTGTAGACCAAGGTCCAGCCCGAGGTAAGATCTGTAGTGCCATCAGTGGTAACGTTCTGCATGTAGATACGATAATTGGGATAGGGACTGTAGGTCGGTACACTGGTCAGATTAAAGGTAAGTTCGTAGATACGATCCCCATCACTGCCCCCACCCCATCCAACATTGGAAAATTCTCCGGTTAGATACCATACTTTGATCAACTCTCGACGATAGTAGTTGTTCACAGGTCCGGGAACAGTACCACCGGGCGCAGAATTTGTTCTATATATGGGTTCGTTGTAGTTCCAATCTTTACTGTAAAACTCACTGAGGCTAACAGAACTGCCGCCCACTGCTTGTTGTCTCAGTAGCACTCCACGAGTTCTTATGCTGTCTAGAACCACGGGTGTATAGCTACCCAGTTCTGTGGAAATATCAAGTGCGCTGATTGTGCCGCTGCTTTTAATGGTCATAAGATGAAAGTTTTATTTGTAATGAGGTATTTATCAGTGCTGGTCAGGCCTCCCCCGCGCGAAGCGCCAAGCGGTTAAAAAGATTTTTCCAGGATGAGTTATCAGAGTAGATAATACAGTGATATCTACTATAGATCCACAGTAACTATACAGTGAGTATACAGTGACTACAATATCTACCCACAGCGGCCCAAGACCTTATATACACAGTGAAAAAATTGTGCAAAAAAATTTTCACAGTGCAGAATCTATTTTCTTGGGAAGTTTTTACAGTGTGTGCAGAGTGTGAACCCAGAATTGGTTTACTGTAGCTAAAAAATTGCCGCGCAAAAAAAGTAAGGTTTGGAGATCTCGGCCCCTGGTGATCTAGTCTAACTCGGGGTTTTTTTGGGTGGGAGATTTGAGAATTTTTTTGAGAACTTTGGGAGAACTTTGGGAGAACTTTGGGGATTTAAGGCATGCTTGCTGTTGTTTTTATGCAACAGTTTTAAATTACTACCTGACCACCCCACCCTGACCACTCTCCTCAGCCAAAAAAAAAAGCAGGCCGGAGCCTGCTTGAAAAAGCGCCATTCGCTTTAGGAGTATTCTTAGTCCATGCGCGAGCCAGCATAGCACCGCTCTAGGCCCAGCTTGTCACGCAGGACTTGTGCATAAGCCTCAGCACCTGCTTCCAGGATGTTCAAGCTCTGCACAGCAGCCTTGCTAGGGTTCCACAGTTGCAGGCTACCCGTGTAGTCCTTACGGAAGCCAGCAGCCTGCAGGGCCTTGCCCAGCTTAGAGTTGCTACGTACACCGTAGACATTGACCCAAGCAAAGCCACAAGCGTCACGATCACCGTACTTCTGCAGGGCCAGTTTAGCGGCTGTACGGGCTTGGTGTGCGGCTTCGTTGACAGCGTCTTGCACAGCGTCCAGGTTAAAGTCTTTTGCGTTCATAGTCAGCTCCTTTAGTGCAGTGTTGATGTGTGTATTATACGGTAAAACCAATGTCCTGTCAAGTGGTAAGGGCTTTGAACTCGTCGTAGGTCAAGTAGAAGTCTGAGCGCGGGTTCCAATACTTGCCCTCTTTGGTGTCATAGTAAAGTACTACACCGCCGAAGTTAAACGGGCCTTCTAAACCCTTGCGCTCTGTGTACTCGTTTCCCAGGTTGTCTTTGACTGTGGTTGCCATGGTGTTTGCTCCTTGTTGTATGTATTATATAGCCGTTTCGGCTCTATGTCAAGTCACAAGAAGCCTTCTTCTACCAGCTCTTCCACGGCTTCGTTAAAGGCGCTTTCCAAGTCCCAAACTGAGTTAGCCCTGCGGGTGTCCTTGCGACGGTGTACCGCAGTGCCCTTTTGGTAGACCAGCCACAGATGCTCTTCACAGTAGCTACGGCCTGGCACTGTCTTGCAGCCGCAGGGCTTTAGGTGTTGGCCCAGGTATTGGCATTCTTCAGTCATTTTTGTTGTCCTTTTCTCGCTCAGCTCTGACGCGGCGAACTTCTTCTTCAATCTCTTCGATGGTTTCTCTACGGGTCATCCATGTGTTAGCCATGAACAGGGCTAGGACACACCAAAACTCGGCTGCGGTCCATGCCAGCCCTGCTAGGTCCAAGACATAGCCCAAGGTAGCATACAGGGCTATTCTTTGTAACACCTTAGCCTCGCTTCATGCAGGTAGTCTTGGCCATGGCAGTCCAAGTCTTGGGAAAGGATTTGCGCAGGTCTGCCAACTTGAGCACCATACGCAGGCTCAGCTCACGAAGCCGGTCCTGATTGGCTTCTACGAACTGGATCAGCTCGGCCTGTGCTAGGTCATCAAAGTCGTAGCGGGCCAGCATCTCATTGTCCTTGACAACCTGCTTGATGCGGAGGATCTTCTCGCGATTGGTGTCCATCTGCAGGTCAATGTAGTGGCAACGGCTTTCCAGAGCATCCAAGTGATCACGGAGCTTCTTTGAGCGAACGTGCTCGAACTTGATGTTGGTGATAAAGATCGCGGCACCCTTGAACTCAAAGCGGTCCGGGATGCCTTCGCTACGGAGCAAGCGGCTGTCCGTGTTCCAGCTGATGAAACGGCGCTCTGAACTGTCCAAGGCACCCTTGAGGATGTTCAGGCTCAGGTCTTCCATAAGGATTGAGTCGCAGTCGTCGAAGACAACCACATTGCCTTTTTCAGCAAACTCGTAGAGCTTGGCGTAGAGTCCGATGGCACTCATAGCACCTTTTACCACTTCGAACTTGGGCTTCTTCTCTGCCAAGGTATTGAACAGGTCTGCCTTTTGCAGTACTGCCTCAACACCGTAGCTCTTGCCCACACCCGGGGGGCCCGAAACGATCATGGCACGTACATCACCAGTCTTGACTGCCTTGGTCATCTCGGTGAGGATCTCAAAGCGCTCTTTGAGTCGCTCTAGGATCTGTGCATCAGTCTCCTTGGCGACTTCCTTTTCGCGACGCTTGATAGCATCGGTGTCGAACTCGAGGACTGTAGTGCCCTTTGAGGGCTTGGTGTTGGCTTTGGCCATTTGTGCTCCTTGTTGCGTTAAAAGTGTATTATACTGCCTATTTAAGGCAGTGTCAACTCTTTTTGGGCTTCTTTGCTCGGGCTTCCTGCTGGGCGATCTTGCCAGAGTAGGCGTTGCCGGCCTTGTGGATCAGACCGGTCTTGGTGTAGGTGATAACACCGCCAGTGGAAGAGGGGATAGTGGTTCCAGGTTTCATGTCTGTTCCTTTACTTGGTTTGGGTGTCAACGGGTTGAGTGATCGCTGTGGGTTCGGGGGTAGGTGTATTGATCTTGCTGATCATAATCACAGCGCCTGCCAGGACGGCTGCTACTGCGGCTCCTTTGAAACTGAGAACTGCTCCAATCATTGTCTGCTCCTTAGTGTCTATGTGTGTATTATAACAAAGAATCAAAGCCCGGTCAACCTCTAGGGTCTTTAGCTCTTTGAGCCAGTGTGGCTTTTAAACAACAGTCCGCAGAGCAGGCTCAGACCCCAAGCCTGTAGCCAAGTGATCTCATGCAGTCCCGTAAAGATCGAAGGCATCACAGCATCCCACAGGAGCATGACGGGCAGGCTCAGCAGGAAGCTCAGGAGGACGACGAGGGCCAGGCCTCCGATGATAGTGGCTAGTGTGTTCATTGTTTTACCTTGTTGATTAGTTGTTGTGCTTCTTTGTATTCTTGCTTGACTCCGTCATAGCATTGTTCGACTACAGCCATCTTCATCATCTCAATGATGCTTTCGCATTCCAGGCGCTCGCGTTTGGGCATGGCACGGAGCAGGCGCTCGACATCTGTGTATTCCTCACAGCCCCAGAGCATGTCTGCAAGGACCTTCTGGCGCTCAGTGAGCCCGTAGAGTTCGAAATGAACTGACATATTAGATCTCCTCGTTGATCATCCACACGCCCATTTGGGCCAACAGTCCACCGCTGAATGCAATGCCAGTCAGTGTGAACCAGTCTTTCCAGGTTGCTTCTGCTTGAAGCTCTGTGATGCCCCCTGCAACACCTGCCATGACCAGTAGGCCCATGAAAAATGCCACTTTGCCAATTCGTTGTTTCATCGTCTGCTCCTTAGTGTCTATGTGTGTATTATAGCGCCAAACAATAGCCCTGTCAACCGTAGGGCTATTCCTGCCTCAGATGTAGTCCATGTCAAGCTCGTATTGCTCGTCGTACCAGTTGTCATTGTGCTCGGCGTACATCTCTTCCTGGCGGGCGATCTCATCCTGCTCTTCGCGCCACTCCATGTACTCGTGCTCATCTTGGGCTTCACGGACACGGACAATCTCTTCTGCCAGCTGTCGGCTGTAGCCAGCGTTGATCAGCTCTTGAACTTGGAACTCGAATTCTTCATGTGGATAAAACATCGTTGCTCCTTAGTGTCTATGTGTGTATTATACGATCAAACAGCGACCTTGTCAACCACAATCTCCTTGGCCGGAAAGCGGATCACACCCTCGTACTCTAACTGGCACCGCTCGAACTCAGTGATGTAGGCGTTGGCAACTACTTCCCAACCGATCACATGCTCGCGGAACATCTCGTTGTCGCACTCGATCTGCCCTGAGACCAAGTTGACGATCTCAGCAGCCCTGTTGACATCAATGTCCTTGACCACGTAGTCACTACCGCCCTTGGCCTTCCAGTAAGGGTTGTCAGCGTCGCCGTAGTTCTCGTAGACTTGGGTGATGATCAGCAGCTTCGACATAGTGAGTGCTCCTTGTTGCGATGTATGTATTATAAGGCCGTTTCAATGACCTGTCAACCTACTCGGGTATTGCCTGCTAGGACCTTTTGCTTGAGGTATTCTAGATAGGTAGCGTGAGCCTTGTACCAATCACTGTCAATGGCTTTTTCTAGAGCGCGGACCTTCTCGTCGTCGAGGATTCTGATTAGGTTCTCAGCATCAATGTCGTCTAGGGTGAACTCGAAACGGACCACATTGACTCCTTACTTAGTACGATGGGTGAGATAGAAGCGACCGTTCTCTACCCGGCCGCACATCACAAGTCGCAGAGGGAAACCATATTCTGCCATGATCTCGCGCATCTTTGCGAACCGGTTCATCTTGATCTGCTTCTTCATCATGTGCTCCTTGTTTGTCTATGTGTGTATTATAGCAAGATCACTCGTTGATGTCAACCACTCTGTTGACAAATTTGTGCTCCAAGATCACACGGTCACGAACAGCACCGTAGACCTTGATGGGCTCTTCCAGATCCATGTGATGGCTCACAGTGCCACCGTATTGTACACGGCTCAGGGTCACACGACCTTGCACGGGGAACAGACCCATGTACAGACCGTTGATTCGTAGGCCTTCTAGGTTCCAGTTCATGTTAGGCTCCTTGGTAGCCGCAAGCAAAGTCTTCACCAGCATCCAACTCCCAATCGTAGCTGTCTTTGGGGTAGATTTGATCTATGGCCAGGACGGGATACCAGGCATCAACCATCTCGTAGGCAGTCTCCAGGTTCGGAGCCTCAATCTCCATCTGCAGGGTTTGGTTGCCGGTACAGTCTTGGTTAGTGTATTCTACGATGTAGATCATGTGTGCTCCTTGTTGTGATGTATGTATTATACGATCAATCGTACTGGATGTCAACCAAACGGCTGTCTTTAAAGATGTAGTACGAATTTATTACACCGTAGTAGGCCCAGATGCAGGAGTTGCCCGGAACTAGTGTGTAAGACTCTACCTTCTTCTTTCGCAGGTCTTCGACGACCAGTAGAACCTCTAAGGGGTTCAGCGTGGGATCGATGCGGTTCATTGCAGTGCCTCAAAGGTACGACCACGCAGGTCAATGGTGTAGGGGTTCTTAAAGCGGAACAGCTCTTTGGTGCCTGCCCGGATGTAGCCCATACACTTGGCAGTCCGGTTCTTCGGCTGTTCTAAGAACACGTAGACATGATTAGGGCAGTCTTCACCCCAATCTGTAGTCTCCTGGTAGATGTGGAACTTCTTTTTCATCTTAGACCGCACAAGCGACCATAATGAAGAAGATGAACAGGGCGATGTAGCTTGGCAGTACCATAGCGTTCTCCTTACAGACTATAAACCCAACGACGGAACTTGGTTGACACGGTAGTCAGAACATTCACAGCAATGACCACAGCCGCCATCACAAACAGAACAGTTTCAAACATATCAGCTCCTTTGTTGTCTATGTGTGTATTATAACGCGGTTTTACCAGATTGTCAAGCCACTTCTTTGAAGATTTTGTAGCCTCTGCGGCTCAGAACTTCGATAGCGGCACGGACCTCTACGGCCTGCTTTTCCTCCCAGTCCAGCATCTCCTTGGCACCCTTGATGGTGTCTTCCTCGAAGCTCTTGCCTGTGAAGAAGTGTGTGTAGATATAGCAACGATCACCGTCCTCTGTCTTAGACATTGTGATAGCACCGATACCCTTGTAGATCTGTGTTTCGCCTTGTTTCATATTGTGCTCCCTTTGTGTTAGTGTGTATGTATTATATTAGATTCCGCCTTGCCTGTCAACCCCTATCCATGATTGCTCTGTGGCGATTGTGCAACACTCTGCGACATCTTTGAGGATCTTGGTCAGCTCTACGATGTTGAGTTTCAGGAACTCTTGTGTGGCATACAGGGCATGATCTTCTTCGCGATTAGCCAGGCCTCGAGCTTTGATAACTTCTTCCAGGTAGGCCTGCTTGCCTTCAATGGTCTTGATCAGGTTGTCGCG
>JACCDW010840435.1_pt1 | contig 20408 bp, 23 predicted proteins | sample 7449781 | NCBI WGS metagenome assembly JACCDW01 (sample SAMN15323449, study PRJNA562643) | freshwater metagenome | isolation source: river surface water | place: USA:Blue River Watershed | collected 2017-08-18
TTCTTATTTTCAAAATATTCAAAAATATATTTAGAATTATTTAAATAATAATTTATTTTTTTTGACTTTAGTTCTTTTATTGTATTATTTAACTCATGTATACGGTCATTAATTTCTAATTTTTCTTCAACTGATAACAAATTAGTACCAGTGTCGTTTTCTAAACGTAATTTAAGATTATATCGTTCTTCTTTCATTTTAGGAATAATGTCATATTCATCTCGAATAAATTCATTAACAAACTCATTATGTTTAGAATCTAATGTTGTTGCAGTTCTTTTGTTAACTTTAAATTTTTTAGTGGTTTTTGGTTTAAAACTAGACATAATCTATTATAAAGTTATTTATTTAATTATTTATTTATGTAAATTATTATTTTTGTAAATTATATTTTGGGATAGCTTTTGCAAATTTAGGAAAAATGTTAGTTTAGTTTAATTTTTCAAAATTGTTTCCATAAATGTATTAAAAATGGATATAACTATAATCATTAAAGAAGAAGAACAAACATTAAAATATAATATAGATAATAAGAAATTTGAAATTATGATTTTTATTGTAAATGCTTTGAATGAGGGTTGGTCTGTAAAAAAAAGAAATAATACATATATTTTTACTAAGAACCATGAAGGTAAAAAAGAAATATTTTCTGAAAGTTATATTACAAAGTTTGTAAAAGAAAATTTGGATATAAATAAAATTTTATGTTAAAATGTAGGTATTTTTAATTTATTATTTTTTAATAAATTAAATTTCGGCCAAAATATTTTCTTTAGCAATTGTATAAAATGGGAGGCGGATTAATGCAACTCGTAGCTTACGGCGCTTAACAGCTTGGGCGCCAACAGTGAGCTGCTGCCATGGGTCGTATATCACCATGGTAGGTAAACAGTGTAAATATACGATTTATATTCATCAATATAAATATATAACTCGCTAGTGAATATTGTTACAAAAGTAATTAATAAATATACTTTATTCGCAAGATTGTCAAATTGCGGGGACTTCCTTAGAGCTTTAACTACTACTTATTTATGGTGACATAAATAATACCATCGGATAACGACCAAATGGCATAGTAAAAACGTTAAAGATTGGATAATCCGCAGCCAAGTGTCTATAATTGTTTCGCTAAGTTATAGACAAAGGTTCAACGAGTAGACGGCAATCGGGAATCTATGAAGGATATAAGCAGTCCTGAGATTTCTTAAGGTGTACTCTGGCCTATGTACGAAAGTCATAGGATCATCGCAAGATGTTTACCTTAAAAGCCTGTAGGGTAGAAAAACGTCGGGGAATATCAAAAAAATAAGATATTCATAAAACCCTTTGTGGACTTTTATACTGATATAAAGTATTTAAACCACTGATGTTAATTAGGGATATTGTACCAAAATAGGTATCAGTAGGAAGAACCCTAGTGAGAAAATCAAATTGCTTGAAACCCCTAAAGCTTATTCTACTAAGCAATTTTCGTGAGGGAATTGTGGCCAAGATAAAAAACTTGGGTATAGTAATAATGAATAAGATGTTTATTAATAATGGACAATGGGCAATGAGCATCCAAGTTTCTTTAATTTGACCTATTTTATAATAATATTAGTAAAATATATAGAAATAATAGTATAAATTTATACATAGATGGAGATAAACATAGTAGAAGAAAGACAATGTATTAAGTGTAATATAAATAAAACAATTGATAAATTTAGGAAATATAATCAAAATTGTATGTACTCTAATACTTGTAAAAAATGTTTAAATGAAATGGATAAGATTAGAAAAAGAAATGCAAGACAGAAAAAATTAGAAAGTTGTTTGGCGAAATGTGAAAAATGTAACATAGAGAAAAATCTAAGTCAATTTGCCAAATTAAAGAAATTCTATAAAAAGAAAATCTGTTTGCAATGTTATCCGGAATTTTTAAAAGAACAAAAAGTTGAATGGCGTCGAAATGAAAGATTAAATAATCTCAATTATAGAATCAAAAAAACATTAGCAGCACGTTTAAGGAATGTTCTTAATAAAAATGATACTACTATGAATTATATCGGTTGTAATATTCAATATTTACGCGAATGGTTTGAGTTTAATTTCACAAAAGAAATGAACTGGGATAATTATGGTACATATTGGTCAATAGACCATATAATACCAGTATGTAAATTTGATTTAACTGATGAAAATGAAAAATATAAATGTTGGAATTGGTCAAATATGATGCCAACAACTATTTATTTTAACTCTTCTAAAAAATGTATAAATATGGAACAAATTACTTATATTATGGATAAAATAGTACAATTTAAAGAAAAAGGTTCAACGACTAAATGGTTTTCGAGTGAATTTATATTGAATAAAGAATTAGTTTCACTAAAACATAATATAGATTTGCTTTAAGATATAGTCTACTCCTTATTGAAAAATAAGGTAGAGGAAACGTACAGGTAATCCTCAAATTACTTTCTGGAAAGTTAACTATCGTAGATATACTAACTTTGCCATCGAATCTATCGAACAAACTTTCAACGGACAGGCTGACTTCGGTCGTCGTGTTCAATGTGTTATCAGCAGAAATGGTGATCTCGCTTACAGAACCTATCTCCAGGTTACCCTCCCTGAGATCAACCAACTTATGGGTGTTGCTTCCTTCACCAATGGTGTTGGATCTGGTGTTTATGCCAGATGGCTCGATTTCCCCGGTGAGCAACTCATTGCTCAGGTTGAGGTCGAAATCGGTGGTCAGAGAATTGACCGTCAGTATGGTGACTGGATGCACATTTGGAATCAGCTCACCATGACTGCTGAGCAACAGCGTGGATATTTCAAGATGATCGGTAACACCACCCAGCTTACCTTCATCACTGATCCCTCTTTCTCTGATGTTGACGGACCTTGTGACTCCCTCGCTCCCCGTCAAGTTTGCGCTCCTCGTAACGCTCTTCCTGAGACCACCCTTTACATCCCTCTTCAATTCTGGTTCTGTACCAACCCCGGTCTCGCTCTTCCTTTGATCGCTCTTCAGTATCACGAAGTTAAAATTAACCTCGATATCCGTCCTATTGACGAATGTCTCTGGGCTGTTACCACTCTTAACTGTGGTTCATCTGCTCCAGGAAGACCCGTTTCGGCTGCCATTGCCTATAACCAGTCTCTTGTTGCTGCTTCTATCTACGTTGACTATGTCTTCCTTGACACTGATGAACGTCGTAGATTTGCCCAGAATCCTCATGAGTACCTCATTACTCAACTCCAGTTCACTGGTGATGAGTCTGTTGGTTCATCTGCTAACAAGATCAAGCTCAACTTCAACCACCCCGTTAAAGAACTTATCTGGGTCGTTCAGCCTGATCAGAACGTTGACTATTGCTCATCTTTAGTCTGTGATTCTATCCTCTTCAAAGTTCTCGGTGCTCAGCCCTTCAACTATACTGATGCTATTGATGCTCTTCCCAACGCTATCCATGCTTTCGGAGGTCCTCAATCCGTCGCTGCTGATTCCCGTGCTTACATTGATGCTCAGGGTCTCTTTAATGATGCTGGTGCTGCTGATGCAGGTTTAACTGGATACTGGAACGGACCTAATGATTATTACACTGATCCTAACTTCGCTCCCGGTACTGCTTCCAACACTCCTTATGAGAACTCAGGTGTCTCTGATGCTGGTACTTTTGTCCTCTCTGAGACCTCTCTCGATATGCACTGTTGGGGTCAAAACCCAGTCGTCACCGCTAAGCTCCAACTTAACGGCCAAGACCGCTTCTCTGAGCGCGAAGGATCCTACTTCTCTTGGGTTCAGCCTTATCAGGCCCACACCAGAAACCCTGATGAAGGTATCAATGTTTACTCCTTTGCTTTGAGACCTGAAGAGCATCAGCCCTCAGGCACATGCAACTTCTCTCGTATTGATAACGCTACCCTTCAGTTAGTTCTCTCCAACGCCACCGTTGAGGGAACCAAGACTGCCAAGGTCCGCGTTTATGCTACCAATTATAACGTACTAAGAATCATGAGCGGCATACTATTCACCTGTGCCGAACAGTTGGCTGCCTTGTTAGTTATTTGCTCACTAACTTGGATAAACAGTGTAAAGCAAATATGTTCATATGGAACATTATATAACCAGCTAGTCTCAGTTTGACTAATAAGTCATTCAGAGGCAACATTTCTAAATTGCGGGAACATCCTAAGAGCCTTTTCTACTACTTTCTGCAGTGAAAATTACAGAAATACCCGGGGTAATGACCTAGGGCATAGTAAAAACGAAAAGGATTGGAAAATCCGCAGCCAAGCCCCTAAATGCGCTAATGCAAGCACATGGGGAAGGTTCAGAGACTATAATGGAATGGGTCTGAGAAAGCTAGCAACTTTCAATGATGACTTAAGGGATAGTCCATGTTTCAATTGAAAAATTGAAATGAATTAGCTAACCAGGGGTGGTTTAGCATACTCGAATTAAGCGAAGTGAAATATTATATTTCATTTTAAATAATAACAGAAAAAAACAACTTAAAAATAACTTCATATTATATAATATACAATATGAACTACGAGCTTTCATATGATTTTGATTCACAGTTAAATTGTGGTATTATTTTATTTGATGATAAAAAAGTCTTAATAGATTTTAAAGATTTATTTTCAATTATTAACTTTGATAAGAAATTTATGTATTATTTCTCAAGTCAAAAACCATATCCTTATTACCTACGCCATAATCAAAAAATTTCATATTTGGAACATATGTTTAAATATGATAGTTCTAATATTGAATATATATTTAAAAATAATAATAAATATGATTTGCGAAGAGATAACATAATTATACAACATATATATCATAATAACATTATATCAAAATATAATGTATTAGACTATGCGTTAGGTCACTATATTGAAATGGGTAAAGATGCATATGTAATTAAAAATCCCATTTGGAAAATTAAAGAAGATAATAAAGAAATTTGGTTAATGTATTGTGAAAAAGATACTATTTGTAAATTATGTCCTATTAGTTATTCTAAAATTATTAATTATGAACAAAATAATAATTGCAAGCTAACATGGTTTAAATGCGGAAATGGTTATATAATGAATAGTGGAAATCTTTATATTCATCAGATAATTACTGGATGTTATGGAAATGGACAAGGTACTAAAAATATTAGCGTTGACCATATCGACAGAAACCCATTAAACAATACATTTGATAATCTTAGAATTGCCACAAGAGAAGAACAAGAACAAAATTCAAAAGGAATAATGGAAGGAACAAAACGTGCTAGAAATAAAAATGCAACTGAACTACCAGAAGGTATCACACAAGAAATGATGCCTAAATATGTATATTATGCAAAAGAATATCGTAACCCAGAAAAAACAAAAATGAGAGAATTCTTTCGTATTGAAAAACATCCAAAATTAGATAAAAAATGTTGGGCTACAACTAAAGCAAATAGAGTATCTATACATGATAAATTACAAGAAGCTATAAATAAAATAAAAGAACTCGATACTATGTAATAATTATACACAATTATTATTTTTTTGATTTATTAATATAAATAACTCAAGAAATGTTTAAACAATATAATTGAAAACAATATAAAAACAAATTATATATAAAATATACCACAATGTGTACTATTCAGGAGGACAATTTAAAACATTTAAATAGGTTTAAAGATATTAGACCTAATGCATCATATATAGCAGGATTTATTGATGGCGATGGTTGTATCTTTATAAGAAAGATTAAAGATGGATATCAAAGTGGAATATCCATATCTCAATCTAGGACAAATATATTACAAATTATAAGATATCATTTTGGTGGTTCGATTACATCATCACTTAATAGAAATATAAACAAAAATGAAACTAATAATATAAATAAACTAACAAAGAGAAATCAGTATAATTTAATTATCCGTAGTAATGAATATAATCTTATTTTAGATTACATAAAAGACACTGTTATATTAAAAGATTTTCAATTAAATTCTTTATTGAAATTTTCAAAATTATGTAATAAATTACATCAAAATGATGAAAAAGAAAAAATATACCAAGTATGTAGTTCTTTTAATAGAAGAGAAATAGAAATTGAAGATTATGATTATAATAAGTTAAATATAGCTTATATTGCAGGATTATTTGATGCAGAAGGATGTATATATATTTGTAAAACTAAATTGTCAAAAATTTATGTAAAACTTACACAAACAAATCATCCATCTATCTTACATAAAATAAAAGATTATTTTGGATATGGTAATGTATATGATGATAATAATTTTAAAATAGAAAGCAAACGATACTGTATTGACTTTATTACAAAAGTCTTACCATACTTAATTGTAAAATATAATCAAGCAGAAGCTTTCATACAATTTTTAGATACAAATGATAATAATTTAAAACTATCTTTATATAATATTTGTAATAAGGAAAAACATGAAGTAGAAGAATTTAATGACCTAAACTGTAATAATAAAGGAAAAGACGGTTATCTGTTAGATATAATTAATAAAAATCATAATATAAAGTTAAATTAATCTATTATAGTATGAATAAAGAAACATATTATAAAAGAAAACAAGAACGACGACAAGTCAAAATGAAGGGAAAACGTAAAATTACACCAGAAGAAGTTATTTTTGTATTTGAAAAGGTATTAGAAGGTTGGAAAACTATTAAAATTTATAATACAATTATACAAACAAATAAAGATAGTAATGTAGATAAATCTATAATAGAAACCGTTGCTACAGGTAATTGTAAATTATTTGAAAATGAATTAACACCAGAAAAATATGCTTATTATATTCATTTGCGCCAAAAAATATATGGTATTTAATTTAAAAAATAATTAATAAAAGTTATGCAATTACTTACCAATCATATAGTCTCGCCACTTCATCAACCAATCATCATAACTTAAACTCTTGTAATCTTCAATTATTTCATCTTCATCTTCTTCTTCATCATCATTAAATTCATAAATATTGTTTTCAAACTTAATAGTTTTCTTATTAAATAAATAATTCATATTTATAACTTCAGGTTTTTCTTCACTTAAGTATGTCTTGAATAATATTTTAACTTGTTCATCATCACGGAAACGAATACTATAATCTTGTTGAATATTATTTCTACCAATACGTCCAAGTGCCTGAATTATTTTTTCTTGTGTTAGTTCCATATCTTTACTTAAATATCCATGACAGAATTGATAATTCGTTCCATAAATATAATCACTATCAGCAATAATTACATATAAACGTTGTTTATCTGCTAGTTTTTTCATAATTTCAGTGTAAGCACTACTCTTATGATTTGTAAATAATCCAATACCAAGTAATAATAACAATTTCCAACTAATTTCAACATCATTTAAACGCATAATTGAAATAACTGTTGTCTCATCAATGTCACTACTAAATACATTTTTCCCATATAATCCAGTAGCCCATTTTTTTAAATGAGCTAATTTATTTGGCACAAATATGTCATTTATTTCTACATTTTTTACACGATTGCGTAAATCTTCTATTTCTTCTTTTAATCGATTGATAGTTGTATTATGTTCTTCCATACGTTCAGTTAATTTAGATTTAGTATTTTTCTTACTGTTTACTGATTTATTTGAGTCACCACAATTAGATTCACTTTTCACCTTTTCATCTTCCATTTGTTTTTCTAAAATACTAATACGTTCTGCAATATTATTATTATGGTCAATCTTAGCAAGGATATCTTCCATAAGTTTTTCAGGAATGTTTGCTTGTTGAATACAAAATTTTGCAATCTTTTCAACATCATTCGCCAAGAATATAGTAGGACCATCTGTTAAAGTATATGCATCCTTCGTTGTAATATATATAGCACAATTATTATTAACTGGGTCTGGTGTAGGAATAATTTGTTGACTTGCCATACGAGATAATGGTGCACCTGCAGATTGGTTCGGAATAGTAGAACCAGGACCAATGCTTTTAGTTCTTAAGACAGGATTACCTTTTAAATCAACACTTTCATTAGGTTTAATTCTTTTTTCTCGATGTTGAGACATGTGATTATAAATTTGAAGCCATGCATCTTTATTAATATTTTCAAGTACTTTTAAATAATGTATTTTAATAGATTGCATACTAACATCATCTAGAGATGCAAAATTTCGACTAATCTTAGATTTTAATTTTGTAAAATTGTTTTCTTCAATATAATGAATAAATTCGGATACTTCTTTCATATCAAGATATCTCAATATAGTTAAGTTATCAGAACAGTGTTTTACAACCCGAGTAATTTCTGTATAATCTTCACTCATATAGTGAGGCATAACAACATATCCATTTTTGTTAATTAAAGGTATAGATTTTTTACAATCATGACTAACAATATTAATAATTTCCGGATTATCAAACTTCATCTTAAAATCTGTAATAGTTTCTGTAAGTTCATGAAGTTTAGGCAATGTAGCTGAAGATAATATTACAGTTGGAATTAAATTGCTAGCCCAATTGCGTTTAATAATGTAATGTAAGTCATGTGTTTTATAATCCATAGTGATTGTTGGCTCATCCCAATAAGTTACAATATCGTTTGGATGATTAAATGTCATCATGTAATACATTGAATATAAATAAGAACGAATATCACAAATAATTATTTCAACATTGTCGCCAATACTATTATCAACTTTACGAATAGATCCAGAACGTTTATCAATTGTATATTCTTTAGCAGCAAAGTAATGTAAACGAATATCTTTGGGAGATTCACACCCGAATGCAAAAGCAATTTTTTTTCCAACTGAAATAGCTGAACGTGCCAATGCTAGACCAACGTGACGTGCAGCACAAACAAATATGACCTTTTTATTTTCAGAAATACCTATAGGTGTCATTGTTTTTCCTGTACCAGTAGGAGCAATATATAAAATAAGTTTAGGTCTTGTATTTTTAACAGCAGTAAATATATCTTTTTGATGTTGATATAATGTTATATCATTGTATTTCAATAAATCATAGTTGTGTTCAATATAGTTTGCAGAATTATAAATAATATCATTGATACTAACTTCTTCTTCATATAATTTTAATATTTTATCGACAATAGACATAATAATATTGTTTAATTTGGTGATGGATACGTTTCTTAATTTAAACAATGTAAAATAATATTTGTTCCATTCATTTTTATTAATTAATTTATTTTCATATAATTTTTCAATATAGTCAATTAAGACAAATTCAAATACATGGTTTTTATCAATAATTTGTTTAGATGAAGATTCAAGTCGAATCTTATCTGCCTTTTTAATAGTGAGTTTAGGATTAAGTTCAACATGCAACGGGTTTTTATCCTTATCTTGTTTATAAAGCTTAAATCGTTTATTCATTTCTTCAACTTTCGGTTCAAAGAAGGTCTTATATAAATAAGCTTCCATTTCAGGAGAAACGTCTATTTTCAAATAAGTAAATAGTGACTTATTATGATTGTGGCGAACATTTACATTATGAAATCCTTCTTTAATAAGTTGTAAAATTTCAATTTCATTTTGAGAAACTGAAATTTCAATAGATTCCCATTCAGACTTAGACAATTTGTTTTGACGAAGATCCATTTTTATAACGACTATTATATAATATGTATGTTTGTCTTTAAGTAGTTTTTCAAATCAATTTTTTTAAAAATTGCAAAAAATTAATTTAGAATAAAATTGAAATAAAATAATATAAAAATAACTTGATATATAAATAATAATGGTAAAGATAATTTCTATCGAGGGAAACATTGGATCTGGAAAGACTACATTGTTGAAAAACTTGAAGGAACAATATCAACATAATGAAAACATTATATTTCTTAGGGAACCTGTAGATGAATGGATGAAAATAAAAGACGAAGAAGGTATTACTATTTTAGAGAAGTTTTATAAAAATCAAGAAAAATATTCATTTCCTTTTCAGATGATGGCATATATTACAAGATTAAGTATTCTACGTCAAGCTGTTAAAACAAATCCTAATGCAATTATTATCACTGAAAGAAGTTTATTTACGGATAAAGAAGTATTTGCAAAAATGTTATATGACCAAGGTAAGATTGAGTATATAAATTATCAGATTTATTTAAATTGGTTTAATGAATTTGGGAAAGAATTTCCAGTGAATATGATAGTGTATGTCAAGACGGATGCAAAAATTTGTCATGAGAGAATTTGTAAACGTGCAAGACAAGGCGAAGATGTTATTCCATTAGATTATTTAAAAAATTGTGATAAATATCATGAAGACTTCTTATCAGATAAGAAGTTAGAAGAAAATAGTTGGAATAAATTAGTGTTAGATGGAAATAATGATATTTTTAAGAATCCTGAAATTTTAACAAATTGGATTCAACAAATTAAACATCTATTATAAACATAAAAATCTATTATATTATTTTTTATTTTTATAGTTCAAAATCAACTACAACCGGATAATGGTCTGAATTATATTTTCCACAATATTCGATATAACCATGATAAATAAATGTATCTACTATTTTATCGTAAATACCATCAGATACTAATATATGATCAATCATAGAGTAATCGTGAATAGATGCAGTATTACAGTTATTATCAGAATCCCACCAATCGCTAAAGCGTTCAATTTGAGGTATTTTCGATGCAACACTTTGTAATTTATATATGTCTGTATAGTCTCCCTTGACACCTTTTAAAATATCTAAAACTTGAGAAGTTGGTTTATCTTCATTTATATCTAACACTTGGCCATCATAGTCATTCATATCTCCAAGAAGAATAATTTCATAATTATTTTTTACATAAGAAGCTACTATATTTTGTAAAATTTGAGCTTGTGCTTCACGTTGTGCGCAACGTGCTGGGTCGGTTGGTATTGCTATTAAATGTGCTGCTATAAAAGCTATAGGGCTTTCAATACCTTCTATTTTATATTCAGTTATATAGTGTTTACTAACACCGGTAGAACTTGGTGTACCAGTATATCCACACATAGAATTTTTTATTGGGTATTGATATTTTAATTCAGAACGATATAAACTAACATATGGGTCTAATTTAGTAATTAGTCCAACATTTTGTCCAGTTCCAGTATCAGTTCCTTTTTTTAAATATACATTATAATCATTAGTATTGTTTAAACGATTAATTACCATATTAAGTTCATCACACCCTTCAACTTCACAAAAGTTAATAATATCTGGTTCTAAAATAGAAACTACATTTGCAACGGAATTTAAATGTATTTCAGCTTCAGTTTCGTTCTTCCATGTACATTGTGTTCCTGGACAATCAAATGAACTATAATGGTCTATAAATAGCCATTCAACATTATATTGTACGAGTCGTAATTTGTTTTTGTTAGTTCTTCTATCACCGACATTATTGACAACAGGACATTCTGTATCTGCATTAAAACGAACTAACAAGAGAAAATAAAACAATGTAATAAATGTAAGGAACATTATTTCTAGATATACAAAATAAATTTATTATATCAAATAAATTTATTATATGTTAATTTTCTAAAAGATATATATTTAAGACAGAATTAGGTTTATATTTTAATATATCTAATTCTTTAGAAGTCGTTGGAAATTCATTTGTTCCGTAAATGTCCTGAAGAAGGAGCCATTCAAATAAACCACCTTGGTAAATATATACATTATTAAATCCTAATGAAATCAATTGTGAATATTTGTTTAAAACAGTTGGGTCATTTGTATTTTTTCCGTAAATAATTATTTTTAATCCTTTATTATAATTTTTAAGATGTTGATTAATTAATTCTTCTTCGCGGTCAGCTAAAACTGTATTTTTTATTAAACAATTTTGCATTGAAATTGGTAATGTATTTACTAATAAATATAAATTTGGATTTTTTATAGAAGTTTGGACATCTTCAAAATTTACTTTTTGTGTTGATTGAGTATTTCCCATACAAAATAATATATAAATACACTTAAATATATTATTTTATATTTGTTTTATTTAATTAAATTCAACGGCAATTTCTACTTTTTCTTTTTTAATACTTTTGGTAGCTGAAACAGATAATTCCTCTCGTTTCTTACGTGTCTTTGAATTATCCTGAACTAATGGTTCTTTTTTCCTTGAAGTACTATTACGATTGTTCATATCACGCTCAATTGCCGCATAATTTTCTGCATTTTCTAAATAATCAATTACCTTATTTTCTAAAGCCCATTTGAAAAAATTAAGTTGTCCTAATGTAGTTTCAATAAACTTACCTTCTTCTTTGTATGGAACACTAATACGTTCCCATCTACAAAAAGGGTCAAATCGTTTCTTACTATAAGCTTTTAACTTTAACTTATAATCATTATATACCTTAAATCTTTTCATGGAATCTCCATTATCAACTACAGGAATATTGTATAGTGTGTAGTTTTTCTTAGCAAAATTGGTTACAAACCAATCTACAATTCTTAATGAAATTTTAGAATCTCCAGTAATGATCTTTAACATACGGTCTAAATTGCTCTCATTCTTATAAAAAGTTAATAAGTTATTTAATAACAATTCGTTTTGAGTTGTATATATTTGACTATTCATTATGTATTTTCTTTAAGTTCTCTTTAAGTTGTTTTTAACGCAAATAATATATTAAATTACTTTTCTAAATTTCCTAAATTTATTCATTATTTTGTTTATTCATTTTTTCTCCAGTAGAAGTATTTATTGGTTTTAAAAACATATCCCGTGTAACTACATCTTGAACATAATTATTATTATTTAAAAATGGATTTGTACCACATTGTGCTAACATAGAACGTTCTGACATACGTTCATCGATGTCTTCTCTACGATTAATTTCTTCACGTATAAACATATCTGTTCTACAAAAAGGATCCGATACGTTTTTGCGACGTGGACTTTTTTCATATAATTCGTTTGTTGTTAAGGTCCATTTCCAATTCATATATAAAAATAATACTAGATTTTGATTAGTTAAACGGTATAATCAATTCCTTCTCTTTGTATTTTCATATTTTTTGTAAATAAAAATGCATCCTTGTTAGTTCGTCTTCGTTTTAAATTACATTCTAAACACGAAATTACTAAATTTCCCTTATTATGACCTTGATTATTGTCTATTCTATCTAAACTCCATTGTTTATTTTGTCGAACAATTTCATATATTATATACATTTGTTCATTACAATAATGACATTTCAATTTACACTCACTTAATAACCTTAACACATCTTCCAAACTAACAAATTTATCTTTATTTAATTTATTTTTTAATCTATCTTGTTGTCTATAACTAGAAATCTTATGTTTTAATTCACTTAAATAAGTACTTTTATTTGGAACCTCATTTGAATCAATATTTTCATATAGTCGTTCTATAACCGACAATTGTTCTTCAATTGTATCTCGAATATTCCAAGATTCATAATGTACTCTCGATTTTGGCTTCTTATCCTTCTTTTCAAAATCTTCAATATATATTGTTTTTATTTCTCCTTGTTCTTGTTCTTGTTCATTATCTTGCATTTATATATTTTCCTATAATATATTCAAAAAAACAGCTTAAATAATATATTATATAATTATGGTTTAGAACCAATTTCATATATTTTATATATGTCTAAACTAAATAAAAAAATGAATCCCTTTGGATTAGTAGAATCTAAAGAGACCATTAATATGGATGCTCTTGAAAAATTCCTTGAAGATGAAATTAAAACTAACAGTTGTGAACCTTGGTGTAAATTAGATAAAACAACTAAATTTAAAAAATTAACAATTTATGCAGATGAATATAAGACTAAAAATAATTTATCTGATGAACAATATAATATTCTTATTACTTATTTTAAAGACTGTTTAGATAAAAAAAGATTACAAAAAGTAAAAGACGTTGTCTATGATAAGGAAACTGGGCTTATTAAAGATATTCCTATTTTAGTTTTTAATAAATCATCTAATAATTTTACATTAAAAAATATAGAAAAGAAAACTACTACATTAAAAACGTCTATTTCAAAACCTATTCGTGGTACTGCAAAGAATAAAAATGATGAAGACTCTGACTAATATTTCAAATAATAAATAATATATAATAAATATATAAACCCAATATAATAATGTTTACTATATTAATGGTTGGAATTAAAAATATATTATTTACAGGCGGTCTTTCGCTCTTCTTTGGAATTTATTCATTATATAATATATTTCATTATGTTAGGAAAATGGAGGATGACAATTCTATTTTTAATGTAAAATATACAAATGAATTACATACATTACAACAAAGATATAATGAACTTCAATTTAAGTATGATGAACTTCAGGAAAAATATTATACATTAGAAAAAAAATATACATCTCTAACTACATGCCCTTCACAAGATTCACTTGTTTTTTCTCATTCTTCTATGAATTCATTATTAGAAGAAGAAGAAAAAGAACAAGAAAAAGATGTAGTCCAAGATGTAGTCCAAGATGTTGAATTTGGATATATATATGAAGAATGCAATGAACCACAAATGTTCAACATGCCGTTAGATGCTCACATTGTCCTTGAAGAAAATAAACTTATTTTAAAAAATAGTAGCCCTATGACTACATCCACTAACAGCATAAAAGAACTTATGGAAATATTTAAGGATGAAGAATGTGAACGTGACGATGAAACACAAGGTATCCAAATATATAAAGAATCTAAAGCTAACCAAATTTCTGATAGTTTTCACATCGTTGAACCTAACAAAATTACCCCTATTAATGTTGAACAAATTGATTGGTTACGTATAGGTATGCATATGTTTTTTGGTTCAAAATAATTAAACCATTTATGATAACAACTTTAAAAACTATTTGTTATTATAACATTTCGGAACTCTTAAGGATGAACTTGATTTTCATATTGACCGCATTAAACGTGAAGAATTGGTTGAAATTCAGTATCTATATTATGATGAAAAATAACTTTTTAACATTTCCATCTTTTTCCGCAATCTAAACATGTCACAAATGTGGTCATAGGTTCATCTGCCGACTTCAGTTGAGCCTGTACATAAGTGCAGCGGTTGCCTTTACATTTGCGACAAGTAAACATATCAGTGGAGGCTTCTACTTGTGTTTCATATTTACTATTATTGATTTTCATTTGTGTTTCGATAATAGCAGCCCATTTTTCAGGTTTCATTTCATAATGGCTCATAAATGCAATTTGATGTACTTTAATTTCGTTATTTGTGACTTGTTCAATAAGGGTTGTATTATTAAGATTAGATACAACAGTTTTAAATTTATCTTTATATATTTGAACGAAGAAAGGATTATCCCATTTTTTCACAACTTGTTTAGAATTTGCTTGCTTAATGGTCCAATTATAAATGCCTTTTTCCAAATTAGAAGCTGTTTTTGTGTCTTGAAAATATTTACATAAATAGTTTTTAATTTGTTCTCTAAAAGAATCTGGGTTAGTAACTATCTGCATTATATATGATTAAGTACATAAATTATGTTTAAATCATAATCAATTTTTTATTATAATTCATTTTTAGTATTATTCATCATAATCATATTCCTCTTCTTCTAATTCAGACCCACATTCAATTTGTTTTATTTCATCAGATTCGTTACTTTCTTCAGTATGACTTGATTTAACAGATTCATTGTCGTTATCTTCATCTTCATCATCGGAATTGGAATATAATGACTCTGATTCAGAATCTACTGATATTTCTTTTTTAGGAATCTTTAATGGTTTCTTTTTAATATCATCTGTTTCTGTATCAAATTCGGTAATTTCTAAATCCTCAAACCCACCATATAATTTTTCATATAACTTATTCCATAATGGAATTGTTAAATTAATATTATCATTGCATCCATAAATTTGTCCGACTAATACACAACTTCCAAAAAATAATTTATTATCTACTGGCGGAGGAAATTCATATTTATTTTCATTACCAGCTTTTCCATCAGTTTTTCCATAAAGACTAATTGAAAAGTGTTGACCTTCATATTTAACTTTCCATGTTGTCTGTTTTAAAAAATCTTCCGCCTTTTTAAATCCACATTTCTTATATAACTCTTGTTCTTTATATTCTTTAACATTTAAACTTTTTAATAAACCACTTTTTTCAACAATAATTACAGTTAACATATTTATTATATGTTATATAAAATAGGTTTAAATAGTTTATTCCTTTATATATTATAATACTACTATGGTAAAAATATATGTTCAAAATTTTCATCCAAATAAATCTGTTATGGAAGATAAATTAACTAACATTAGTATTTTAAAAATGTTATATTCTTTTAATGGTATATTTGAAATTACTGAAAAACAAATTATATCACATGAACCTGAATTTGAAAGTAAAATAAATGCAATTAATATTTATGGTAATGTCTTTTATTTTGATTATACAAAGACTATTAAAAATGTAGTAGTATCCCAATTACCAACTGAATATGATGAATATACATTATGCAAATCTATTTATAAAATGAATCCTAACTACAATTTAGAATTTGTAATAGAAGAGCTTAATGGTGTTATTGACACTTGTTATTTTTATTATAAAGATGATAAGGATATATTAAAGAATAATTCTTTTTTGGAAGAATTTAATGAGTTTTTAAACTACTTATTCTAATCTTCAACTATAATAAATATGCTATTATGGATTATTCAAACTACAATAATATCTTTTGTTTTTATATATTTAATACATCATCTACTTTGTTTTTTTACGGATGTTTTAACTGTTCCAAAAGTAAAAGATTTAGTAAATTCTTCTAACAAACAATATGAAAATATATATAATACAATATCACATAAAGGTGTAAATGATTCATATACGAATATCGATTTATTACCAACGTCTCAAGAACAAGGTAGTTCAATGAAAGATGAATTAAAAAACTTTATGAAAAAACAATTAGATGGGCCAAACGATAATATTAATTCTTATAGTATGTTTTAGGAAAACTACTTAAAGACAATTTAGTATATATTATATAATAATGAAAATTGATTATCAAGAATTATTACAATCTTTTCCTACAATTAAACTTTCTTATGATAACATACATCATAAAAAAGTTTTCGATTCGAATTTAGTATATGCTATACCAGAAGGCGATAAATATTTTGCATGGTTTACGACTTATCTAGATAATAATATTTGCGTATTAATGGAACAATTAGAAAATCAAAGAATTGGACATATTGAGGTTTGTTTAACTAGTTTTAATACACAACTTGCATATGGCACTATTTTAAGTGGTACATTATTTCAATATAGAAATACTAAATGTTTTAATATGGAAGATATTTATTACTATAAGGGTAAAGATATATCCACAAATAATTTCAATAGTAAATTAAGTATCATGACTTCTATTTTTAAAAATAAAGAATTAATTCAACATGCACTTAATAATAGATATTTAGTTTTTGGTTTACCATTAATAGATACAAAAATGAGTCAATTATTAAATTCAATTGAAGTATTACCATATAAAGTGAAATCATTATGTTTTAAATATTTATATGGTTCAAATACTAATACGAATTATGTAATACCGTATTATAAACCCGGAACAAAAACCGATACTACTACGAATCATATAAAAGAAGCTATTTTTAAAGTCTCCCCTGACATCGAACAAGATATTTATAATTTATATATTTATAATAATGGAAAAGAAGAGTTGTATGATGTTGCATTTATTCCAGATTACAAAACAAGTGTATATATGAATTCACTTTTTCGAAATATTAAAGAAAATAAAAATTTAGATTTGTTAGAAGAAAGTGATGATGAAGATGAATTTGAAAATATGGATGATTCAAAATTTGTATTCATGGATCGTTCATTTAAAATGAAATGTGAATTTAATATGAAATTTAAAAAATGGATGCCTATTGAAATTGTGAAGAATTCAGAAAAAATTTGCACAAAACATAGTTTATTCGAACATAAAAAATATAAGAATAACTCATATCCTAGGAATTTTTGATTCTAATACTTCTTCATCATCACGTCTTCTTTTTACATTTGTTTCTGTTGTTGCTGTTTCTGTTGTTGCTGCTGCTGTTGATGCTGCTGTTGTTGTTGCATTTATATGCTTATTCAGTTCATCTAACATATCCCAATAAGTAACTATAAGAACATTAATATCAATTACTTTTTCACCTTGATAACAAAAATTATATATGATATATTCATAAAATCCTCCATATATCCCTAATAATGTATCTGAAATTGGAATTCTCAAATAATTATGTAATCTTATTATCTTTGTAAAAATCTGTGCTAACATTACTCCAAATGAATATAAATCAATTCGTTTTAATATATCTAATTTAAATTCTTCTACATTTGTGAATTTTGAAGGATATGTATTATATAGATTTAATTGGTCGGCTGTTGGTGTTAGTAACTTTTGATTTAATAATTTATTTTTTCGTTGATTTATTTGTCTAACAATGTCTTGTTGTATTTTTCCATCATTTTCTAACAAAAATACATAATCTCTTTCAGGAAATATAACTTCTGAAATAGAACGTATATTTTTCTTACTAAAATCTGGTAATACGTTTAACAATGTGTATTTTAAATTCCTTGTTAGATGAATATTTCTTAAATCTGTAGGAACATTATAGTTTTCACCATAATTACTAATCATATGATTACGAATATATTCTATTGTTCTTGCATTATCATTTGAAAAATAAACGGTAAACATATTTGTAGACGGCCATGCAAAATACATATATCCTTGAGGATAACCTATCATGTTTGTTGTAGTTCTCATATCTCGAATTGTATTATTATCAATAATGACAATACGATTTTCATATAAAACCATATTTTCCATTTTGATATCACCGTGTATTAAATTATTATGTTGAAGTATTTCAATTCCTTTTAGAGGATATACAAGTAGATTTAACATATTATACATTGATAGTAATGATGTATTTCTATCAAAATAGTTTTGAATATTTTCATTTGCTTTTTCATAAATTATCATTTCATTAAATTTATCCGAAATATCAGGTAAATCTATTCCGGACTCTGTAAATATATCGGTGTCAAATTTTCCTTTTGGTGATTTTTTCCAATCTGGATTTATATATGGTTCTTCTTTAATAGATTGTTTATTAATCTTACATTTTTTTATAGGTAACAAAAAGAATTCTTTCATTTCATTTAAAAGATTTTCAGGAATAGAGTTTCTTATATTAGTCTCATAGTCATTCCATTCTGTATTTGCTTCAGAATCAAATACAAAAATCTTAGACCCTTCGTTTAAATCTAAAACGTCTGATATAGTTTCATCTTCACATGGAAGTCGGGGGTCTGCATAGAATTTTCCAAATGTTCCCTTACCTAAATACTTACCAGCTTTTATTGTACTACGTTTTATTGCACTGCGTTTTTTAGTACTACGTTTTTTAGTACTACGTTTTTTATTCTTATTAGTCTTCCTTCTATTTTTACTTTTCTTCATTATTATATTATATTATATAATTATATTATAATAATGTATTTAGTGAATCCAGATAATTCACATGATTCTGCTAATTTCAGTAGTACAGTTGATCCTAGAACCGTAAATCCAAATGTTTTACCTTCTTCTGCAAATAACGTAGATGCTGCACGTGGGATATTAGATACAGCTGGTTCTAAATATTTAATTGCAAGTGGCGGTGGAAGAATTAACCGCAAAAAAATAAATAAAATATCGCGTAAATATAAGATGCGAAGACATAGCAGAAGTCATAGACATAAACGTCGAAGCACTCATAGACGTCGTCACCATACACTTAGACGTCGAAGTACACTTAGACGTCGTACACTTAGAGGCGGTTATTCCCAATATCAAAATAACCAACCATTCGATATGGGATATTCTTTAGGAGGCAAATTAAGCCCTAGTTTGGTTGGAATGGCTAATCCACCACCATTCAAAGCATATAACAACGTCATAGATAATTTTAATGATTATACTAAGACTGGATTTGCTAGTAGAGGACATTAATTTTTTATAAATATAATATATAATGAGTGCATATAATCCATTATATATTATAGCTCCAATTGCTATAATAGTTTTAGCAACTGTAGGTGTCTCTTATATGGATGTTACATCAAAACCATTTAAACATTCTTCAAACGCAGGAACCGGAATAGGTAAATATGTTCATAAAGGTGGTAAAAGGAAAACAAAGAAACGACGACAAACATAATTTTTTATTTTTTTAATTTAATTAAACATTTTCCAAACTTAAAAATAATATTATTAATCTTAAATATATGGATATTCAAGAAAAAATATTATTACTGGAAGAAAAAAATATAAA
>JACCDW010609974.1_pt1 | contig 20404 bp, 30 predicted proteins | sample 7449781 | NCBI WGS metagenome assembly JACCDW01 (sample SAMN15323449, study PRJNA562643) | freshwater metagenome | isolation source: river surface water | place: USA:Blue River Watershed | collected 2017-08-18
TAAATTAATTTTAATGTATATATAGAAACCAAAAAATAATAATTAGTTAAAAATGATATCATGATGCTACATGATTTTTATTAATTTGAAATCCAGATAAAGAAATCATTAACATTACCTTGATAATAAAATTCTCCTAAAATTTCTTCTATTAACTTAATAATCATATCATTATCAAATCTAAGTTCAGATTTAGAAATAAATAAATCATAATCAATCAAACTATCTAACTCTATTTCTATAGAGTCGGTGATTTTAACTTTCTGTTTTGACAATTCACTATAAACAAATTCAAGAATATTAAACTTAATAACCATAAGTTCCTCTCCAGAATATATTACAACTTTTCTTTTCTCGCCTTTCCATTCTTCAATTTCAAATATGTGTTTATCTGAATCAACAACATCAATAGAACCTAAATTAGTGTCAAAATAGTCAGCTAAAACTTTTTCCATTTCAATATTAGACTTATCAATTCCTTTGTAAAGACACTGTTTCATAGAATGAATTTTGAACTCATTAGATTCATATAACTTGAAAGACTCAAAAGTAAAGACTCCATCAGATTCCATACTTGCTCTGTCGTCAATTACATCTTTTAATATAATCTCAGAACCTTTAATATCTTTCAACTTGTTTCTTTCAAGAAATCTATTAAATCTTTCACCACCTGGCTTAAGATAATTTTTTAACTTAGATGGCATAATCTTATTATCAACAATATATTTATCTACTAAATCGTTGACTATTTGATAATATCTATTAGCGTCTTCAGTAGTATTAATTGCCATAGTTCTTTTTACTTTTTAGGTTAATTAAATCAACAAAAGAATCTTTATCATCTTGCATTTCTTTTTCTAATCCTTCCACATCATCAGTTCTTGTTTTAGATATCTCATAATATTCAAACTCTTCAAGTTCTTCAATCTCATCAGATCCACAATACTTACAATTTTTAACATCTTCATTAAATTCTTTCCAAATACCATCACACTCATCACAACTATGATAAGTAGTAAGTACATCAACAGATGTAACCGGTAATGTTTGAGAAAAATCAAATGATTCAAAATTCTTAATACGCTTCATAAAAATAAAATATAATTATTCAAACATATATATTAAAAAAGTTTTTTACTTTTTAAAACAAGTGTATAGGATTCTAATATATATGTTGAAATAAAAAAAAAACAAAAACAAACAATTATGAAAAAAATCGCTTTTATGCTTTTAGCATCGGCAACAATTTTCTTAGCTTCTTGCGGTGGAAACACTGAAGCAACAAACAACGCAACTACTACAGATTCAACAGCAGTATGCTGTGATTCTACGGCTTGTGACTCAGTACCAGTTTCAACTGTTACTGTGGATACTACACAAGTAAAGTAAGTACCAAAGATAGTAAGAAAGATTAGAGAGACTTAATTTAGGTCTCTCTTTTCATTTTAAACAAAAACAAATAAAACTATAAAATATCTATGATAGAGTGTTGTGATAATTTAGAATTCATGAAAAAGATTGAAACAAGTTCTATTGATATGATATATTGTGATATTTTATATGGTACAGGTAGAAAATTTTCTGACTATCAGGACCTCAAACCTATAAAATCTGACATAGAACAACACTACATACCAAGAATTAATGAAATGCATCGAATATTAAAAGATAGTGGAACAATCTATTTACAAATGGATACTAAAATTAACCACTGGGTTAGGTGCATAATGGATGATATATTTGGTTATGATAATATGAGAAATGAAATCATCTGGTATTATAATACATCTCCAAGAAAAAAACTAGACTTTGGTAAAAGACATGATATTATATTACGGTATAGTAAAACAGAAAATTATAAATTTAATCCCATTAGAGAACCATATTCAGAAACAGCACCTAGAGGATATGAAAAGGAAAAATACTATCATCCAGAAGGTAAAGTAATCGGAGATGTTTGGCAAATCAATATTCTTGGTCAAAATGATAAAAAGGAAAGAGTAGGATATGATACTCAAAAACCAAAATCATTACTAGAAAGAATAATTAAATCATCTACAGATGAAGGAGACTTAGTTGCCGACTTCTACTTAGGAAGTGGCACTACAGCGGTAGTAAGTAAAGAACTAAACAGAAGATTCATAGGATGTGATATCAACCAAAGAGCTATCGAAATTACACTTTCAAGGTTATAATTTGGATAAAGACATTTTAATATATAAGTTATGAAATTGTCTCAAGTAAAAGATTACTATAATACTAAGCCTGTTGAGTTTGTAATTAAAGAAAATTATGAACTTATAGAAGATAGAGAGTATGTTCCAAGATTTACACTTAAAAATGTAAAAGATATCTCTAATATTCCAATCAATGAGCCGATAAAATATTCTGAACAAACTCTTATAAAGGCAATAAAGTATGGAATGATATTTCTAATCAACTACAAAGGTGAAGATGATAATCACTTCGCAGGACATGAAAGAGCAATCTACCCAATGGTTCTTGGTAGGTCATCTAAAGGTAAAACATTACTAAGAGGATGGCACCTTAATGGTTGGTCAGTGTCTCAAAAAAGACATACTGAGAAAATATGGCGTCTATTTAGAACAGATAGAATATTATCAATGACATTTACAGGTTCATTTTATAGACTAGCTCCGGTTGGTTACAATATGAATGATAAAGGAATGAGAGGTGGTATTATTGCTAAAGCGGATTTTAATGAGATAAGAAGAAATCAACAAAACTTAGTTAATCAAAATAAAATTCAAAATAGAGAAGAAGTCACTTTAGGTGATGAACAAAAGAAGTTCATATCAATTAGAACAACAAATACAAACTCTATTTTAGATTTAACAAAGCCGTTAGAAAACGCCTATATCAACAATATAAAAGACATAGCAACTGCCAAAATATCTTTCTTGAAAAGTATTTATGGAAACAAATATATCGCTGTATTAGGAGCTTTAGGACAACCAGGAAATACAGTAAAGGTATTGGATGAAAAAGGCATCAACATTGGAGTATTCAAGGTATTAGACTCAACTACTGGTCAGATTCTAAAGAATATTAAGAAAGTTAAAGGTAATGCAGTTTATGACCTTTACCTTTTTGATAAGAAAGTATAACAACTTAGTTACAGAATTCTAATTTCTACTTTTTATATATATGTTAAAAGTAGATTTATTCTATGATATTTAATTTCACAAAGTTCAATGAAGAAGTCCGTATAGAAGATATGGATGAAAAGACTTTAGATGCTACTAAGAAACATTTAATGTTTAGACTTGGAGAATACAAGAATTATATTTTAGCTAATATAGTTTATAATTTGACAACTAACAAAGTTGAATATAAAGACTTTGACAGAATTGATATTAGAGTAATTCTAAGAGAACTTTCAAATGAATATACAGCTGAGTTTATAGAAGAACTCAATATAGAAACATTCTTAAGAAAAGTTAATCAAATTTTAGATCTTAAAAAGAGAAATACTAAAAGAAAGGTTAGAGAAGCCTTTGATGAGTATTATCAATCTATTGAAAACAGAATAAATCAAATTAAACAGACAGGAACTGGTGAAGAATTTGAAATTCCAGGAGGTGAAGGTTCATTACTACCAAGAAGACAATACGAGTCTGAAAAATATCAAATACAAGTAGAATTACTAAAGTTACAGGAATGGGTAATCAAAAATAATCAAAGAGTTGCTATTGTATTTGAAGGTAGAGATGCTGCCGGAAAAGGTTCAACTATTAAAAGATTCATTGAATACTTAAATCCAAAAGGATTCAAAGTGGTAGCATTAGGTCTACCAACAGAAGATGAAAAAAAGAATTGGTTTCAAAGATATGAAAAACACTTACCTAAACCAGGTGAGATAGTTTTCTTTGATAGAAGCTGGTATAATAGAGCGGTTGTAGAACCTGCTATGGGTTATTGCACAGAAGAACAATACAATGAATTTATGGATAAAGTAGTTGACTGGGAAGAGAGTCTAATAAGAAATGGATTGACTCTAATAAAGTTTTGGTTCTCAATAACTCAAGAAAAACAAGTTAAGAGATTTGAACTTAGGCAGAAAAGTCCATTGAAATATTGGAAGTTCTCACCAAATGATGCTAAAGTTTTAGATAAGTGGGAAATAATTGGAAACTTCAAAAATCAAATGTTTGCAAAGACCTCAAGTAATATGTCTCCTTGGATTGTTATAAATTCAAATGATAAGAAAATAGGTAGACTTAACGCAATGAGATATGTTATCTCAACAATTGACTATGATGATAAAAATCCTGAAATCGGAAAGTATTACCCGGAAGTGGTAAATATTATAAAATAATATTAAAATATATAAAAAAACTAAAAACTAATATGAGAAGTATATTAAAGTTTGAAAATTATAAATCAAGAGAAGAAATGTGTCAAGTTCTTTGTAGAAATGGATATGAGATGCGTGAACTTGAAGATTGTTCTAATCAAGAATTAGAGAACATGTGTAATGGTCTTGAAGAAGAAAATCAAGAAGAAGCCTATGAAGCTAAAAAAGAAAAGTGGATTCAAGATGCTATTAAGAAACCAGGAGCTTTAAGAAGTAAACTTGGAAAAGAAAAAGGTGAAAAAATATCTAAGTCTGAAATTTCTGATGAACTTTCTAAATTAAAGGCTAAAGATAAAGATAAGGATAAAGAAGGTGTTCAAGGTTTATCAAAAACTGACTTGAAAAAATACAGACAGTTAAACTTAGCAAAGACATTGAAAGGTCTTAAAGAGCACCAAGAAACGCAGAACTATATGTTTTTTGCAAATCTTCAAACAATTAAAAGATTAGCAGATGAGATGTTAAAAATGGATAAGCATGAGTTAGACAAAATATTGACTGACGGACATGGTTGGGCATTAGACCATATCGCAACATCAAAGGATGATGTAGAAGAAGTGTTTAATTTTTTAGCAAGTCATTGTGAAAAAGGATGTTGTTGTGAGCCGGAGCATGATTACGAGCCATCATTTGATGAAACTGAAGGTCACTTAGCTCACAATGATTTAGAATCAGAAATGAAAGGAATAAAAAGTTTTAGTGACTTTAAAAAATAAAATAGTAAATTATGAGTTATACAAGAGAACAGGTAGAAGCAGCGGTAAAATCTAAAGGATATGTGTGGTTTGAAGACGCAGCTAATAAAGGTTTTGATGTTAATATCGTAGGTATTAGAAATTCATCAACCGGACAAAAAGTAACAAATGCCTTTGATGACTACTTAACAGTATCATACAAAGAAGGTGGTGAGTGGAAATTTCACATCTGGCCAGCAACAACTGATCCAGGTAAGAAAGGAGTTTTAGAGTATCACAATGTCAATGGTGTTGCAAGATTAGTAGAAGGTCAATATAGAGGTTCACATGCTATCGGTTTACACCAAGGAAAATATGAAGCTTTGAAACAAGCAAAAAATGTAAAGGTTTATAGAGATGCTAATAAAGATTTGAACTATGATGAAAATAAAATTCAAGAAGGAGTTTTTGGAATCAACATTCACAAAGCTGGAGCAGATTCAACTTATGTTGAGAACTGGTCAGAAGGATGTCAAGTTTTCAAAAAATCAGCAGATTTTGAGGCATTTATGGCAATAGTTAGAAAGTCAAAAGACTTACACGGCAATTCATTTACATATACACTTATTGAATCAAGTGATATTAAATAAAGATACGCAATATTAAAATAAAACCTCTCCTTTTGAGAGGTTTTTTTATGCCTTATAAACATTTTAGTAATTATTAATAAAATAAAAAAAGAGTTTTCATCAAATGAGTGAAGTAGAAGAGTATTTACAATTTTTGTTAGATCATCATTTTGATGATAGAATAGAAATATCCAAAAAAATGAAATACGGTCATAGATTTTACTATGTAAGTTTTCATATTGATGAACAACCAGATGAAATTAAATCAAGTAGACTCAGAGTTTCTGATACAGTTGAAGTATGCATTGATAACAGAAATAACTGCGTAGAGATTTCAAAATATCATGGTGTTGAAAATGTTGTAATAGAAGATGAGTCACTAGTAAAAAAGTGGACAGAAATACTTGAGCAGTATATAAATATTGAAAATAAATCAAAATTAGAAGGTTTTTTGGAAAAGACTTTACAACAATGTCATAATAAAAATCTTTATAGAGAATATCAAATGAAAAAAATACTACCTAAAGACAATGAATCCATATAATCAAGAAGAAATTGATAGAATCAATAAAGCAAAAGAAACTAATGATAAGTTAGAAGAATTTTTTAATGATAAAAGAGCTGAGTGGAATAAAAATGTTGAACCTCTATTCAAAGTACTAATAACTGATCTTTCAAATCCTTCTAATTCAAAGTCTATTTTAGAAGCACAATCTTATGCTCTTTCTTACAGACAACAAATAAATGAACAAATTAATTTTTTCTTGAACAAGAGAAGTAAAGAAACAACTAAAATTAAGAAATTAAGACAAGATAAATTTATATTCTATGCAACAGGATTTGGTATAAAAACTAATCTTGGTGAAAAAGGTATTTTAATAGATGGACACATTGCCGAAAATGATAGATGTCTAGAACTTATAGAATCCTACATTGAGTTTTTAAGAGATACTGTTAGAAACTTAGAGAGTTTATCTTACTCAATCAAGAATATGATTGAACTAATGAATTACTTAGGTAAGTAATTATTTCTTTTTCTTTTTGGTTTTTTTCTTATCAGAATTATAACTCTTTAGAAAAGAATTTTCTACTTTTTGGTCTATAAGAACCTTTAGACCTTCACCACATTCAGAACATATTGAATCTGTTGAGAATTCATTACCCGCTTCTAAATCACATGAAGAACAACCAACCTCTCCAGTGCCCTTACAAGTTACACATTTACCTGAGTCGGAGTCTCCACTACCATCACAATCCTCACAATAGACCACTCTGTCATTTCCACAATCATTACAATCAACAACGGATCCGTTACAATAGTCACATTTAGAGCAATCACCAGAAACTGAATGTAAAAAGAAACAATTTTGTGTAGGTATATTAGATAAAGTTTCTTTATCTTTACTTAGAAAACACATAGTATCTACAAATGGATAGTTTTTAGCCGCTCCATCTAATTTTACAGAACATTCACCAACTACTTCTTTTCCATTATAAATAAAGTTTACATTTGTATCAATATGTGAGTTCATAAACTCTTTGTATAAATATCCTTTTTCTTCGGCAAACTTTTTGAATTTATATACATCAGAATCCGAATTAGAATAAACTCTATCCATAAAATACTTAGCCTCACAAGGAGATTCTTTAAGTTTCCATACAATAGCTCTACCGTGTATTTTATCATTATTATCAATTAAAACTAACATTTTTACTTTGTTTGGATTCTCAGAGTATAACTTAAATGTAGATTTAGACTCATCAGCCATACAAGATCCACCCAATGAACCCGATTTACCGTAATACCTTTTAGAATCATAGTATTTAGTAATATCATCACCGCTAACAAGTTTGAACTCAACAGTTGTTTTAGTTGAGGTTGCTTTATATTGATTAACAAAATCCTCTATGTCTCTATCGGTAATAGGAGAATCTAGATTTAATGCTTTAGATAATGTTCTTATTATCTTACCAATTTTAATTTCATTTCTACCCTTGGTCACATAAGGAAGCTCAGGACTTTTCTCCTCATCCCAGTCATTAGGAACTTTATTTGATTGAATAAAAGAAACGGTATCATCTTTATCAGTTGTGCTAAAGTAGTTTTGTTTAGTCAATTCATCTGATATCCAATTTTCATCTTCTATAAGATTTAAAATTGAGTTAGCAATTTCTCCGGTTTTGCCTTTAGATTTAGATAACGATCTAAGTTTAATCATAAAATCAGAAGAAGCGTATAATCTATCTTCAAGTATAGCAAATAACTCATACTTTATTTTTTCCAACAAGAAACCATTATATCTCTTTATCATATAAGTGTATATATTAAATTTTAATTCATAAAATGAAATTTCCAAGATTTATATTAAGACAAGACTGGTTCTTAGAAACAGAAATATTTGGTGTAAAAAATAAAAATCTTATTTTCACTAAAGGTCAAATATTTGAATCCAATGAAAAAGGCGAATACCACATAACACATGGTGGTTGGACAGAGGAAACACCACACATCGGTGGAAAAATAGTCCTTTCAGTAGAAGACATGAGAAAAGCAAAAGATGGAGATGTAAACCTTTTTTCTGAGGAAGTTCCACCATCTGAAGAAGTAGTTATGACAGTTGAAGAGATTCCAGAAGAGGAAGAATACACAATCAAAAACTGGAGAATACAACTTGATGTCAAAACAACAAGATCAAAATTAAGAGAAGTTGAAAAAATAATTAATGAAATGGTAAAACCTATTTTATAAACTGAATATATTAAATGATATGAATGTAAATACCTCCCCCGTAACATACTCATCAATTGTAGAAATTGGAGAATTAGCAACAAAATTAGAAAAAGAAACTGGTGAAAAATACTTAAAGTTACACAGAGGTGTAATGGATGTAACCACAATAGATTTAAACTCATTCGCTCAAAAAATAGATTTCAACCAAAAAAGAATCCAACAGTATGGTGGAAATGATGGAGATAATCAACTAATTGAAACAATTAAAAATAAATTTCACTTACAAAATCATTTTGTGATGACTGTTCCTGGTGGGATGGCAACACTGGACGTCGTTATAAACTCACTATCTGATAAAACATTCTGGGTTCCTAAATATCATTGGGGTTCTTGGAATAAAATACTTACTCTTCACGGAAAAGACATCAAAACTTTTAATGACTTTGATATAAAAAACGCTAAAGTTGGTGAGGGTGTCGTTATGTTATGTTACCCTTCTAATCCAACAGGATATGCACCTAAATTCGAAGACTTAAAATTATTTGCAGACATTTGTAAAGAAAAAGGTCAAACACTTATCTTGGACTTACCTTATTATTATTTGTTCAATGAAATGTCCGATAGAATTTATGAACTCTACACAGATAATGTTATAGTTCTTTCTTCTTTCTCAAAATCTGTTGGTCTGTCTGGACTTAGAATTGGATATATCGCAACTAAAAGTAAGGAGTTATATGACTCTATGAGAATCAGGTCTCTGTATAAATACAATTCAATCTCAACAGTTCCTCAAGAAATTATCAATCAGTTATTTACATCTAATTTAGGTCAAACTGCTTTTGATAATTATAGAAGAAAAACAAAAGAACACGTTACTAGAAATATTCAATATCTGTCTGAAAATGGACTACTATTTGATGAATACACTGATATACCTACTGGACCATTTGCAATCATAAATAAGACCTTTGACGAACTATTAAGTCATAGAATATCAAGTGTTCCTCTTAATAAATTTACATATAAAAATACAGAAGAAAATCTTAAGAATTTTTCCAGAATATCTGTATCTGTAGATCATCAAATTTTCAAGGAATATTTTGATAAAGTTTTACAAAGTTCAAAAGAACTAGCATAAAAAAACCTCTGAGAAATCAGAGGTTTTTTAATTATTTCTTTTTCTTCTTTTTTGCCTTAGCTTTCTTCGCCTTAGCCCATAAGTCAGCATCTGCCTTTCTAGCACCACCAGCACCAGTGATAAATGAATTCACACGACCCATACCCCATTGATGTTGAGCAACACCTGGTCTATGACCTGCGTTCCAAGCTTGCATTCCTTTTGCGAATACCTTTCTTAAAATACCCATTGGTATTCCAGAAGCTTTTGATTTCTTTTTAAGAGAAGCAGTTACTCCTGACTTCTTGTTCTCTTGTAACTCTTCTTCATTCTCATTCTCTTCATCAAAATTTTCATCTTCTTCATGAGAGTCAAAGTCATTTTCTAATTCAAAGTCTTCACTCTCTAAGTATATAGAGTAATTTTCTGATAAATCTGTAAAACTAATTAAGTGTTTCATATTTTATTTTTCTTTATTTCCAAACATTCTTTGGTAAGCCTTTGTGGCTGCTGATTTTTTTGTTTTGACTCTTTTGCCCTTACCTCCTTTTCCCGAAGTGTAATCAGCATCCCAGTCTTTTTTATAAATATTCTTACCTCTAAAGGTATCAATTTCCTTTTTCATTTTACCTGGATTTTTAGTAAGGTACTTTCCAGGAATTTTCTTTCCTTTATACCTTTGTGACTTAGGTCTACCCCTTCTAGCCTCCGATATTCCTAAAATTGAGTGGATGTCCTTTTCAATAATATCCAAGCCCTCTTCTATAGATTCTACCCCTGTTTGAAAATCAATGTTCTCGCCAGCTGACTTGGTCAAGTATAGGTCATCAATATCAAAATCATATCTTATAGATAGTTGATCTGTTGAAAAACTTACAACAAGCTCATGGTCACTTTTATTCTCCCATTCATATATGATATTGTTACCATCTGTAATACCATCTACAAGATCTTTAATCTCTTGCATTTTAGCATCTATATAATTATCAGATTCAACAAACTCTCTAATGAACTGACCAAAACTTTTAATGTTCTTCATACACTTATATATTAAAAGCAAATAAACAAAATTGATTTTTTTGAATATATCATGTATCAACAATAGACTATAAATGGCAAATAAGATTAAATTTAACTTTTGTGGTGATAGATTATCAGATTTTATATCTAAACTGGATGACCTATCAAAGATACATGACACAATAAAACTGAAAATAGATAATGACCACATTTTGATGTACTCAATGTTAGGTGGTCAAGTTATGCTAGCCTTCAAAAATTACTTAGTAAACACTAAAGAATACTTATCTTATTCAGAGGATATGGATTTTTCCATTGACATAATCTTAGCGAATTCAAAAAAATTTGTAAAAAACTTAGGATTCATAAAAGATGCAGACAAAGTAACATTAGAAGTTACTTATAAAGAGTCTCCGGATGATGAAAATATCATGAATGCTAGATCTCTTCAGATAGTTAGTGGTAAATTCAAAGTTAACTGGTTAGCTGGAGAACATTATGAAATGAGAGATATTACAAAAGGTGTATTAAATCAAAGACTGGATCTTAAAAATAAAAAATGGTCTTTTGAAATATCAAATTCAGATTTCTCCGATGTAAAAAAACTATCAAATATTAATAGCGAGAGAATTGTAAATATCAATATTCAAAAAGGAAAAGTTATAATGTCGGAAACGGCTGCTTGGGAATTAGAAATTGATGACTTAGATGATGATAGAAGCGCAAATCTAATGCTAAACAAGAAGTTTTTATCCTGTATAAATGACTCTATGGATAAAATTACATTTAATATATTTGATACCTTTATGTTGATCAAAGATGCTAATTCAAATTTGATGCTCTCTTTTGAGCAGGATTTTTCAGATGATTAATTTTTTACTATATTTGTAAAATGGAACAAAGTCTCAATCTATTAGAACAAGACATAAATTTATTTTGGACTGAAAGAAAGAAACAATTTTCTCATGTAACTGGTGTAAGAGAAGTAAGAGTAGTTACTAAAGAAAGAACTTTTACTATGTTAATAGATGAGAGATTTAATGATATTGACTTTATGTATTCAGAAGAAATCTCAGATCCATTTAGTTTCAGAGACCATTCATCAGATTTTCTGAAAGAAAAATACTTACAACTATTAAACTCAGACTTCAGATATAAAAAAGGAAAAGAATTTGATTCATCAAAATCACTTATGTTACAAGACTTTATCAACTTCCTTAAATTAGAAAATAGAAACTTAACTTTAGAAAAAATTTTACAATGACAAGACAAGAAAGAAGACAATTATCAAAACTTAGGGCAAGACTTTCATTTCTTCTATTAGTGTGTGTAATCCTATCCTTATGGATTAGATACCTCTACATTGAGATAGAAGATGCAAAATTTCAGAAAGATGCTGAGATTAGTGAAAATATAGACTATCAAGATAAAATTCAAGACATGTCCTATAAAATAGACTCACTGAAATCAATTATCACTAATCTAAGAAAAGATACTGTTGTGTCTAAACCAGTTGTAAAGAAAAAAACACAAACTAAAGACACATCATCAGTACTGATTATTAGAAAAGACTCTTTACCAAGTGACACAACATCAAAGTAAACTTTTTTTGTTCCTTAGATAAAAGTGTCTAACAAATTCATGAAAAACAGAAATAATAGAAACCGACACAAAATTAACGGTGAAGTAAGATTTCCACAAGTAAGACTTGTAGGATTCTATGATGAACCGAAATTAATGAGCTCCTATGAAGCTTCTAAACTTGCAGAAACACAAGAACTAGATTTAATTCTTATAAATGAAAATCAGGATCCACCAATTGTTAGGATTGATGATTATAAAAAGTTTCTCTACAATTTAGAAAAAGTTGAAAAAGAAAGAAAGAAAAATTCAGCAAAGTCTGTTCTCAAGGAAGTTCAACTAAGTCCTGAAATATCTGATAATGACCTAAAAACTAAAATGAGAAAAGGTCAAGAATTTTTAGAAGATGGGAATAAGATAAAGTGTGTTTTGTTACTAAAAGGTAGACAAAGAGCAAATCCAGAAAGAGGTGAGATTGTTATGTTAAAGTTTGCTGAAGGTGTTTCTGAGTTTGGGATGCCTGAGCAACTACCAAAACTAGAGGGTGGAAAATGGATAATGTTACTTAAGCCAAAGAAATAGTAAACGAAATAATCTCCGAAAGGGGATTATTTATTTTCAACCAAATTATTTTTTTAACATATAAAAGATATGACAAAAGAAGAGAAAAAGAAAAAGATTGAGGAACTTAAGAAAAAAGCTTCTGAACTCAAGAAAGAAGTTGATTATTATAATGCGTTACAGCTCGCTCTTAAACTTGTACTTAATGGCTCTTATGGAGCCTTTGCAACATCTTACTTCATTCTCTATAACAATCATGTCGCTGGGACAATTACCGCTCAAGGTAGAGATTTAACCAAAACAATGGACAAAGTAAATGAAGAGTATTGGTATAAACAATGGCATAATGACTTTCAATTACACTCTGTCTTAGGAATAAAAGATGTCACAGTTATACCAAAAGATGAATCTGTGAGTATTTATGCAGATACAGACTCATTATTTGTTTCATTCAAGCCTTGTATGGATCACTGTGAGTGGAAAAATCTCATCTTTACAGAAGATTACTTAAATGAAATAAACAGAAACTTCATCATACTATCAAATGATAAATTAAAATTCTCAAATGATAATTGTTTAGGAGTGGCCTCTGATGTGACAGAGTTCAAAGAACTACTTAAAACAGATTATAGTCTGATTTTAGTAGACGGATTTTTTGTAAAAGATAGAGAATTAAACAATCTTATTGATAGTGGTTCTTTAACATCTGAAATCAGATGGAACTGGTCAAGAGAATTAGACTTTATACACGGAGTTGACCATTTTAGATATGGTGCTTACTTCAAAAAGTGTTTAGAAGAATATGCCGAATCATTTGGTGTTGAAAATAAAGAAGACTTTGAGTTGGAAAGAATTTCAGAATCAATTATTTCTATTGCAAAAAAGAAATATATTCAACACATTCTTTTTGAAGACGGCATTCCATTTGAAAGACTTAATTACATATTTCCTAAAGGAGTAGAACTTGTTAGATCATCAACTCCAGCATTTGCAAGAGATAAAATTGTTGGAATTGTTAAATATCTTTTCACACATCCAGACACATTCAATATCAAAGATCTTCTTAAGTTAGTAAAACAACTCAGAAAAGAATTTGAATTAGCAGATATTGATGATATCTGTATGCAATCTTCTGTATCTAATTATGAAGTTAAGGTGTTACATGATAAATCCTTACCTTTACAATTTGTGAGTGGTGCCCACTTTGCGGTAAAATCAGCAGCACATTACAATTATCTACTTATTAAGAATAAAGAGTTTCAGCAAAAGTATGAATTCATAAAGTCTGGTACTAAAATAAAATACTATTGCTGTAAAGATAAGTCAATAACGGATATGTTTGCCTACATTAGAGGTTCTTATCCAATTGAATTTGCACCACAAATTGATTATGATGAGCAGTTTGATAAATCAATTCTTTCACCGATAAACTCTATTATTGAACCACTTGGAATGCCAGAGATAACAAAAAGGTTAAGTGTTGTTATGGATATTTTTGGAAAAGGATTCTAATTAAAGATTCCCATTTTTTTATAAATATCTTCCCACATTAGTTCTATCCTCAACCTTTCTTCACCAGAAACTGATTTAGGATCAAGAATTGATGGAACTGTCCCAACTAATTGACCATTTAGTCTGAATGTCATATCAGATCTTTCATCATTTACTTTAATTATTGGAATACCACCACACTTTTCTGATATTTGATTAAGATAGCTTGTCAGTATAACATTTGATTTTCCAGACCTCTCAACAACAGCTTTAATAGAAACTGAGCCGTAATTCATTCTAAATTCTATAAATATAAGATTATCGCTATCTATTATGTTATAGTTCATCTTTAGAAGTGTCTCATTCATTAAATCCTCTGTATAAGTCTTCACGCTAAAATCACTTTTCAAAAGATGGTATTCTTTATCACTTTGAACATGAATAAATAACTTAATACCTAATTTTTTAGAAAGTTCAAGTAGTGCTAATTTCTGAGGTGATCTTACAGAAGGATCAAGTATATTGGAAAAATGAGAACCAGCCTTGGGTAGCTGTGCTTTCTTTTCTATAATACCAACTATGTTATTAGATGAGTCAATCACTATTTTGTCAATATCAATCATAAGGTGTCTATCCAATAGAAATCCGTCTCCATTTTTTCTACTTCTGTGACCGTTTGAAAATGGTGTTCCTATCTGGTAGATATTTCCTTTTGCTTCTGTTATGAATTGATAGAAATTCTTAATCATATAAGTATATATAAAATCTGGATATATAAATTATGAAAAGTGATGAACTATATCCGTATTATTTAGACTATTTGAGTAGTAGACTTGCTGATAGTAAAATAACAAAATCTAGTTTTTCTTTACTTAAGATAAGTAGCTCAAAGTTTCAGGATTTCAAACACAGATTTGAGCAAGATGAACTTTTCAGAGAAAAAGTAATAGAAATGCATAAGTCTGAAATAAGAGACAAAAAAATTGATGATATATTTGATGAAACTAATTGAATCAATAAACATTGATAATAACAATATTAAATTCTACAATGGGGTAGACTTTGATAAACTAATTACTCATCCCAAGGATGGGTCAGGAGGATATTTAGTTTGTTTTTTAGAAAGTTGGATTAATGAAGTGAAAACTTACAATAGAAACAATAAGATTAAATCGGTCTTTACCAAAGAAGAATATTCTGACTTTGAGTGGGAAAGTATAAATAATGACTTCATCTGTATCTATCAGACCGATGGTATAGGAATTAGTGATATCTATAAAGTTATAAGAAACAAATTTATAAATAAACAACTACCCGAAACACCTTGGATACCAGTCTCTGGTATAGACGGAGCTTGGAAAATACAAATAGGAAAAAGTTATGATTAGTTTATAAATATATACAATCTAATGAGAGTTATGAAACATCTAATGAGATATGAAGGTTATACGGCTCAACAAAGAGTTGATGATATTTTAGATAAGATATCTAAGTATGGCATGTCTTCGCTCAGAAAAGATGAACTAGAGTTTCTGAACGCACATAAACATGGAACAGAAGAGGAGGTACATAAACAAATGGTCTTTGATGAAAGTGATAAGGTTTTTGAGGATGATAATGGATACTTCAAATTTGAACACCAAGAGACCGTAGTCTTTGAGGATGAAATACACTATGTTGGAGTATTATATGTTCCCGATTTAGTTTTCCCTAATGGAAAGAGACTAGAAGGTAGGTTAGAAGGTAGAATTATAGTATTTGGTAACAAACAGGTAGTGCCTGATTTTTATTATAATGTTGATGATAAAAATTCATATGATGTGTTTGAGTTTTGTAATGGGTTAGAATATGAACTAGATTCTTTTATGGACTATGTTGTGGATGAGCTTGATGAAAAAATGTAAATTCATATATTAATATATAATAAAAAATATACAATTAGAGATGATTAAAAAGTATAATCAATTTATAAATGAAGAACTTGTAATGGGTGCTGAGCCAAGACCAACAACCGCTCCTACACCGACTACAACTCCTGATACACCTACTATTCCAAGACCAACAAGACCAGGAATCACACCTACTGAAATACCTTCAGAAGAAGATGCTCCTTTAGCACAAGTTGATCTTCCAGAAGAAGAAGGTTCTGAATATATTGGTCAGAAAATGATTGCAGATTTAGCAAATGAACTTGGTGTAAATATTGAGCCAGATGGTTCTATCAACTATGAGGGACAAAAAATTAACTTCTATTCAGAGACTGAGAAGTTTCATATTGGAAAACAAAAGTTTGACTCTGTTGAAAGTGTATTAAATTATTTACACGGAGAATCGGGATTAGAGAAAGAAGTACCTACTCAAGAGTTATCAGATATAGATGAAGATGAATTTGAAAAAGGTGATTATCCCTTTGAATCAAAAAGTTATAAAAGTTCAAGATTAAAGAAATTTAACGGATAATTAAAAATATTTAAAATTAAAAAAGACCATCCAAAAGATGGTCTTTTTTTTTTGCGTGTTTTCGTTAGTGGAAATTAATCAGTTGGATTTTCTGAATTTTGTTTTTCTTTTTGGATTTTGTTGATGATATAGCCAGAAACTGCGAATTCAGCGGCTGCCCATAGAAGAAACTCACCCATTGATAAAGTAGAGTGTTTTTCTAAAATAAAGAATATCATACCCCATTGTGCTATAATGAAAGCTACTCCGGACTCTATTCTCTTTTTTGAGAAGTAAGAAGGCTTTGAAGAATATACATTTAGTAATTCTTTACATAACCATTTGATGTTTTCCCATCCAAAAAACCAATTCTTTTTAGGTTCCTGAACAGTTGTTGCAATTTTTTTATCATTTGCCATAGTGATTAAATTATTTTTCTATAGGTATATATTATTGCAGGAAAGTAAGCTTTTGGAATATATATCTGTAATTAAACAAATTATGAGACTATTTAAAATAATAAAATTTTTATATAAAGCTGAACATCCACACTTTCTTTATGTAGATGAAAAACTCTACTTCAAGTGGAAGTTTCTTATAAGATTCGTGGTGAGTCTTAACAAAAATTACAAATCTTGTGAAATACTAAGAAAGAAATACAAATCAATGGAGGAATTTGTAGTCATTGGTCTAAAATACAACGGTAAAAATGTTAAAAGAAGAACTAGTGGATTTGCAAAAGAATTCTTAGATGAAAATCAAGAAACAAACTGCATATATTGTGATATAGAACTAAACAAAGATAACGCAACAGCTGACCATATAATACCAATATCTGAAGGCGGTAATAACTGTCAAGTAAATCTTGTGGTTTGTTGTAAAGAATGTAATAATGAAAGAGGAAACATGGACTTCTCTACATTTATGTCATTTAAGAAGAAAAAGATATACAGAAGAGATTTTATTTAAAGGTATTTAAGACCATCAATCTTCTTGTTATAATCTATTTCTTCTTTTACATTTCTTTTTCTTTTGAATTTTGGAATCCATTTAATATCAAAGATGTCCTGACTAAAGAAATCATCAAGTTTTAGTTTCTTGTAAGGATTTGGAACAAGTTCAGCAAGTTTATTTATATCTTTGACTTTACTAATTCTATGTAGAAGTCTATATGGATCATCTGTGTTCTTTTTATCAACTATATATTCAAATAGTTTTTTCCAAAGAAATACAGGATATCCAGATTTAATCTTTTCTTCTGACTTTTTATAACCAGCTTCATCATTATCAAAGAAATATTGAATCTCAAGATTATTATTTTCTAAGAACCTATAATCTGTATTAACACCGACAAGACCAATAGAGTTTGGAAAAAATAAAGAGTCTAAGTAACCTTCAAATACAGTTATAGTTCTTCCAAAGTCTACATTGAGAATGTTGAAATAGTAAGATAGTTTATTGTATATAACTAACTCGGTCATATCAGTTTCGGTAGATTCTTTTCCAATATTAACCCATTCAAGAAGATTCTCATAGTTATAAATCTTAAACATACGTCTACGGCCTTCTTTAAGATTACGGATTTGCATACCTAAAACTTTATTTCCCCTTCTATTTAACATTACAATAATCCACTCAGCCTCGTCTTCATTTTTCCAATATTTAGCTTGATAAATATTCTCGTGAAACTCTGGTGAAATTCCTCTACCACATAAGTATTTATAAACACCACCATTTACCTGAATTGGTTTGAAGTCTGAAATAGGCGTCAAGTCTTGGCTAAATACTCTTTCAAGTTCAGATAGTTCTATCAGATTTTCAAATCTAGCATCAACGAAGTCACCTTCATAGTCAGAATATGTCATAACACTATTCAAGTGTTCAATCATTTCTAACTTCTTATCTGGATCTAGTACCTCATTAAAGTCTTTACAAAATCTATCAAATGTGGTTTTTTTATCACAGTTAAAGCAAATATAAATAAGTCGGTTATAATAAAGATTTCCTCTTTTTGCGTGATTATTTCGGTGGCTATCACCACAGTATGGACAGGCAAAGTTTGTTCTATCTTCATAAGGAACAGCTTTTCTCTTATGAGAGTTAGAAAACTCTTTATTTAGAATGTTTTGAATTAAATTATTTACATAGGACTTATCCATCACATGATATATTACAAAAAAACTATTTAGTTTATTTTCATAAAATGTATATAATTATTATATTTGTATATGGCAAATTTGACAGAAATCTATTTAGAAAATAGAGATATCAGAGACTCTGAGATTCCCGAAACTTGGAGAGAAAGTTTCATGAATTTTATGACAGGACAGGCTTGTTCTGCAGAAGTAGATGATGATGGAAATGTCAAAGAGTTCATTTACTATGCTTGTGACTTTAGAGCTTGGTATTATCAAAACAAACAAGCCATTGAGAGAGACATAAAAATAAATCAAGTTTATGAATAAGGGTAGATTACTACATAAAGAAGATCTGAAAGAGCATCCACACTTGGGAGTTTACGGTATTTTCAATACTAATAAAGTTAGTTGGAGATTCTATGTTATTTCATTTAACTCGGTAAATAATGGTCATATTGAGTTGACATCTGAGTTGTGTGGTTACAAACAGGCAGCCACTTATGAATCAATTGAAAAGTTTGGAAAGGAATTTAAGTCTACTGAAGAAGGTAAAAAATTTATTCAAGAATACAAAATAAAATGGGAAACAGGTTCTAATAACACTACTCAAGAAGTTAGAGCGAAAAAGCTTGACAATATTTTAGATGGTGATGAATAGATATCTTTTGTAAATCTCGTCTGGAAATTTACTATAGTCAAATGATTCACAAACTCTTATCATTTGTCTTAAAACACCAACACTATGAAATGATCTAAACTTCTTTTCAAATTTGTTCATTTCTTCACTTCTAAAGAATATAAACTTACCCATAATATCTGTTAAATATGCAGATGTATAGCTACTATTTGAGTAACGAGATTGACTTGTTGTAATCATAAAGCTTTTTAATAAAGCAAACATATCTTCTTCATCTGGAATATCATCTTTATGTAGACCCCAATAAACACCTCTTACCCGTTTTTTGTAAATTTGATTTTCAATTATTTCATTTTTAATATCATCTGTTAGTTTTAGACTAAGTAGTCTCTTTTTAAGATCTTGAGTTACATCGGATAAAATATTAAAAGAAGGATTTCCACTTTTATCAAGTGTATCATCACTTCTTTCTATTCCAAAATCAGACATTAACTTTATTTCCAATTCTTTTTGATAGTCTTTATCTTTGAATTTATATTCTTTTGTAAATGGATCTTTAATACAATCTCTTCTTGAGTAGTAGTCACCATTAACCATAATGTAAAGATCGGTCCTTGATTTTACACAGTAATCAATATCTCCATCAGAATTAATTACTATTTGAATGACATTTACATTTTCAGGGTATAAAACATCTGACAACATCTCAGAATAGACAGTATCATCTGAAAAAAACCATTCATCATGATATTCTGAATAAACTATGTCATCAGTTGGAGCTGCCCAATCACCTCTATACTCCAGGTATTTAGCATCATCTTTATGAACATAAGTATCTACATTTTCACAATATACTGAGTCTTCTCTTGATATATATTCTTCATGCCAATCAGACCAAACAACATCACAAGATTTGTATCCACCACTTGTGTCTTGCAATAGGTAATAACCAGAATCTGGCCATAAATCCTCATCATTAGATAATAAATACTTTGTAGGACTATATGA
>JACCDW010757794.1_pt1 | contig 20391 bp, 25 predicted proteins | sample 7449781 | NCBI WGS metagenome assembly JACCDW01 (sample SAMN15323449, study PRJNA562643) | freshwater metagenome | isolation source: river surface water | place: USA:Blue River Watershed | collected 2017-08-18
ACGACTGTGCTTGGGACATTGAAACAAACGAAATGTTTATGGATCAATATATCAAAGTCATGGATGACGGTGCTGTATTAATTGTTGATAACTATGGTCCGGAGCAGCCACTACGAACAGCAGTAGTGGGAAAATATCTTTTAGATAAAAAATTCTATCCTATAGGTTTTGGCAAACACAAGGCATATCTTGCAAAAGATAAAACAACAGCAAGTCATTATACTAAATTAGTGTTAAGGCATGCCTTTGATTTTAATTTATACAAGAAACCAGATAGCTTTTTTGGTAAGTATGTCTTCTCTATACTGCCAACTGAGAAATACTCACACGGTTAATACTGCCATTCGTTTTCAACAATGTGTTCTAAGAATGGAGCAACTTTAAAGTTCTCAGTCATGCGTCCTCTTAAAGAATTTGTCTCCCCAGGGAATCCTTTAGTTATATTGGACCAATAATTTAAACGAATTAAAAAGTTTTTATTTTTACAGAATAGGCTATAACCATCGTCGTTGACAATATTTTTATCTGTTAGATCAAATACTTTAAAAATTAAGTCTTTAAGTTCTTCGGGCGAGTAGTTGTCCGACCCTTGGTCTTCCAACATGTTTCTACCAATAGGTCCAATGTTTCTAAATTCAAAACTCGATTTAATTTTATTGTTTAAAAAGAAATCTCGCATTCTTTCAAGAAGGTGTTCGTTAACTCCTTTTACTACAATAAATCCTACGTTGGTAAGAATTTTAGAATCTATTAAGTTTTTTAATGCTTTGGTCTTAAGTTTGGCACATCGCATGTTATCTAATTTTTCGTAGATATCGTCATCGTCAAAACCATTAAGACTGATGTATACATGTTTAACACCGGCTTTATTTAAATTATTGACAAATTTTTTACTAGCAAGTTTAAGCCCGTTAGTGATAAGACCTACCCTATGCTTTAAGGGATGCGTAGTGATATGCTCAATTATTTTAAAAATATCTTTATGTAATGTAGGTTCCCCACCTATCAGACGGAACTCAGTTCTTTCGGGAAACTGATCTATAAATTCACAAAGTTTTTCAAAATCTACATCTTCGTAATCTCTGTTAGGCAAGTAGCAGTTAGCACATTCCATATTACATTTATGGACTATGTCTAGATAAACGATTTTGTATTTGCTTTGTGCCGGGGATATTTCTTTTACAAACGTTACCGGGTATTCCATTACGTTAGAGTTCTTCTTCGGTTCTAGTCATTTGGCCGCCGCGTTCAGTGACTAATACTTGTAGTCTTGCTAAATGGTCTTCGAAATTATCAATTACATTGGCAAAATCTTTAAAGGATTCGTAGGACGCACGATCTGGCCAGAAGTAAGTTACTATGGCAGTATTTGTTTCTGGTTCGTATTGATTTTCTCTAATACAACCGTTTTCAGCAGCATAATATTGATAGGCATTCAATATTTCTCGTTCATCTGGGCGAACGAGTTTACGTGGATCTTCTCCTTCAGGTGCAACAATTACATACGTTACTTTAAACATGCTAATTTCTCCGGGGCACTGTATTTATATTAAATATTTAGTCACCACTTAAATTACTATATAACCAATGAACAGCGTCGAAGAAGTTATTAGCTCTGAGAACAATCTTGGCAATTTGATCGATCTAGGTAAAAATTTAGAAAAAATTGCAGTTTATGATTTAGAAATCAAACAAGAATGCTCTTACCAAAAACTTGAAATTAAAGCCAATCAGTTTGCCCACGGACTTAAAAATTTAAACATCGGAAAAGGAGATCGTGTTGCGATCCATTCTCTTAATTCTTTAAATTTTGTAATTGCTTACCTTGGAATTTTAAGGGTAGGTGCAGTAGCAGTAATGATCAATATTAAGTTTCCTAAAGAAACTATTGACTACATTTTAAAAGATAGCGATGTAAAATTTATAATTACAGACAAACATCTTTTTACAGATATTCCACAATTGAATTTAGCATACATAAACACGTTCTTTAAAGACGGCGATACGTTAATGGAACCTGTAAAGAAAGATGACCCTGCTGTAATTCTATACACCTCCGGATCTACCAGCTTACCGAAAGGTGTTGTGCTGTCTCATAACCATAAATGGATCATTAGAGATAGGTCTAAAGATCCTATAATGTTAAAAGTAAGACGGTTAGTTTCTGCACCGTTTTATCATATGCACGGGTTGTCTGTTATGGAAACAAGTTTGTCCGGGCATTCATTTATGGTAATTATGCCCAGATTTGAACCAATGGCATTTTTGTTAGCTATTGAAAAGTTTGAAATTAATTATGTAACAGCCATTCCCACTATGATGGCTTTGGCGTTGGAAGAAAAATATCTTTTAGAAAAAGTAGATTTAAGTAGTGTTCGTTACATTATGTTAGCATCTGCTCCCGTAAGTCCTGCCTTATGGTATAAAATTAAAGGATTGTTTCCAAAAGCTCATTTGGTGAATGCTTACGGATCTACAGAAGCTGGCCCTGGACTTTTTCAGGCTCATCCAACTTTGACTACACCTGATTTAAGTGTAGGTTACCCTACACCAGGAATAGAATATAGATTAGTTGATAGTATCCTGCAGGTAAGAAGTCCTTCTATGATGTTAGGTTATAATAAAACAAATAATGAAAATTTAACTGAGGATGGATTTTTTATAACCAACGACATATTCAGAGTTGATGAAAACGGATTTTATTATTTTATAAGTAGAGCAGACGACATGTTTGTCAGTGGCGGCAATAATGTATATCCTGGTCAAATTGAAATGGTAATAGAAACACACAGCGGTGTAATTTCTTCCGCAGTTATAGGAATTGATGATGACCTTAAAGGAGTAAAACCCTATGCGTTTGTTGTTCTCAAAAATAAAAGTATTTTAGAATCTGAATTAAAAGAACACATATTAAAGATTCTACCCCCTAGCCATTGTCCGAGAAAAATTTGGATATTAGAAAATATGCCAATGAACGGCGTTGGTAAAATTGATAAAAAGAAATTAAAAGAGGATGCCTTAGCTTTATTAAATATCCCACATGGAGAAAATCAACAATGAGAAAGACTGCTCTTATCACCGGAGGTTTTGGTGGAATTGGATGGGCGATTACAGAAGACCTAGCACATAACGGATACGATGTTGCAGTTTTAAGTAGGTCTGCCGAAGAACAAAAAGATCGACTATTATCTTTACCCGGTGACCATATAGCTATAAAATGTGATGTCACAAAAACTGAAAACATTTTAGAAGCAAGAGAAATAGTAAAAGAAAAATTTGGTAAATTAAATGTATTGGTCACATGTGCAGGAGAAAGTCAATCGATTCCTCACTTTGATCTAAATGCTCTTACAGATGAATTTATCGACGATATCATATCAAAGAATCTTAAACCCGTAATTACATCAGCAAGAACATTTCTTCCAATTTTACAACCAAAAGATTCTGTAATTGTAAATATTGGTTCAGTATCTGGACAACGTTGGGGAGGCAGCAATATTGTTTATGCCGCCTGTAAAGCAGGTGTAGATAGCCTTACAAGAAACCTAGCTAGAGCCTTAGCACCAAATACTCGTGTAGTATGTATAGCCCCGGGGCTAGTTGATACACCGTTTGTAAAATTAAGAGACGATATACGTTTAATTTCTGAAACTCCTTTGAAAAGAATCGGGCAACCAAAGGATGTATCAGAGATGGTTATTTCTGTAATCAATCATAAATTTTTAACAGGTAATGTAATTGTAGTAGATGGTGGGAGAGGAATATGAAAACCATTTTAACCTGTGCAATCACAGGTGCAGTAACTACTAAAGAACAAACTCCTTATCTTCCTATAACACCTGAGGAGATTGCTACTTCTGGTTTAGAAGCAGCCGAGGCTGGTGCGTCAGTATTGCACATACACGTTCGTGATTTAGAAAATTTTGGTCCCAGTATGGATGTAGATCTTTATAGGGACACAGTTGATAGAATTAAAAAACACAATAAGCATGTGTTGATTAACCTAACAACTGGTCCTGGTGCAACATACATTCCTACAAGAGGAAACCTTGCTCAAGGAGCGCCTGGATCAGTCCTGGTAGGAGCTACCAAAAGAACTGAACATATTCGATTAATCAAACCTGATATATGTTCTATTGACTTTAATACTATGCATCAAGGTAACGGGGCTATTAGGATTAATCACAGATTAGTTATTGCTGAAATGTTGAAGCAGGTTCAGTCCGTAGGAACTAAACCAGAACTAGAAATCTTTGATAGCGGCGACCTTCGAATTGCTAAAGAATTTGTAGAAGATGGCACAATTAAAGGTAAACCATTTTGGCAGTTTGCAATGGGGATTAAGTATGGTTGGGGGTCGAGTCCTAACGCTCTACAGTATGCTTATAGAGAATTACCTCCAGGATCTACATGGAGTGCATTTGGAATAAGCAAAGATGAGATGCCTATTCTAGCTCAAACTTTAATCCTGGGCGGTCATATTCGTGTTGGTCTCGAAGACAACATATATACGTCAAAAGGAGTGTTTGCTAAAACAAATGCAGAACTTGTAAACATGGCTAAAGAAATAGTTAGATTATTAGGTGGCGAGTTAGCCAACTACGAAGAAGCAAGAAACATTTTATTGGATTAATATGCAACAAAGATTTGATAACCGTTTAAAGTATTTTTACAAAGATAGTCAAGGTAATAGACGGCATTATGGTATTTTCTGTCCCGGCATTGATAGATTTGTATTGATTAGTGATCTCGATCTTTGGTTAGTTTCGGACACTGCGGCAATACTAAGTTCTAAAATTCCAACCTTAGTTTATGTTCTTCCTACAGATCTTAACGGAATCACACAGGAGAACTGCATTGATTACACAATTTTTAATAAAACTAATCAACGAGTTGCGTTGAGTAGTATTCTTGTCGCAAGACAAAATCCCTTGGTCAAGTTCTTATATGATGAAGATAAAATAGTATCTGCAGGCATGCCCGAAGATTATAAGTCAAACCAGGCTCCGATTAAAAATATTAAAGAGTATGCAGAAGGAGTCTTTGATAGACTTGCTGCAATAAATCTTACTGAGGCATTTTATAACCCGTTTAATACAAAAGGATTTGTTGAAACATGTGTTCCTGCCGAGTGGATTAAGAACTTTACTCCCGAAGCTGACAAATCAAGATTAGATACTGGAATTTTTTTAGCTCTTAAAAATGTGCTGTATCTATCAGACAGTATTGAAGATGCCGACAAACAGATAGTAGAAGTTTGGAAGAATTTTTATTATGATGTTGGATACCTAATTGAAGGATACTATAAGATACTAGGTTTACCTTTGCCTGATGAGTTAAAGGACAAAGTAGGCGACAATGCAGTAACAGATCATTCTATGTTTTTGGTATAACATGATTAATTTAGACGACACACTTTATTTTCACAGTATAACATTTAATGTTTACAATAATAAATTTTGGGGTAGTATCAGAGAAGATGCACCGTATGCTGGTAAATGGTTTATAGATCTATCAAGAAGATTTAATCCATCTAGGTTTGTTCCACGCCACGGTGAATGGTCTCTTCCTTGGAAACAAGAAATTATTCCAGGGTTTGAGATGCCAAAGTATGATCCTAACTTTAAAAAAACATTTAACGAGATAACTGATACTAAAGCAATTTCTATTAAGAAACGAATTCAACAAGGGGAAAAATTTGTTGTAATGTATTCTGGAGGAATTGACAGCACATTGGTTGTTTCAGCATTGATAAAGAATCTCACTAAAAAAGAACTAAAGAAAGTTTGTATATGTTCTAGTGTTGAAACTATTATTGAGAATCCTGTTTTTTGGAATAAGTTCATTCATGGAAAAATGAATGTGTTAGATTCTCGAACCCATAAGTATGATGATTTGATAGAGGCAGGATATACACCTATTACCGCAGACGAAGGCGATTGTATATTTGGAACACTCAGTGGTTTGGTATTATATAACAATTTAGATTATTATATCAGTCATCTATCTAGCGATGTGAAAACAAATTTACAAAATTTGAGATATAAGATATCTGATGAAAATATTCATTACAGTGTATTCAAGGATCCTATAATAAAACATCTAACTGGAATACATGACGAAAAGTATGGAAGAATATTGTATGAAAAGTTTGACCATAATATTAAGACCTCGGAAGTTCCTATCCATAGCTTGCATGATTTCTTTTGGTGGTCAATTTTTAATGTCAAATATTTAAATTGTTCGGTGCGAGGTGCTCTGTTCTATAATGATCGAGTTCCTTACAAGGATGCTATCTATAAAATTGTAAACTGGTTCAATGATCCAGAATACCAGCTATGGAGTATGGTTAACAATAACAACGGACAAAAGATAGGGTCTACTCCATCAACTTATAAATTGGCAACTAGAAAATATATATACGATGTAGATAAAAACGATTGGTATATGAATTTTAAAACCAAGATTGAATCTTTATGGTATATTGCTTCTTCTCAAGATGTATCAGATTTGTCTCGAGATAAAAGACCTGTAGCAAGGATAGGCTTGACTAAAGACTACGATATGATATATACTAACACTGATGGAGCCTATGATTACTTCCGACACCATCTTTTAAATTATAAAATAGATTGGACAGATGAATGAACGTTAAAGAGTTATCAAGAGAACGAGATAAACTAGGAAATGAAGTAGTTATATATCATTCCGAAACTTTAGGTATGAGCCCTGCTTATACATTCTTCTTAAGGCAAATGGCCTTGTTGATTGAATCTGGTCATGCGTATCCTGCAACAAAATGGGACGATGATCGGTGTGGGGTGATATTTGCTGTGGTCAACGGAGATCAAGTTGTAGGTCATATAGTCTATGATCGAGATAATCCTGTGGCCAGCGGCGCCTTATGGATCACGTTAAGCGCAGTAGATGAAACATTTAGAGGCAGGGGCATTTATAAAATGTTACACAAACATTTTGAAGACCTTGCTAAATCATTAAAATGTTGGGCCATTGCTAGCCATGTTCATGTTAATAACATAGTCAGAATAAAATCTTGTGAAAGTGTAGGATTGAAACCCGTCTTTCATTTGATGGGTAAAAGAATGCGTGATTGAATTACTTAAAAACAATTATCTTAGAGCGTCAGGGTCGGGCGATAGTTTTCGTGTTGACCTTGACAAACTTCCGCACAGTTCTAACTACTACTTAGAATCAAAGAAAGCTGCTGAAGAAATTTGGAATAAAAAAACAGGAAACCTATATGTAATGTATAGTGGAGGTATTGACAGCGAGTATGCTCTTAGTATATTTCTTGATTTAAAAATACCAGTGGTTCCTGTAATTGTAAAATTGATGCCAAATTACAATGCACATGATATTGAGTATGCTGTTAAATTTTGTAAGAAAAAGAAAATAAAACCACTGATCATAGAACTAGATTTTGATAACTTTGTTAAGTCTGGAAAAATGCTAGACATAGCCTTAGAAACAAAATCAGCCTATTATCAAAGATGCTCAACTGCTTGGGCGGCCGGCACCATAGATGGAACAGTGATCTGCGGAGACGGCGAGCCATATTTTAATTTAAACACTGATACAAAAGAATGGTCGTTGGTAGTAGACGAACATGATTATGCTGTGGTGAATTATTTTAAAAATCATAATATAAACGGAGTGGTCCATTTTAACAGATACACTCCGGAAATGCTTTCATCGTTTGTTCTTGATCCCCAAATAAATGATCTAGCAAACAATCGATGTTTTGGCAAATTAGGCTCTAACTCTACCAAGCATTTAGTGTATAATAGAAATAATAATTTTAATTTAGAACCCCGTCCTAAATTTCACGGATACGAAAAAATAGAACAAAGTGAAATTTTTAAACATGAATCTTTTAGAGAATTTGAAAAATTTAAAAGAATTTGGAATGGCGTTTACAGGTTCAATTATCAAAGTCTTATAGAGGATTATATTAATGTTTGTTAAAACACCAAAAATACTTGCACACGAATCTGTTCTTAATAACGGAAACTTTGTTGTCCCTGAGTATATACTAAACAAAGGAGACACAGGCGTAAATCTCTTTCATAGATTTTGTCCTCATAGAATGTATCCTCTTGCAGATCCTGGCAATCATGTTAACGAAATTACTTGTAAGTTCCATGACTTTCAATGGGACTCAAAGGGTATTCCTATTAACAATAATAAAAAATTAACCTGCGGAACTGCTCAAACAGGTAAATCTGGTCTTGTAATGAAAGACTTTGTTGAGCCTGATCATCGGTGGGTCGAAGATCTAAGCAAAGAAAAGAATCTAGTTTACAGTCACAGTTTTCAAGGAACCAGCACTGGTAGTTGGCTATGGTTGATGGATGCTGAAGCAGATCTATTTCACATCATGCATACTACAGGAGTTCATCCATTTCTTTCTAGACAAATTACTATGAATGAAATTGAGATGGATCAAGGAGATGGGTGGATACTGCAAAGTCGACCGTCTGGTTGGTGGTTGTATGTATATCCCTACAGTTTTGTTGAATACGGTGACCCAGGTATGTTAATGGTCAATACTGTAGTTCCTAAAGATCCTAATAGTGAATTTGGATTTGATTGGATAAGTCAATATTACTATGACCCCTCTGTTGATGTAGGTAATCGTTTAATATTTGAAACAATTGAAAATGTCTTTAAAGAAGACGTTGTTGTTTCCGAAAAACAAAGAGGGAAATACTTTCCTCTTATGAACACTAGTAATAAATGGGAAGACCATTGCATTCACTGGGGCAAATGGTATAGAGACAACCTAGTTAATCGCAAACAAAATACTTCTTCGTAATGAAAATTTGATAATGATAGGCTTTGTTTTTTTCAAAGTCCCATGCTAGATATTTTCTAGATTTAATTTGATCTATATGAAGCTGGAACATAGAAGTATATTTTGTTAGATAATCTTTTAGTTCAGGATGTGAGTAAATCCACCAATGCTTGTCAGACCTATCCGGCTTCATAGGTTTATATGCTTGGAACCGATCAGTCCAATTATCATATATGATATGGCGGATTTGTTTTTGTTGTATCTGCCAAGAATACAAAATAAATTTTCTATCTCTTCTATTGTCCTGATTAACAACAGTCTTCATCAACTCATTGTTAACTTTAAATTCATCTATGACTCGTTTTGCCATTTCAAATGCCAGCAACGGAAAATCAGGACTGTGATAAAAGTATTCTGTGCCTAAGGGATTAAAGTCATTGGGGTTACCCATAGCAACACCGTTATCTGAAAAATAGATATACCACTTATTGTTTTCCAAATATATGTTAGGTTTATCTACTCCGTAAATGGAGCCCACTCTGATTCCCTTATCAAACAATTGACGCTCACTAGGAGACCAAACTGACAACAATCCTACTTCAACGTCTTGAAAGTGATTTACTTTGTTAAGAGAATATTCCAACCCCTTTTCTGTTTTATCTTCAAACCAATCGACAATTTCTATTTTAATATCTGGATGTTCTTTGCCTAGCCACTCTAACACAGGCTTGATAGCATAATCCCATTCGCTCAAGTAGTTGTAGGCAGTTAGTTCTGTTTGGTTAGGAGTATACAGATGAGTATTTGAATGTAGCGGTTCTCGTGCCCATTTAACACATACTTCGTCTAATTTAATACCGTTATCAACAAAAGACCTTAGCACATTGTAGCTATCGGCACCCCCAGAAAAATACAAAATTAAGTAATCATACTTGTCTCTTAATTGCTGTGCTCGCTGTTTGTATAATTCTTGTAAAGAATATTTTCCAATATTTGACTTATCAAAGTTTGTCCAAACATGATCAAAAAATTTGTAGGTAACATCTAGTTCATTGTTTCCGGCATACAGTAATGCTTGGTGCTTTGAAATAAATTTTTTATCGCCTGCTTGATAGTAGCCCTGTGGATAATTTTCTATGTATGTCATGATTTTAATTTATGCACTATTTAACAATTAAATACACTGATAAAGAATAAAAATATGAAACCTAGTTGGATGACATTGAATACTGTTAAAACGTCTGAAGGTAAAACTTTAGAATTTAAACATAGTGAGAATCTCCATTTTTCTCCACCTTACACATATTTTCTTCGTAAGATGGCAGACTTAATAGATGAAGGTCACGGCTTGGCCTTTACTATGTGGAAGGATCGAACTTCAGGAATTCTATGGGCAGAAGAAGATGGTAAAATTGTAGGAATTATTTGCTACAGTAGATTAGCGGCCAGCGAAAAGTTGCCATACCTCTATGTCCATTTATATACACTTGAAGATGGATATAGGGAAAAAGGAATAGGTTCAACCCTTAATATGTATTTTGAAAACATTGCAAAAAATTTATATTGCAAAGCTGTGAGAAGATCTGCACTAATGGTTGATAAACTAAGAGCGGATGACCTACACAAATTAGGTTACACTCCTATTATATTAAACATGCTAAAAGAAATAACATGATCATTAATGGTGTAGAAATCGATGTTCAGGGTTATGGTATCATGTTAAACAATGATGATGCCTATACTTACTTTATTAAAAAGAGAAGAGAAAATAAAACTTATCTAAAATCATTAGGACACAACGAAGGGCAGTCTGAATTGCTATCTTCTTATGTGGAAAAAAATACAGGATGTATTTGTGCGTTTGTAGATAAAAAAGTCGTAGGTGCTCTTTTTTATAATACCAATACTATAGACGATGGAGTTATGATTTTGCTTTTCTCCGCAGTGGAACCAGAATTTAAAGACACTGAGTTAGAAAGTATTCTTATGGATAATTTAGAAGCAATATCTAAAAAATTGAACTGTAGATATATACGACATGCGCTAAGTTATTTAGATCAAGATACTATAGAAAAGTTTGAAAATTTTAATTTTAAATCTACAGTCTTACATTGGTTTAAACCTGTATAATATGAAAGCAATTACATGGATACCCGGAACGGACAAAGAACTAGATTCTTTATTTGACACCCTGCGAGAAGAAAGAACAAATGATACCGGGCATAGGTTATGGAAAAATTATAGTAAAGAATATTTTTTCGACAGTGGAATCGTTGCATTAACAATATCATTTGACGACGATGACAAGCCCATGGCCTGTGCCAGCATTGCTTCTAGAGAATGTTGGCCGGAGAATGTATACAGAATTTACAATAGGGCTTGGAAAGTTCAGAATAAGATACAGTTTCTAAAAGAAATTACTGTAGAAATGGGCAGCATGGCAAACAGTCAAATTGATTGGTTAAAAGAAAATACAGACTGCGAACTTTACTTTATAAGTCGTCAAAGTGATACAGATTGGCGAAAATGGATGATACGAAATTTTCAAAGACAATATAAATTGCCCTTCTATACTACTGAAAATAAATATCTTACATGCCCGAACAAGTGCGACGATACGTGCTGGCAATACATCATTTACAACGGTAATCAGGAAAAATTGTTAGAATGGGAACAAAGATAACACAAATTATTAAAAATACTTTTAGTATCACCCACTTATGGGGCGGTATTGTTCCCATGCAAGTATTTGGTATATGGGCAATTTATAATATACTCACTGGCACAGCTCCCGCATGGTGGTGGTTAGCTTTTATTATTGGTTTTGTTTTTATGAAGCTAGTAGGTGTCGGTGCAGGATACCATAGACTATTTTCTCATCACAGTTTTAAAGTAAGTAGACCTATGAAGCTTTTTGTTCTATGGTGCGGCATAATAAGTGCTCAAGGAAGTCCGTTCCTATGGGTAGGAGTCCACAGAGGACAGCATCATAGATATAGTGATACAGATAAAGATCCTCATAGTCCAGAACACGGTTTTTGGCACAGTTACATACTATGGATGTTTACCATTGAAGACAAGTCTGTAAATTTAAAATCTATTATTGATCTAGTTAGAGATCCAGATTTAACTTTTGCCCATAAGCATTACAGTAAGATACTTTGGTTAAGTCATGCATTGGTGGCACTAATCAGTATAGACTTATGGTTCTACCTCATGGCTCTTCCTGCATTCATTACCCTTCATGTATTCTGTTTACAAACAAGTATAGTTCATTATAAGTGGGCAGGGTATAGAAATTATAATACAAGGGATGATAGTGTGAATGTTCCTTGGTTGTTTCCGTTCTCTCAAGGTGAGTGCTGGCACAATAATCATCACGGAGATCCAAAGAATCCCAATTATGGCGGGCGTCGCTGGTGGGAAGTTGATCCTACATTTTGGATTATTAAATTACTAAAAGCTGAATGATTGACGAAGTAGGTTATTATACTGTCGGCACAGAAAAATTTTATAACAAAATTTTAGCTATGCTTCGAGCTCAAGACTTCGGTGTCGAGCCCGAGTGGCATTTTAACGACCACATATTTAAAAAAATTAAATGGACAGAAGAGCCTCGAGAAAGTCTCGATGAGCTGTATGGAATGAGAGCTAGACAAATTAGAGAAGAATATGATTATGTTCTTCTCTTTTGCAGTGGTGGTGCAGACAGCACCAATATGTTATTTGCATTTTTAAATAACGGACTGCACGTTGATGAGATTGTAGCAAGTGCTCCTATATCAGGTCTACGAGATTGGCAAGCAGACAAAGAAAATTATGCTGATGTAAAAAATACCATAGAAGAAACTTATCTTACTCAAATTCCTTTTTTACAAAAAATTCAAACTCAGTATCCTAAGATAAAAGTAACATTGCATGATTATTTTGAAGACATGCTTGAATATAAACAAGATGATTGGTTATTAAAAGGAACAGATTGGATCCATCCTACAATGGCTGGCAGGTATAATTTATCTAGATATTTGCATTTAAAAAGAATAGCAGAATCAGGAAAAAAGATTGCTGTAGTTCAGGGAATTGATAAACCTATGATGTGCCGTTATCATGATAGAATGGCTCTATTGTTTAACGACCTTGTCCTTAACAACAAGTATGATTCTATTGGACATCCTAACACATTTCCAGTTTTCTTTTATACTTCGCCTGCTTTGCCTAAGATGTTAGTTAAGCAGGCACATGTTACTGCAAGATTTTTATTAAGACCCGAAAATGCATTAATATATGATGCTATGCCATTTAATGCAGAAGCTCGTCCTAAAGATCCATTGAAACCTAAAATTGTAAAATACAATGGATATAATCCGGGTGTGTATGAAAGGGGGATAATTCCTGCAATCTATCCCTCTATCAAAAAAATATCTTATCAAGCAGAAAAGCCTGATAAGATGTTTTTAGGTAATCACGATTATTGGTTCTACCATCATCATGCAGGAACAGATATATGGAAAATGATGGAATCTGATTTAAAGAATTTAAAAGAGTCTTTAGATAAAAGATTTTTTGTTTATTCTGATACTAACGAACTTCTAGGATTTAAGTCATACTACAAATCATATTCTATCGGTCCTATTGAAAATTTTCGTCCATTACCGGGGCTAATTTTAGATACGCCTGCAACAAACATAGATAATCAAATTATCGTTTCAACTTAACACATACAATACCATTGCATCTACACTAAGAGCTGGTTTGTTTAGATTTTCAATTTCGACTACTACATTATTTGTAATCAAAACTCCTACTGGGGTATTTTTATACGAGACCATTGTTAACTTTGCTCGTATCCTACTGCCTACAGGAACTGCATTTGTAAATCTTAATTTTTCTAATCCGTAATTAATAACGGTTTTATATTTAAATGGCCATTTGTGTCCGGTAGATGCTAGCAGTTTAGGAACCATACTCAACGTATAGTATCCATGAGCAATTGTTCCTTTAGTTGGCAATTCTCTTGTTGCCCTTTCAACATCAACGTGTATCCATTGGTTGTCAAAAGTTACTTCGGCAAATTTATCAATCATGTCTTGTGTTACAGTGAACCACTCACCTGTTCCAAGTTCTTGTCCAATCAAATCGTCTAATTCAGTCATACCTTATTCACCTCTACTCCTGATTTTTTAAGAAAGTTAATTCCTGCATCGTCTCTATAGTTATCCCCAAACCATACACGACTGATACCAGATTGAAAAATAAGTTTAGCACACTCTAGACAAGGACTGTGAGTAACGAATAGATCAGCACCGGCTCCGCTGTTAGTAGACTTTGCCAGTTTTGCAATAGCATTTGATTCGGCGTGTAAAACTTCTGGTTTAGTTTTTAAGCGGTATCTGTATTCTTCTTCTCCGTCCTCATTCCACTCAACATGAGGCCATCGTTCGTATATCTCGTCTGGATTAAGCCAACCGCCCGCATCACGATCCATCCATTCCTTATCTTCGCAATTATTGTCCCACCCTGCTGGCATGCCATTGTAGCCATAACTGATAACAGTATCATCTTTGACAATGACTGCTCCTACATGAAGTCTACGTGCATGACTAAGTTCGGAAACTCGCTTTGCCCAGTCCATATATAAGTTTATAAATTTAGATTTCATAATACAGTTTAACATATTTTATGTCAAAAATAAAGGGCCTTGCGGCCCTTTATTCACCAAATTGCAAATTTTTATTGTAATTGGATTTTTTGGACTAGCCCTGGAGTAAAGTAGTCAGCATACATGTCATAAACTTGACTTGTGATTGCCTTGAACTTGCACTCTTCTTCTGCGCTCATCTTAACAACTTGAACACCCTCATCTTTGCATTGTGCTAGAATGTTAGGAATGTCAGCAACACTTTCACGACGCTCTGCACGAGCAGCATTGAATGCGGCTGTGCTTAAAACTTCTTGAACGTCTGCGCTAAATTGACTAAAGAAGTCTTGGTTAACAATGATGCTGGTTAAGAACAAACTATGTGCTGTATCGTTGACAACTTTAAAGCTCTTGTATTGCTCTAGTGGAAACACACGAACATAGGTGCTTTCACCTGCTTCGATGATACCTGCATCGGCAGCTTCATTCATTTGCTCTAGTTCGATACCTTGGAAAGGTTCTGCACCTAGTAGTTTGAATGTGTCAACTGCAACTGGGCTACGGCTGGTGCGAACTTTTTTACCTTGCCATGCTTCTGCTGTATCTGCTTCAAAGTTAGAAGGAACAACACGGAATCCTCCGCTGTATGTAAAACTCATAGCCTTGATGTTAGCATTCTTGCTTACACCTGCTAGTAATTCTGTTCCGATCTCTCCTTCTAGAACACGGTCTGCATGATCGTGATCACGGAATAGGAAAGGTAGATCTAGTGCGTGTAGATCTTTGTTATAGTCTGCTAGCCATGTTGTGTAGATATGGCTCATTTCGATCTCGCCACTATTAACTAGTGCCATTAGATCGTTCTTGGTAATGCGCTTACCAGCGTTATACTTGTTAGAATAGTCTGTTAAAGAAAGAACTTCAATAGCAAACTGACCATTGGTTTTCTCGTTTACTTCTTTAGCAAATCGCTCTGCTACTTTTAGAAACAAACCAATAGGTTCGTGGGCAATAACCCATTTAACGTGTTTTTTATTCATATATGAAATCTCCGTAATATACGTAGGGTCATGACTCCTACATACATATTTATGACTATTTTCCGTTCTTGGCAGCATCTATACTGCTTTTATATTTTTTTTGAAGCTCTTGGACCTGCAAAACAGAATTAGTGTAAAAATCTTCAGCTGTTACCCCGTCAAAAATAGGAGGCCGCATTGCTGATAATTCAAATATTTCTTTTTCTCCTATCTTAAGAGTTGCATTGTTTAAGATAATAGCAATTGCACGTCTACGTGCTTCCTGCATATCTTTATGTGCTACAGTTATATTGAATATATAAGGTGCGTTAATACCCTGCTCTTTCAGCGTTTTAATTTTAGGAGCCTGTGGCAATCTTGTAGGACAGCTGGCAGCAACCATCTGCATTTTGGGATTCTTGGTTTTTAATGATTCGTAACCCTCGTATTTGTCGATGACAAACTCAACTCCATTATCCCCAGCCATGTTGACCAGTCCGTCATAGTTTGATCTGAAGATAATATATCTAACGTCAAACTTATATTTTTCACCTAAAGCTAGTGCTGTTAAGTGTGCCGCATTACCAAAACCTACGCCTCCGACTACAAACTCTTTAGCACCCTTTAGAGGTTTATTAGTAACTACTGCCCAGCAAGCGTCACCGAATGCATGAATAGGAATGTAATCCTTTTCTGATATTTTTCCAGATGCTAGATTTTCTACGTAAGCAGGAGCAATGATAGCAAGGCTACTATCGTCTAGACTCTTTAATGCAATAATTTGATTGCCACCAGGTTTAAATTCTACAACAAATTTATAGATGTTTTGACTCTTATTAGCTTCTTCAATTACTTTATACAAAGCGGGGGTTCCGCTATGTCCTGGGCTATATGGTGAAAATATTTTTATTGTTTCTGTGGCATTAACACTCATAGAAAATGCACTTAGTATACTAAGTAAAATCTTTTTCATTTTTTCCTCAATATTGGTTTTTATAAAATTCTAAAATATAATCTTTGGCAAGTATATGAGATCCCTCTGCATTGAGATGGTATCCATCAACGCTAAATTCTTTATAGACACACTCTCGTTCGTCCATTCGTTTATTTCTTTTATTAAAGTTAATTACACTTTCTGAGATTAGATTTTTTCGATCTATCTGATCAACCCATGCTCTTAACAATTTGTTTTTATCGTTCCATGGAAAATCATGCCAGGTAAACATAGTATAAGGAATATTATGATTCTTACACAAGTTTTGAACTTGGACAAGATGTTTAACAAAGTTAATTCTTGATTCATAAAAGTTGTCAAAGAAATATTCTTCCCAAATTTTATCAAACTTGTCCCAAAGGTCATCTGTTCTATTGTCGACCATTCTATTTAATGCTCTCTTGTTTCCGTGAACAAGTGTCATTATAAAAGTAAAGAAATCATTTGAATTGCATAGATCTCCGGGTATCCCATTTCCTTCAACACCTATTAAGGTTTTTAACTTGGTATTCATTCCTATGCAAAATCTAAGATCCGCAGGTGCTTGAAAGAATACATGATCTACTTTTTCAGTAGATAGGATGTAGCACAATTTGTCAACACAGATTCCTACACCTGCACCTGGGCTTGATCCTAAAACAAGTTCTGCATCTAATAAAGAAGCAAGTTGTTGCGGCCAGCATTTATCAACATAACTGGTATGGCTACAACCTACGGCTGCTATTTTCATTTTTCGTATGGCCTTCCATCGGTAGAATAATATTTTTTATCTGGATCGTAGTGAGCAAACAATTCATGATTTGGTTCTCCTGGCAATACTCTTTTACCAACAAACCATTCACCAATATGTTTAATAATATGTTTTCCGTAAAAATTTCTTACATTGGCAGAATATCTACTGTATTTTTCTGCAAGGACCTTGCCTACCAATCCTTCATTTAAATTAAAATCGTAACTTTCTCTATATGGAATCTTAGTCACGTCTAAACTGTATAAGCTAGCCATAGGAGAAAAGATCGTGCTGCCTTTGACATATCTAAAATTTTTATAGATTGTATCAGTGTCGCTGGCTGTAGGATCCTTTTCATCATGATACCACGCCTGTCTTGCTAGCTGAACTTGACTTATTAACGGATCGTTTTGCAGTATTTCAATTAGATCAGTTATTAAAACAGGTTCCAATATTTCAACATCATCTTCTTGATGCCATATGTAATCATATTCTCGATCTCTAATTAAGTCCCAGAATTGACTCCATGTTACACTTAAACCTAGATTCTCTTGATGGAGGATAATTTCTTCATATCCGTGTAGCTTGGCAAGCTCTGTGATCAATAGATCGTTTCGTGTTTTAGGATAATCGTCTATGAATATCTTATGAACTTCACAGCCGTAAAAGTTTAAATTTTTTTGAGCATTAAACGTAGGTAATAGATATTCTAATCTATTTGTTGAAAAAACTACTTGGCAAATTTTATAAGTCATTAGTATCGTTCTGTGTTAAAAAAGAATGTTTGAAACAGTCTTCCATTGTGCAAATTATCTCCAAAGTAATCTACACTAGCATGAAAGAGGTCTCCTCTGTAAAGGATTAGTCGGTTATACTTGTTACCAACGTAATCAAATTTATCCCATTTGGTATAATCATAGCCCTCATGGTTTTCAGTTGTTCGTTTATGCTCGCCAGTTTCTTTGTGACGATAGAATGCTGTTCCACCTGTGTGAGGAGCATCCGGTGTTAGATAACAAACACCTGCCCACATGTTGTGATGATCTGCATGAATCCATGTTCGGTCTTGTGCTGTGGCTAATTGAAATGCTCCTGTATAACCCTGGTCTTCAAACCATTCTGTAATGTTTCCAGCAAACATCATCCAATACTGTATAGCACCTTTGACATCATCTGGCAGGTAAGGCTTTGTTCGTGACCCGGGATAGTTGCCCTTTACGTCAAATGGTTGTTGTAATGCATAGGCGCGAACAGCGTCGGGGTTTGTATAAAAGTTATCTATAACTAAAAGATCAAGGTTCATATCAATACCTTAAGAAATTACCAGCGGCACCATCCCAGCCGTATACTGTCCACGGAACCTGAATGATATCTTGTTCATAGGGTCTGGTAAAGAAGTATATCAACGTTTCAACATCATAGTAGATAGTAGATGGATTACCTGTAAACTCTGCTATTCCTTTGTAGATGTCTGTCATTCTAGCTTTATAATCTCTTCCAAAGCCATATAGGACTGTGCAATATTGATAAAGTTTATTGTCACCTTGAATAGCTCTTCGGTCAACCATAGTGAAGGGCCAATTTTCATTCCAGTCAAACGACATAGGTCTTTTAAAAAATAATTTTCCTAAATTATCTTCGTTGCATAAATCAAGATTAAAAGATCTGTCAGTGAAATATCTTCCACTCATTTTAAAAAAATAATCAAATTGATCAAGTTCTTTTGTGTATCTTGAAAAGAAAGTAGTCAGTTGTAGTGTTTCACAAAAACTTTTATTCTTATGTGAACGAATAATATCAAATATTTCCGGCATATCTCTTTTAATAGGGACATAGATTAGATTTTTCTGATACCCTAACACACCTGCATAGTCTTCCCATTTATCAGATGCGTCTAATAAAAAGATAGTAGTGTCATCATCTATTCTAGAATCGAGAGAAGCAATAGTGCAAACCGTCTGTCGAAATCTCTCAGATGAATCGAAATGTGTTCTAACATGACTGTATGTTAGAGGATGATTGTTGTTTATATCAATTGCGCTAGTTACAATGACTGCTTTTTTCATGGTCTGTAAAAATTTTTATCTTGGAGTTTTTTAAAATACTCGTCAAACTTTTTATGAACAACTTGATCAGAATAGTTTTGCATTGCCCATTCTCTGCAATAATGCGGATCTATCTTATCAATATTTTCTAATGCATAGAGAAAGTCTTTAAACTCTCTGCAACGAAATCCAGTTTTTCCATGTTGGACAGTGTCTACAAAGCCACCCCAGTCTGTGGTGATTGCCGGAGTGCCAGAAAAGTATCCTTCTGCAACCATATTACCGAAAGGTTCAACATAGTAGGTAGGCCCAATAATAGCCTTAGCGTTCTTCATTAGTTCTCTGCGTTGTTCAACATCGCATAAACCTACACAAGTAACATGACTGGGAATTTCAGTATATCCTAGATCTTTTAATTCTCCAGGGCCTGCAATAACAAGTCTGTGTCCGCTTTTTTCAGTTGCTTGAATTGCAACATTGATTCCCTTGACTTCAACTACTCTTCCAAAGTATAGAATGTAATCTTCTTTTATTGGATTGAAATCAAATTCTTCTGGAGTAAATGCATTGGGTATAACTGTGTCGAACCAGCTAGGGTTCATTAACATATTGTTTCTACCGTAAAACATGTGCATTTGAGCATAACTGGTAAAGGCTCTATATGGAGCAAAAATTGCTGAGGTATCGTAACCTATGCTAGGTTCTACAATGATAAGGTCACTATTAGCTTCGGCTGCTATTCTATTCTCCCAGCCATGGAAGCACATTATTAGATCACCAGGCTTTTTTCTAGATGCAATTTCTTTGGCGGCATTTTTATTGTATTCTTCGATAGATTTGTTTCGATCATTGTAAAGGTGATCTAAACATTCAACGAATTCGCAATCTACTTCACTGCCTTTGTAGCCGTAGTGATAGCACTCCCAACCTAATGGTTGCATATTTTTAATAAACTTAATAACTGCGGCCGAAAACGGATCTATTCTGTTGTTGTTATGAACAACACCAGTTGGGTTACTTAAAATGTGTAATGCTGACATAGTATTAATTATCTTATATTATAACATGCGAATATTTTTTTACAATCCTACAGCCAAAAAAAAAGGACCCGGAGGTCCTTTTATACATACCAAATTTCTTTAAAGCCTTC
>JACCDW011756452.1_pt1 | contig 20387 bp, 30 predicted proteins | sample 7449781 | NCBI WGS metagenome assembly JACCDW01 (sample SAMN15323449, study PRJNA562643) | freshwater metagenome | isolation source: river surface water | place: USA:Blue River Watershed | collected 2017-08-18
AGAAATGGTATGTGGTTTGTTACCGATCACTACAGTAACATTGTTGCCTTGAATAATAAACGGATAGCTCATATTAACCTTTCACAAAATCGTAAGTACGTTCAAAAATTGGACCATCACAGATGTATAGTTCCCCATCAATACCTTTCATAAGGTAGTCACCAGCTTTGCCTTGCTTATAGTTTCCTTCTAGAGTATTAACACGAAACTCTTCATTCATCTTTTTAGCATGAACTACAATGGGTCTCTTAACGCAGGGACTCATATCCGCAACCTGTTCAAAAGTATCAAAAGTCTTCATCATACACCTTTCTGATTATCGACCATGTTAATGTATTCAACCAATTCTCCTGCTGGCACACGGCTCATATAAGCCAGCAAAGAATAACGATTCTGAACAGCATGACATTCTTTTCGGAACGCATCAACTTGTGCTTCTGGATTAAAAGTTACACTCTGAGCATAACGGTCACACAAACGCTTCAAGCTCTGTTCACTATAACGAATTTTTTCAAAACCTTTCAATTTGTTCAAAAACACTTTGTAAGGACTCTGATTATTCGAAATGGCATCAACTACAGTACTATTGTACGTGACATTGTTGTAATTGTCAATAGAGTTGAGTACCAAACTCATAATAAGTTTATTGTCAATCGGCTTGTTTAGCTCTTTAACAATGTGTTCCTCAATATTGATCCAATTCTTTTGAGTTCGAATGAACTCAATGTCACTTTTTCGAACACCATAAATTGTAGTTTGCAGACCAGGAATGCCACAGTCTTTTAAATCATTGTAGAACTCTTTGACATCATTCATACCAAACTTGCTTTGAACTTCAAAGCCACTGAGTGGCAAGTAGTAATAGGTAGAATTGGCATCAAAAGTATCAGCCTTGCCAGCATCGCGCCAGACCATTTCACGTTCACGATAATAACCACCATGACCACGTTCTTGCAGGGCGAGGATAGTAACGTTTTTACCTAGCCCACTGTCAGCACGTTCCTTCTTTTCCAAAGAACTAGCCAACATAACGGAGTTTGTGGGAGGGCTGTAAATTGCTTTGAAGAACGACTTCAAGTTCATTTCTTTGTTTTTGTCTGCCTTTTCCAAAACAAAAACATCAGCATTGTCCTGAGGCTTAGTGGAACGATAGTGATATTTGGCACGTTCAACAGCACCGACCTTAGTATCGTTGACAACAAATTTTACAGAACTTGATACATTGATATCCCAATAGTAATACATATCATAGTGGCCTTGTGCATTTCGAGTGTCACTATAATGCGTAGACTGTTTCTTGTTAGGATATGCTTTAGAATGTTTTTGGTAGCCAAAGCCACGAATAACAATATTGTACCTTTGAGCAAGTTCGTCTATCTTCATTTTGAAGGTCATCAAACCACCATAGCGATTTCCATCAAAGGTAGGCAGTTTAGTGTCTTGTGCGTATTTTTTGACAGCCGCACTCCAAAGATTGTTGTGACACTTTTTACTCAAAAAGACAGCACGATCCCACAAATTAGGAATAGCATCTGCTTCTTTAGCAATGACCACCGCCAATGCCGCATTAACGGCAACCAGTTTACGCTTGATAGACTCCACAGTTTGTGGAATATATGATAGACCTTCACGTGAAGCCTGGAAGTCTACCTCACCAATAGCAAAGTGTATTTCCAAGCCACAGTTCAGTAGATTACGCAACTCACCAAGTGTTTGTTCTGCATTAGGTACTTCAATTGGATAAGCAATATTGCCCATCACAGCAACGCTACGACGACTGTCACGATAACTGTGAACACCTGGAACAATATCTTTGGAGTCATAATCTACGTCCCGGAATTCAAAGTTAGTTGACCCTGTTACCACAGGACGTAGGGTAAAATATGTATATACTGTACGAGCTTCTTCAACAAACTTATTAAAGTCGTAACGATCATTGACTGAGAATTTAACCTCAACGCCTGCTGGCTCAACAGTTTCTTCAGTTGCCATCAGTGCAATACTAGGTACACCTGCTTCATTGATAAACGCAGAATAGATGCCCTTAACACCATCCTTAATAGCAGTTACAGTGAAGTTATCAGTATATGAAAAAGGAGACTTACTACCAAGCCCAAGAGCACCAATAAAGTCGTTTGAGTTAGTCTTAGTAGATTCGAAATATGTTGTATAGATTTGAGTAACTTGTTCATGGCTAAGTCCTGTTCCGTAGTCTCGAATAGCGAACCAAGGTTCAAGTTGATTGGGAAGATGCACATCAAACGGCGTTTCTTGTCTTCCTGCGGCTACATGACTGTCTACAGCATTACAACTCAGCTCACGAATGATTGCACGGATTTTGTTAGCATACAAACCTGAGCTCAAAATGTTAAATGCTTTAGCACTGTTTCGAATACGAAACTCGCCAATTTCACCGACATTAGAAATGATCGCTTCGTTAGTGGGAGCAGTGTTCAAAATCATGAAAAACCTTTCTGTGTTTGTTAGTGTATGTGTATATTATATAGAAAAAACCAGTCCAAGTCAAGACTTTTTTGGACTGGTTTTACCAAAATGACTTATTTTGATTGAAGAAGATCGTGTAATTCTTTTACTTCTTTGTTCAAAAATTCAATTTTGGTTGCGGCTTCTTCTAGCAAGTCGGCGATTTTGTCTCTAGCACCTTCTTCGACACTTTTCCTTCCAGGAATCTGTCTTCTAATTTCTGCTCTTTTTCTTAATCGAAAAACTAGACTTTGTTCGCTAACAGGTAGATGGCTTTCATCTTTCATTATATTCTCCTGTTAAGTATAAATCCTTTTGAATAGATAAAGAGAGTACGTAAACATCTCTTTATCTCCTTAGCATAATATTGTCGATATGTCATGCCAGCTGTTTTCTTACCCAAGCTAGGCGAGCTTGCTCGTCCATAGCTGTGTATTCCCTAATGTTAGCACGAATAGCATCGACCAGCGGGTAGTATTCTTCATCAAGATTATGTTTGATATCTTTATTTAAGTCCACTAACTTGTCTGTGCGAGGATTGCGAGCAACCCACTTTGAAGTCAAGTAGTATGGTGACTTGATCTTAGCACTTACACCATCTTCTGTATAGAATACAAAACCTTCGTGTCGAACATTCTTAGTAGCCTCTACTAGGTTGCCCACAGTAGTTTCTACAACTTCTGGTACATGACAGTTAAACACTTTACCCAAGAGCCATAGTGTATCCTTGTCGTGTCCAACTTTGCTACCCCAAGTATTCTCACGATAGCCTAGTACATACATACCTGGCTTTTCTGGAATGATATGTGGATCATCGGGATGAACACACTCAAACATCACAGTCATACCATCCATGTCTGTTCTAGTAAATCCTAGCTGCCAGTCAGTCCACGACATGTGCTTGAGCATCATTTCTTTTGCCATTGTAACATAGTCGCTGTCAGTGCTACCTGTAGTAGAAACTAGAACGTCATCATTGTGCCATGTACAAGCAACCATGAAGCCGTTAACTTTACGATAGGCTGTAACCTTAGTATCTGGTGCAAGCACTGGTGCTTCCTTTTCGATACCGTAGTTATAGATCTTCGTAAAAGGATACGACACTAGATTGAAGTCGGCATCTACGATTGACCCGCGGCATTCGGCAATGTACTCGTTCCATAAGTTGTCGTAGAACACCTTCTTCTTATACTTTAACACAAAGATCCCGTCACCAGCTTCCTTCATGTTAACTAGATTTGAAGTCTCTACGTACTTTTTTAATTCATCTTTAAACATTGACTAGTAAATCCCAAAATGTTTTAAAATTGTCTTATCTATTCTGCGAGCGTATTGTTCGTCAGTGTAAGCTAATCTAAATAGATCAGCACACTCTCGAACAATCAACTCAGCAAATTTTTCTTTATTCAATATTTTAACACCTAAAATATCCTCAGTACATTCTTTTTCTATATGTTTAATGACGTCATTCATTAATCGACCTCGAAATAAATGTGCTCTCCTTTAGCACGTATTTTATTAATTTTGCGACCTTCAATGATACTACCTACACTGACAAATGGACCACCTGATGGGTCAACGAACCCCAGATCATTGAGATCCATTTGATCTTGCCCTTCTCTGCCACCATAACGCCAATATTTAAGATCTCCTACAATAGTGTAGGTATTGTCGTTGACTTTTTCAAAAGTATATTCGTCACCATATCTATTTTTCATTTAATCACCTTTTGGTAGTTCAGGCAAATATTGCCAATGTGTTACTTCACCTCCGCCAAAGAATCCACTTTTGCTATGAAATATTCCGTCATCATATTGACCTATCCACATCTGTGGACCACTTTCAAAAATATTTGGAGCATGATATATGATCCAAATATTTGGTTCAGGAAGTTTTTCTTTGACACTTATCCACATATATGACTCTCAGCGGTCCAAATTTCGTCAAATTCATCTTCTGTAGGAAGTTGCAATCCTTCTGCCATTGCTTTGAGCACTGCTTCAGGAATCATTTTTCCAGGTCTGCTGTTAATTCTACGTTGCCATTCTTCAGTTTCTGGAACAGAAAAAACTACAGCAATTTTATAATAACCAGGAACCTGTGCCAACTTAGCCTTGCGACTTTTTCGACTGGTATTGGTCTGATCCCAAATTATATCCTTTCCAGACTCGACTGCAATTTTAATATCTTCATTCATCAAACGAGTAGCTTGATCAATATAAGATTTAAAAACATCATTATAAGTCTTACCTTGTCGACCAGCTTCAAGTTCGATTAATTTGTCAGTAGATACTAATACACAGTCTTTAGCCCAATCCTGACTATTAATCCAAGTAGATTTGCCAGAACCAGGCACACCGATCATCATATAAAGTTTAGCCATGATGCGCCCTTATTTCGCCTTTCAATGCGTCTTTGATAGCATCTTCCATACGCCATACCACTACACCAGTAGAGTCACATCCTACATCACGAGCACGATACTTTTCCATGCCGTTGGGATTACCATGAAGGTGTCCGTGAAAGTGAACACTGCCTCGATGCATTTGATCCCATTCCCAAATAGGATAATGAAACATCACTACCTGTGTTCCTTCGTAATTGATCCAAAGATATTTGTGTATTTCTTCAAAACAACTACGAAAAACTGGATCGTTAAGAAGTTTGCGGTCGTGATTTCCTTCTACAAGAATCTTCCTTCCATTAAGTCTATTCATGATTTTCACAGCATCTGCCGCTGGAAGGAATGCTACATCTCCGAGTATATATGTAAGGTCTTCTGGACCAACATTATTATTCCAGCAACGAATCATATCCTCACGCATTTCATCTACGTCAGAATAGTGTCCTCGAGTTTTAGGACAAAATTTCATTATATTTTTGTGTCCAAAATGAAGATCGGACGTGATAAATGTTGCCATTTGAAATTCTCTTAATATCTTAATATCACAAATTATAACAGGACTAGTCGGTTTTGTCAACTAGTCCTGTTATTATAAATGTTGTAACTATACAACTGACAGCGTTTACATCATTTGACTACTGAGTTAGTTACTTATTAACATTCAAAATTGGAGTAGCGCCAAATGGTACCATCATCAAAGAACCTTTCTTAGCAGCCTCCAACATAGCTTCTGCTTTCTTTTCTTCGATCTGTAGACGTTTAAATTCTAGAGACTGACTAGTATTACCTGAGGCCAATGCCTGCATTCTGCGACTTTCCGCTTCAGCAGTTTTAACTTCTACTTCTTTCTGTTTGAGTTCGTTCTTAGCACGAACCAAATCATTAGCACTAGCAACAACTGAATCAGCAGGTACAACATTACGAATCAGTACTTGACTGATTGTAATTGAGCCATCCAATTTTTCTTCAGTGAGATTACGAACAATTTCCTCTCGAATCATTTGTTCCATAGCTTCTCGATTGTCTGCCATATCCAATGCCTCATATTTACGTGCGGCTTTATAGATAGCATTTCGAGCATTTTGGACGATGTAATTATACATTACATAAGTGTCGCCCTTGTGTTCTGCATGGAAAGATTTGTTCTTAGTGCTATACAATTCTGCCACTTGTTGTGGATTGATGTTATAGACAACTACAGCATCAAAGTCCTTCATGGTGCTGTTGTCTTTGGCTACAGGAGTCATATTTTCAAGAACTACGTTAACATCCTTAACCGGAAAAGTAAGCACGTCTCCAATAATAACTTGATTAAAAGAACCCGGTAGCAGTTCACCAGGAACTACTTGTTTATCGAAACCAATTCGTACACCAACTTCGCCGGTTTCGATGCGAGTACAGCCAGTAGCTAGAACAGCGGCGGCGAGAAGACCAAGAGTTGCAATACGTTTCATGTGTGTCCTTTAAAATGTTAAAACAATAAAAATCAATACTGAGATTGTCAGTACAGCACAAATTATACTATATCCTAAGATTTTAGTCAAGCTCCAACATTGTTTTCCTGTCATCTCTCTGATAGTTTTAATTCCAAAAAAGAACAGACCAAAAACAAATAGAAATGATAAAATAATCTTAAACATTAGTTTCCTTTTTTGATGATTTTTGTTTGGCAATAGTTTGTTTTAGCTCTTCAATCACTGAATGATCTATTACAGCATAGTCTTGTGGTTGATAGATTTGCCATTTAATAGGTCTCCAATATTTTCCAAAAACATTGTTGAGGAATAAAATCATTAAAGAAATGACTATCAGTCCCATAGAAAATAAAATAGATCCTATCAAAAAATTAATAGCTGGTTGAATTTCCACTTCTGCCTCCTTGGCTTAAAATTTGTTACTTTTATTGTAACACTGAAAACCAAGTAGTCAAGACTTTTTGAACGTTAAATTTCTTTAGAGGGCTTTTCGGGTCTTTTTGAACAAAAAATACAGCCTTCGTCAGCGCATTTTTCTTCTAACCATTTATTGCACAGCTCACAATAGTATGAATCATACTTACTACTATACTGCTTTTCACTACTACAATTAGGACATTGGTAGTTCTTTATGTCCATAATGATTCGCGTATCTTAATCAAACGAATCATCATTGCTTCGTCTTCTTTTTCATAAGCCGCTTCAATTTTACGAAGTAGCTTGTGAGCCTTGTCGCTGGCTTTACGATCTTCTGGATCTTTGCTATTTAGACTAGACATGAAGCTGCCAGGATACTTATCACGCATAGCATCGCAGTACGCACTCCAACCACTGGCATCCATAGGTTCTGGGCGATTAGGATATACTTCTTTCCACCAAGTATAAAGTTCTAGGATTTCCTTAGCGGCTTTGGCTTGATATGTAGGTTCTTCCTTTTCACCTTCTTCAATAAAATCTTTATTGGTCAGTGTCATCGCCCACTTTAGATGATCAATACCTGCCTCTGGGCAACGCCAAGTTCTCCAACGCAGCCAACCACTGCGCCACCATGGAGTACGATATTTTTTACGAGCATCATCGTCCCAAATACAATGATGCCAGGCTAACTCCACTTCAACAAAATTAACCAACTCATTGAATAGGCAAGGCAGAAAGCGGTTCCCCACGTCTCTCCACTGGCCACGCGGTATGTCGCGGGGATGAGCGGTAAGAGCATGAGTACGAGAAACCCAGCGGTTGTTAATGTAATATCGAACATCGTTGATCCTTTCGGGAATAAAACACCACACGTCCTGAAGCTTGTCTAGTCCTTCTTCCGCAATCCACCAACGAATAGGGTGTTCAGCTTTGGCTCGCTTTTCCCATTCATCCCAACCTTCAGAAGTCTTAGCACCACCTTTAGTAGTACCTCGAATCCAGTCTGCGAATTTTGAGCAAGTCCAATAGTCACGCATTTTATCTTCCCGTCTTTACATTAATTATCTTTGGACCAGGTGTTTTGAACTCTAAACCGGCACTGCGTCCGATGTATTCTTCACTCCATTCATCATAATGCATGGTAAGTTTAATTGCTTTGTTGATACTTACCTGACAGATGTCGCCTTCTTTAAAATCCAAAACATCAGCAGTCATTTTTCTGTCATTATCAATACAGGTTACTTCACAAGTATCAGCAATACGTTGATTCATTTTAACTCCTGTGTAAATGGTGCCCGGAGCCGGAATCGAACCGGCACGCCCTTTCGGGCGAGAGATTTTAAGTCTCTTGTGTCTACCTATTTCACCATCCGGGCATTATGTTTAAAACACAAATTGTAAAGTCTTTCCTATATTCTGTCAAGTATTATTTTTGGTACCTCGGGCGGGAGTCGAACCCACATTGGCCAATTATCTGTTGCACACGGGATATAAATCCGCTGTTTTACCGTTAAACTACCGAGGTATAAACCTTGTAATTAACGTATTCGTATTCGTGTTGATAATCGTGTAGAAACAACCTGCGACTGAGCAGTCTGGAAATTATCAAGTTTGACAACGGTTGTTTTCATAAATTTATTTATCTTTGATTTTTCACTTCAGGTAAAACTTTTACGATCTTTTGTAATAATCTTTTGATCACTGAATGATTGTAATCGTTTTCAAAAGCTATTAGATAAGTCCAAAGGTTTACGCTATGTTCAATGTTTATTTTACTGGGATTTTGTAGCAATGTCAATACAGTTTGGTAATCTGCGTAGTCTAATAGTTCATTTGCAATATTGTAACTATATGCATCTATCTCATCTTTGTTACTTAGATACGTAACAACATTATCAGAATCATAAACGAATGGATCTTCCCAAAATCGGCTTCTGCTTTGTCTTTGATGTATTTGTTCATGACTGATACTGTCACATAGTCTTTTTGATACACGGTCAAACATCTCATCATCAAAAACTACGAATTCATCTAAATTACTATAGACAATGTATAATTGTATACAGGGTCTATTCATACTGTCCAATTCACTGTCATATGTAGCAGTGAAATTAATATCGCCTACATCTACCTCTTTTGCATCTGCTTGAATTACATCAACTCTAAAAGTCTCGCTGACCATTTTTCCAATAATGTTGCTGACTTCATTTTTAGTTCTAACTATTCCTAGGAGATCATTTTTCAGTGGCTCCATCAGTTTCGCCATCTGTTTTCTGGTCACCGGCTGTGATATCCACTTTTTTCGTGATCGAGTACGAGCCATCCTTGTTATCCTCCCAAATCAAGGTATCACCAAAATCCCATCCCATTTGATTCAGTAGTTCTTGGGGGAATTCTAGATAGTAATCACCTGTTTGGCTATCGTATTTAACTTCTCGAATGAATCTAGTCATTTTTTAAAACCTCGATATTGGTAACATTTGCTACACGAAAACTTCGCCATTGCTTCTTATCTAAACACCAAACGCTCAGTGTTTCTTCGCTGACTTTAGATTTTTCTGAAGTTGTATTGATTTTGGGAACTTCAGACTCTAAAAGGGTACATGGCATAATCCGTTGCTCGCCATTTATTTTAGTGAAAGTAACTTCACAGATATTGTTTTTCAATAGATCTCTAATTTCTTCACGATTCATTTTTTGTATCCTTGTGTAAATTAAACCAACTCAAAACTTCAGCGCCAGTATAGTTTTTCATAGTTGCTAGATGATTTCCAAGTGCCCTAGTTAAAAAACTATAGTGTCCAGAAGCAGTAGAAATCTTTTCCAATATATGATCCCAATTTCTGTGACCAAATGCTCCAGAATAATACGCCCTATTGAATTCTTTCCATGCTCGAATCTTCATGGTAGGAGTGGCCCAAATACCTAGATATTTTTCAGAAGCGATCATTAGTGCTTGACTTCTAGTCATGTATACACCATTCCAAACCACTAAATGTGTATCAGACTTAGGATCAAAATAACAAATAGGTTTGGGATCTAAAAGACTCCAACTGTGATATTTAGAAAGCGGCATCATAGTCTGATTCAACTCCATTAAATTTCCAGTTTATTTCTGTACCATTATCAATGATGTATTGTACCAACTTTGGATTTGGGATATAACCATAAGTCACATACTTGATAAGACGTTTGACAATGTCTTTTTTTGGTGGCATTTCTATGAGCTCTAATACATTTTCTTTTATATGTTTCATAGTATGCTCTCCAGAAACCAAAGTATAACCGTCAGTGACTAATTGGCATACTGTGAAATCAAATGAATTGATAACAGACTCAGCATTGTCGAACCATTTTTTTCTAATTAATTGAACTCTTTTTATAGTTGAATTTTTAGACCTATAATGGATGGTCACTGCGTTCTCGGTGCTGTAAACTATTTCCGAAGAACCAGTGGCCATCAGTTTTCCAAAACAACTGTCAAATTGTTTTAAATTATTGAAGAAAACATCGATGTCATTTTCTTCCAATGCTTCGTTGCGATGCCAATTTAACACAGCGCCACCAGCGATCCAAGGTCCGTTGTGAACACTTGGATCTATTAAGGAAACGATATCTCTATCTTCTTGATGAACAGTTTTCATCATTTTTCCACTGGTGTCAGACCAAGGATCGAAAATATTTTTCTGCATCCAACTCATTTAGACCTCGAAATAAAAATTTGGATCAAAAACATTAGCCTGTGTTTCATATCCTGCATAACCACGTGGGTTACTGAGAATACGAGTGCTTCCGATCATGTAGTCAACAGGGTCATGCATATGACCATGAACCCAGAACTTGATCTGAGGATGATCCATTATAAATTCATCCAGATGACTATGATAGCCTGCGTTCATATGAAAGTCTGATTTATAATGCTCATGTACACTCTGTGGACTAGGAGCGTGATGACTCACAACTACTACTTTTTCGTTTTCCTTGCCCGCTAAAAATTGCTTTAAGTTTTCCACAGTTTCATGAAAAACACTCTTAGCATAAGCAGGTGTAAAACTATTTGTCCAGTAGCTGTCGCCATATAGAGAGTCCATTTTAATGCCGTGACCAAACTTGATGCACTTGAAGTCCATCATACCTTGCTTGACTACTTGCATACTGATGGGATCACCTTTGTTCATGTCAGTCCAAAATGTACCAGCAAAAAAATGTACATCATCAATTTGTACACTTTCATTTTCTAATAGGTAGACATTGTCCGGAAGTTCTCGACGCAGACGTGTGTGAGTGTCATCATAACTATTGTTATAATGTTCGTGATTACCTGCAACATAGATGACTTTGCGATACTTGGGCATTTCTTCATTTAAGAAACGACGATAACGATCTGCTAGAAAGGTATCTTTTTTGGCATTGTCAGCACGACGCAGATGTCCAGCTTCCATTATATCTCCGGCCATGATTAGTACATCACCACCAGGAAGTTCTATATCCTGGAAGTTGATGTGCATGTCACTGACAAGGTTGATTTTCATATTTTCTTTCTTGAATTTGGCCTGCCCGAAGGGATTCGAACCCCTGACCCACAGCTTAGAAGGCTGTTGCTCTATCCATCTGAGCTACGGGCAGATAGTTTATTTTAACACAGATGAGCTACGTTGTATATCTTTAAAATACTCAAACATTTCCAATCCTTGATCTGTGATAGAGATAGTGTCACCATCATCAAATCCTAGAGAAATGTCAGTATCTAGACCCAGCTCGTCAATTAGCTCGCTCAAAGTCAATTCCATAACTCCCTCTAATCTTTTTTGATTGAGGACGTCAATGATTAACATCTGTAGTTCGATTTTGGCTAATTGAATATTGTTCATATTCAAATTATAGTGGATATCTTGAAAAAAATCAACCGTTGATTTTTCCAATTAAGAAATATGGAAAGAAGTAACAATTAACTAAAAATTGTACATATTGATCATGCCAATAAAAAATCAAATCGTTATAGTCTTTCATGGTAACGTATTTACCAAATTTTAAGTCATTAAAAAAGGCTCTAAAAATAGAGCCTTTTGTTTGGTTTAGATCAATTTATTTTTCAGGCTCTTCTTCCTGAATTGGCATTGGCTTCCCTGTACTACTCATCATCGGAGCAGCCGGAGCAACTGGTGCACCAAAGGGAGATGCGGTATTGGCCATAGGCATCGCGCTACCAAATGATGGTGCTTTGAAACTTGCGCTTACTCCACCAATACTAGCTGAAGCTGATAGTCCACCGCCACTAGATGGAGCAGGGCTCACTGTTGGTGCTTTGTTAGCTGATTCTAAAGCCTTTGCTCTTAGATCTTTATCATTGCCCGCTAGCATGATACCAGATAAAGTTCCAGTTAAAAATGTCGCGATAGGAATGATCAGTTCAAAAAACTTTTGATCAATAGGACTGATAGCGTTCAACGGCTGTGTTACAAATATAATAGAATATAACACAACAAATACGATACCTGTCAGTGTCAGTGCTAGACAAATACCGATAAAAAACTTTAATCGAGCCATCAACTGCTCTTCTGTATAGATAAAGTGCTCTCCTGTGTCTTTATCTTCTTTCTTAAATCTTGATAGTATCTCCATTATTTGCATCCTTTATTATCTTGTGGAATAGAAACCGCTGGTTTCATAGGTGAAGTTTCTGCTTCTCCATCTTTTGGAGGTCCTAATCTAGGATCTCTCTGACCTTTGAAAATGTGTTCTGGACAAGTGCGAGTCACATCGCAAGTGGGTAATTTACACATCTCTTTGTCCCAGTTTGCTGGATCTTGACAAGGATAGCGGAAACTATCTCCGCCAAATATGGCTAGCCCTAAAGGCAGTGCTAAAAGAATCACTACCCATTTAAATAGTTTAAGATCACTATTCATAACGCTCCTTCGCTCCTAAAATTTACTACACACTTATTTAACAAAAAAGCCCGAAAATTTTTTCGGGCTCGAATGAGAGAATAATATGCTACTATTACTTACCAGCTAACGGATTATCCAGTGCTTTCTGTATCTTAGTATCAATCTCTTTACGTAGCTGACGGATATCTTGTTCAACTTCGCGGCTCATTTGTTTGTTGCTACGTTCAACATCTTCAACAACTTTTTCTAATTTACGCAAGTCGCCTTTGATATCGTTCTTGATGTCTCGGGTGTAGTCGTTGGTCTTAGATGCTGATTCTTCAACTACTGTAAGACGCTTGTCAAATTCTGATAAATCTGGAGCTACATACTTTTCGATTTTCATCTTCATATCTTGATATGATTTATAGACTTCAAATGCTCCATACAATCCGCCCAACACTGAAGAAATAATACCTCCAGCAATCATAAGTTTAGCTGGAGTAAACGCATATCCTCCGATGCTGATAACTGTGTTTGCACTTAGGTATTTTTCTTTTGCTTCTGCTAGTTCATCTACTGCCTTGTTTAGGTCTTTCTCGCTCACTTCACTCCTCCTTAGTTGGCCAACGGGTTGTCCAACGCTTTTTTAATTTTGTCATCTACTTCTCTTCTCAAAGCACGTATTTCTGCTTGAGTTTCTTTTTGGTTTCTAGCCATCTCTTGATTGTTCTTTGTAATCTCTTGATTGATCTCTTTTACAGTTTGGTCGCTGTATCTTCTTACTTCTTTTAGAGTACTGTCAACATCTCGTTTAATTTCTTTAACTGTTTGTTCAGTATCTCTAGCACTTTGTTTAGAACTACGTTCAGTGTTTTCAACCACACCTTCTAATCTACGCACATCATTTTTTAGATCAATTTTAATGTTGTCTGTGTACTCGACCATCTTTGAAGTGTTAGCATCCAACACTTCCATCTTCTTATAAATTTCTGTTAGATCTGGAGTGACATAATTAGCAATCTTATCCTTCATATCCATGTAATCTTTATAAACTTCAAACGCTCCATATAAACCACCCAAAACAGATGAAACAATAGTGGCAGCAATCATTAGTTTAGCAGGCGTGAAAGCATAACCACCAATGCTGATAACTGTATTTTCACTTAAATATTTTTCTTTAGCGGCTTCTAATTCGTCGACTTTTTCATCAATATTTTTAGACATAGTTTACTCCTTAATCCCAATGTCCCTTACTTCTTGTAGATCGATTATCTACTCTTTTTGCAACATTTTTTCTACGTGGCTCTTCCTTATTGCTACGAACTTCAATAATGGCATATATGCTAGTAGCCAAAGCAATTAATGATAAAACATAAGTTAATAGAATAAATTCGTTCATAATCATTTTCCTAAATTATATTGTCCATCAACCATTTCGCTGTGTAGTCTATCTGATCCAGTCATAAATCTACGACCAGAAGGATTATCAATATTACGTTGTCCTTGGTAAATTTCAAATGGTCTATAACCAGCGGCATCTTGTAAATTGACTTTACCATAACTATCCCATCCTGGAGTGAATCCCATAGCCTGTACTACGACATTTTGTACAGCGACCTGTGCTTCCATAGTGGCTGCTTCACCCATCTTGTTAGCCAATTGTTTTCCTTCTTCTACTGCTTTGGATCTGGCAGCTTCTAATCTACGCTCTGCCAATGCCTGTCTTGTACTTTTAGTTTCGTTTTTATTATCATTGCTAGTAGTTGTGGTAGTAGTAGATGATGAAGAACTGGCTGTTTCAGTTTTCTTTTCCTCTTTCTTTTCTTCTTTGACTGCCGTGGCTGTGACAGCAGAAGGTGCTGGCTGTGTTAGTTGTACAACTGCCGCAGGACTTGCTGCCGAAGTTGTTGCTGTTGACTTTGTGGTGACTACATTGTTTACTACTGGGTCAGCAACTACTGGTGCGGCTTGTGCTACTGGATCACTAGTAGCCTGTGCTAGAACTATAGTAGTAGTTGGTGTTGAAGTGTTAGTTGATGTATTTGAAGGACTGACCACAACATATTTTAAAGCATATGCTTCTGCATATCCTGGACAGGTTTTGTCATACAAAGCATTCGCTGAACATTGTTGATTAAAGTAAGCAGTGGCATATCCTGGACAACCAGAATTATATAGTGGATTTGCTGTACATTGTTGATTGAAATACGCTTGTTGATATCCAGTACAGCCTACATCGTATAACGGATTTGCTGTACATTGTTGTACATAGTAGGCATCGGCATAACCTGAACAATTTACACTATACAGCGGATTAGCCGTGCATTGCTGTGTAAAATATGCTTGTTCATATCCAGGGCAACCTGTGTGATATAATGGATTGGCAGAACATTGATAGTTATAGTAAGCGGTAGCATAACCAGGGCAATTTACATCATATAGAGGATTGGCAGAACATTGCTGTGTAAAGTATGCCTGTGCATATCCTGGACATTGACTATTATATAAAGGACTGATAGTACATTGTTGATTAAAATATGCCTGTGCATAACCTGGACAGCTAGGGTTGCTTAAAGGATTTACAGTGCAGATATCGGTGGTTTCTGTTCCAGTAAAAGTTATAGTAGATCCTACTAAATTAGGCATAGATGAAGCAGAACCAAAATAATATTGTTTATAGGTTCCTTGATATGTATCACCAGCAATACCAATTAATGGACTACGCCATGGACTAAGATTAACTTCTTGATAATTTATACCAATGTAACCTGTGTTTCTTAATTCCACGCTGAACGTGTTTTCTAAATTAGTTCCAATCTCTGGAACTTTGTACCAGGTATATTTTAATCCTTGTCCGTTGTTTGTGCTTTCTGTGTAAAACTGACTGTTAGGTCCTGGAATTAAATCTGTATTCAACGCATAGATAGCAAAATTCCAAGGACTGCTTAATGTAAATCTTTGCTGATTTAGATCTACGCCATCACAACAATATCCTCCTGGTGCATTATTTGGATTTAAAAATCCGATTACTCCATTAGTAAACATGTAACTAGTGGTAAAATTAAATCCATAAAATGGAAATGCGAAAGGAAGATTTACTTGAGCATACCCATCATCCCACATTTGATAATAGGTCCTATATCCCGGACAAGTTGGAGAACTCTGTGGATTTACTGCACACTGATCTACTGTGTAATTTGCTGTTAAAGAAACGTTACGGACCTGAGGTCCATAATAACCTGCCCAGAACCCCGAATCTCCACTTACAAATTGAATACCCAAACTTCCCGAGTTCGCTAAACTGTGTGGTGTTGTTAGTATTTCTGTTCCTATGAATCTCGTCCAATCAAATTGCGTATTATAATGTTGATCGGACTGTTTAATAATTTGTCCTGCTGAGTTTGTCATGAACGATGTTACTGCTATGCTATCAGTGCCTCCTTGACCACCGGCTACACCATTCATATTACGAAGATCATAGCCCCAGTTCCATCCATTGATCTGTATGCCGCTACCAGACAATGCTTGATTAATTGCTTGAACCTGATGAACGGCTGTTAAACCGTATGAAAAATGTATGGTATTTGTAGCTGGATCGTACAGTGGTGCAGAACCACCAGTACAACAGTTATTAGGATGCGCTCCTGTAGTAACGTTATTCCAAGTATTAGTTATAAGATTAGGTGTAGTTTCTACTGTCTGGGCATTAGAGTAAGAGAATGAGCAGAAGGATAGCACCGCCAATGCCCCAACGTGTTTTGCTATCCGTTTCAATAGTCTGCTCATTTGTTACTTTCCCACTTGTTCAGGATTGTTTTCTTTTGTTTTATCAGACAAATCTATCACTGGAGGTTTCGTAGCATAGTAACCAACGTTGTCTTTCTTTTGATTACTAATTACACCTCTGCGATCCCATTCTGCTTTGGCTTGTTCGCCGATCTTACCATCAACAGGACAAGGTGTTCCAGCAGCCAACATCGCCGCGAACACTCGTTCATCCTGGCATAGTGTAGCAACCGCGGCTACCTTCATGCCCATGTCATATAAGTTTTTAGAAAGTTTGATTCTTTCGCAATTCATATCTCTCATCGTACCGCCCATAGAGATACCAAGAATCTGCGTTTGAACTGCACCACTAGCAGCCACAGCACAAACATCGTTATTAATGGTTGTTACTGCTGGTGCAACTGCTGTTGGTGGAGGTGATTTAATAGTAGTGGTACTATTGTTATCAGTGTAACTTCTTGATGTACTATCTGTTCTTATCGTGTTGTCAGTAGTCTGAGCGTATGCCGATACGCCAGCCACCGCCAATATTGCAGTCACTATAATTTTTTTCATTATTTTCGCTCCTTGGGTAACCCTAAATTATTTACCCAGGTCAATGCAATGAATTAAATGTGTAGTGAATTGTGTTTGATTTACTTTTGAATAAAAGTATTAAGTTGGTTTTTAATATACACCAACTTGTGGACTTAGTTGTATTTGGCCAGCACCGAAGTCTAATCCGCCAGTGATTTCTATGCCTTTTAAATTACCTTTTTCTCTAGGAGTTCCAATGTTTGCTACCATTCCGTCAATATTTTTAACTAATTCAAAATTACCGTTAGACTGATTTAACACTAGGATAAATTTGAAGTTATCAACAGCACTGTAAATGTAATACCAAACTTTGGTTAATTCTTTTAAGAATTTACTGTAAACTATAAATCCTTTTGAATCTAACATATTTTCTGCTGAATTAAAACTAGAAATTGCTTCTTCAAAAGGTTTTTCTCCTTTTCCTGTTAAACAAAGTCTCATGACATTATTTAGAAAAGTTTTGGCAGCTTGTGGTCTTTTCTTAGGATTGATTCTTTCTAACACATTTTTATTGAATTGATCGAACCATTCTGGGGAACTCATGTTAGTGGCAAACAATTTTTTAGAAACAAATTCTCCAGTTCCGACTTTGCTCTTAACACCTTGTTTGGTAACGGGTTTTGTTTTTTCTACCTGCCATGTCCAAATTGGACGTCCATCTTTATATTCAAAGGTAGAATTTCCCTTCCCTAGAACACCATCAACAAATGTTTGTAAATAATTAACAAAGGGTCTCTGTGCGGCTTTGGCTTGAACGACTGCATCACCACCAAGTCTTGCGCCAGCAGTTGCATCTTTTCCAGATTTTAATTCAATAGGAACCTTTTTAACTCCGACTACCAAATCGCCTTTGCCTTTTTGTTTTTCAACAGGTTTGCCTAGAACTGCAAGTCCAACTTCACCAGGTCCCCAAGAACCACTGCCACTGACTGTGATACTCAATAATTTTTGGAATATAACATCATAAATTTCTTGATCTTCTTGAGAAATTAAAGTTCTAATATTTCCAACTTTCTTACGTACAAGATCGTCCATTGAAAAAATTCCTACCTGACATCTTGTCATAAAATCTTTTACTTTGACAATATTCTGTTTATATTCTTCTGAAGTAACCCCATGTTTTGGATCAGACAGTTTTGAGAATAGAGCTTCTAAAGGATCATGTATTTGACGATAGATTGTGTCCTCTTTTGGTTCTTGTTTCTTGTTCTCTGGTGGTTCTTCACCTTTGGCAATGGCTTCATCACTGATTTCTTTCAATTGTTGTAGAAAACCTAAAACTTTTTGTGTTAGTTTCTTAGATAAAAGAGGTAATTCATCATTACGCCATTTTGCCTGCGTGGTTAACAAATCTTGTTCACCTTTTTTAATTCCAGCTTGATGAACGTTACCAAGCTCGCTTTCTATGTTTCGAATCGCAGCCTCGGCTTTTTTCTTATCTCCTGGTGACTTCATTCCAGGTACTAAGCTCTTTAGTTGATGTAACATCATTAATGCGCTTTGCAAGGCAGCATCAGTATCTTGAACTGCTACTGCGGCATCTTCATCAACTGCCTGTGGATTGGCGTTGACATCTTTTTGCTGAGGTTTTGGCTGTTGTGCTACGGGTTGAGCGTTGGGTTGTTGAGCGACGGGTTTTTGTAAGTTTTGTTTATCTTTACCAATATTGGGTTGTTCTATTGGCGTTGATTTTGCTTTTACAAAATTAAGTAGATTTTGAAGATCTGGAAGAATCTCAGCAGCCATTGAAGGGTTGTCTTCTAATCCCTGTTCAATGTTATCTATAGATGCCATAGTCTGTTGAACTTGTGGTTCAACAAATTCTCTTAATAAAGGTTTAAATTCTCTGAAGCGCATAATGTAATATTTAGCGGATTTCGGGAAACAGGCAATCCTGGATAAAAACACGCACATCTTCTTCGTCTAAGCCTAGACTAGTCATTACACGTGGTGTATGCGGGTTTTGTTTCTGATTCTGTGCGTAGAAATTCTGCTCAAATGTGGTGTCTGCTACAGTATTATTGGTTTCTCCCACAGTCTCCAAGTAATGATTTACCAGTATCTGTGCTAGGCTGGCTATCTGAGAAAGCTCAGATGCTTCTTTGACATTACCTGCAGCCACCATGCTAGAGCTAAAAATACGCTGTGCCCAATCCGGTAGTTCCCTTTTACGAATCCAATCATATCTAGATACTTCCTCAGCAAAGTATTCTATCATAGGGTGTTGACGATCTGTAGTAGGGCTATAGTCTATAAAGCATCCTGTGATCTTGTTTTTACCTGCGATAACATCAAAACCAAAAATTGGGGCAGGATTATGTATGTGAGGAAAAATGCAACAGTGCATCATCCATAAGCCCTTGGTTTCTCGAGCATCTACCACATCAACGTGCGCTCTACGATAGTTTCCTGAAGTCCAAACACGATTGACCCAACCAGGTTGATTGAATCTTTCCATCCCTGGTTCAAATGTTTCTATGCCTGTACTATCAAAGCTCTTTTCCAGTAGCTTCTGGATTTGTATCAGTGTGTGCCAAACTTGGCTCATTGTAAAGTTCCCTCATCATTTTAATAGCCCACTCAAAGGCCACGCGAGCTTCATTACCCAAGTCGTCTGTCAATTCAGACCTTATTGAAACTTTGAGTTCTTCTGGATTTTTAAAATCATAGAAGCGACCTTTACTGATATGGGCAACTTGTTTTTTAATTATTTGACCACCATATAAATCACCCATGTGCCTACAATACAAATGCGCTTTTATTTTTGGACGTTGTACTGGATCTCGAATTAAATCCAATAGATACTTAGAGTATGAAATAGTTTCTGGCAACCATTGATAATTGTGGTCAACTCCCGCAAGCTCAATAAAATCCTGATAAATTGCGTGAGTTCGTTCTAGACCTGGTAAATTTTTAAAATTGCCTTCTACTTTATTTCCCAGTTCTATCATATTGTATATCAATACCATTTGATAAAGATAGTTTGCATAATCCTCTTTGCCTATTTTTCCACTCAATAAAAGTTTAGCAAATTTCGTAGTTTCTGCTTCGTGATGTAAATCTTTAGTTATTTCTTTTAAGCTCATAATGTATATATTTAATCCCTAGGTATCTTCAGTAAGAAAAAAGTATAATCTTTTTGATCTCTTAGCTTTAGGATGTATTGTTCGCCTGCACCCTGTAGTTGCCATCTCGTATGCTCAGGACCCAGCAAAGATGATAAAAACTCTCTTATTTTTTTATTGGTTTTTCTTTTGCTAGATTTATTACCTAAAAAAGAAAACAACACCCAATATCTGAAGTTCTTGCAGTCGACATCACAGTTTTTTATCGCTGTGATTTTGAAACTCATTCGGATTCTATTTTCACTGC
>JACCDW010635403.1_pt1 | contig 20383 bp, 19 predicted proteins | sample 7449781 | NCBI WGS metagenome assembly JACCDW01 (sample SAMN15323449, study PRJNA562643) | freshwater metagenome | isolation source: river surface water | place: USA:Blue River Watershed | collected 2017-08-18
GCCCTCTTCATCCAAAGGCTTTTGAGGTTCTCCATGCCGCTTTCGACAATGGGTGGGCCAACCCTGGAAAGCTTTCGCAATCTGGTTCAAAAGCCAACAAGGTAAAGAATGAAGCCCTCGAATCAATTTCGGTGGCTCTCAAAGTTCCAGTGGATTCGATCTTTGCCTTTTCATCAATGTCTCTCGGCTTCTACTTAGGTATTCACGGATTGGGCATTCAAGGTCTCCTTAAAGATTCAGCGCCTTTAGTTCACGGAGCAACTGATCGAAAAGATGTCTTTGCAATTGCATCGCGCGTCTCTCATCAAGTTCTGCCCTGTGCTTTGGATGGAAAACTCATTTCGCCGACCCAGCAATCACCACACTCTGTCCTGGCCCTTTCGGTGGCCAATGCTGAAACTGGAGTGATCCAAGAGTGCGATGACATCATTCAAAGCGTAGGCACGGATCGAATTTTTCTAGATGCAACAGCAAGCGGCATCCGTGCGCAAAGCACCAACAATTATTCGACCGCAATTTTTGATAGTCGCTCCTGGTATGGCCCAAGTGAAGTTGGTTTGTTAGTTGTTAAGAATAAATCTCAATGGAGTAATCCACTTCCCCACCTCAATGCAGCCCACCCAAATTTTGATGCCTCACTTCCTCTCTTACTTGCCAGTGCAGTAGCGCTTGAGAATTTTTCATCCGAAGTAGGAGAAGCAAATCAACGTGCCCGCAACTTCAATTCGCAACTACGCGAAGCTTTTGCTCAGATTCCTGATGTGGACATAGCGGGCTCATTAGATTCAAGTCTTGCTCACTTACTGAGCGCCTCCTTCATGAATTGCAATGGCGAAGAACTCTTGCGAGGGATTGCGAATGACGGATTCAGCGTTGATTCCGGTTCCGCCTGCACAGCCGATAATTTGGAACCAAGCCATGTTTTGGCCGCCATGGGTGTTTTAACTCATGGAAATATTCGAATCACAATTCATCCAGATACAACTCAGGCAGAGATCGATTCGTTGATTTCATCTATTAAAAAGAATGTGGAGCGTTTACGTTCATGATTGAAATCGATGCCCGCGGCTTGCGTTGCCCCCAACCCATTATTGAACTTGGAAAGAAGATCATCGATTTAAAAAGCGGAGAAGAGTTGGTTCTTCACTCTGATGATCCAGCCACTGAACCAGACTTAAATGCCTGGGCTCGGATGACGGGTAATAAGTTTTCAAAGCTTGAAAATGCAAAGTTTCTAATAACCAAGATTTAATTCAGATGCGCGCTAATTTCTGAAGCCGCTTGTTCTCCATAAGCACTCTTAAAGCGCTCAATGAACTGATCTGAAGTGAATCGATACTCTTGAGTTCCTTTAGTTTCAATCACGTAGGTAGCAATCATCGCACCGAGCTGTAAACATCTTTCGTGAGAAAGTCCCCAAGCGAGCCCTGCGATGAAACCAGAGCGAAATGAATCGCCCACACCTGTTGGATCTACTTTTGCTTTTTCTTTCGGACACAAAATTTTAATTAGCTCGCCACCCTTAGATTCGATTCGAGCGCCTCGTGAACCCTGTGTTACAACTCTAAATTTAACGCGAGAGAGAATTTCAGCATCACTCCAACCCGTCTTTTGAATTGCCAGTGCCAGTTCATATTCATTCATGAACAAATATGCAGCGCCATCGATAAGGGTTTTAATTTCATCTCCCTCCATACGAGCCATTTGCTGGGAGGGATCTGCTGCGAATGCGATGTTGCGTGTACGAGCAACCTCACTGTGTCGCATCATCGCTTCGGGATCATCAGGTGAAATCACAATGAGATCTAGTTCGCCTGCTTTATCCATGATTGGCGCTAACTCGATGTTTCGGGCTTCACTCATTGCGCCCGGAAAGAATGAGGCAATTTGATTGAGTTCAGTATCTGTTGTGACCATAAAGTGCGCGGTAAACAAATCTTTAGAAATAAGAACGTGCGATGTATCTACGCCGTGACGCGAAAGCCACGCTTCATAATCTGCCCAGTCTTTTCCCACAGCAGCAATCAGAATTGGGTTCAGGCCGAGCATTGCCATGCCAAAACAAATATTTGCAGCACATCCGCCACGACGCACTTCTAGATCATCTACAAGAAATGAGAGTGAAACCTTTTCGAGTGAACCAGCGACAAGTGAATCGGTGAACTTTCCTGAGAAGGTCATTAAATGATCAAGACCAACGGAGCCGGCTACACCAATTCGCATGGTGTGATACTAGTTAGGTAATGACTTAGTTAAAAGAATCGCCACAGGCGCATGAGCCCTGAGCGTTTGGATTATCAATTGTGAAGCCTTGCTTCTCAATTGTGTCCACAAAGTCAATTGTTGCGCCAGACAAATAAGGATCACTCATTTTGTCAGTAATAACTTTTACGTTGCCAAATTCGCGGACAATATCTCCGTCTAAATTGCGATCATCGAAATAGAGTTGATACTTCAAGCCAGAGCATCCACCAGGTTGTACGGCAACGCGAAGATTCAAATCATCGCGACCTTCTTGAGCCAATAGTGCAGCCACTTTTGATGCTGCGTTATCAGTGAGAAGGATGCCTGCTGTTGTGCTTGTCTCTGTGCTCATGTTCTCTCCCTTTCGAGTACGGGCTAAGCCTAGCGACCTGCATGAGTATGCGCGACACAGACACTGATTATGCGAGAGAATGCGACTGTGAATCTGAGTGAACTATTGCTACTTGGACAAGGTAGTGACCTTGCCAGCGAACGCGGAGTCTCCTGCGATGGGCAATTACCTCCTGCCAGTGATCCCGACTTGGTTTCTCGCGCTAGAGCAGCCCGTAAAGCACTTGGTTCAGATGCCTTAATACTTGGTCATCACTATCAGCGCAACGAAGTAATCGAATTTGCAGACATAACTGGTGACTCATTTAAATTGGCTCAAGAAGCAGCAAAGCAGAGCGCAGTTGAAAACATTATTTTCTGCGGTGTTCACTTCATGGCAGAAAGTGCCGACATTCTGACATCTGATAGACAAAGAATTATTCTTCCAGATCTTGCAGCTGGTTGTTCAATGGCTGATATGGCAACAGCAAATCAAGTAGCAAAGTGCTGGGAAGAACTTCAAAGCATTGGGGTGGCCGACTCGGTTATTCCTGTTACGTATATGAACTCATCTGCTGCCATTAAATCCTTTACCGGCGAACATGGTGGAACGATCTGTACTTCATCAAATGCAAAAGCTGCAATGAGTTGGGCATTTACGCAAGGTGAGAAAATACTCTTCTTGCCAGATCAACATCTCGGTAGAAACACCGCTGTTCTATCTTTGGGATTAACTCTTGAAGATTGCGTCCTCTGGAATCCCTGGAAACCTTTGGGCGGTTTGACTGAAGAACAAATTAAGAAAGCCAAAGTGATTCTGTGGCGTGGGCACTGTTCAGTGCATGGACGATTCTCAATTGAAAGCGTAAATGAGATTCGCAATCGAGTTCCAGGAGTTCAGGTTTTAGTTCATCCTGAGTGCACTCACGAAGTTGTTAGCTCTGCAGATCAAGTTGGTTCCACTGAAAAAATCATTCAAATTGTGAAAGCATCTCCGGCGGGATCGAAGTGGGCCATCGGCACAGAGCTCAACTTGGTCCAACGTATCTCTCAAACCAATCCTGACAAAGAAATCTATTTCCTCGACAAAGACATCTGCTATTGCTCCACGATGAATCGAATTGACCTTCCCCACTTGGTTTGGGCGATGGAATCACTCGTATCAGGCAAGGTGGTTAATCAAATCCGCGTGGCGCCAGAGGTTGCTCGTTTTTCAAAACTCGCATTGGAAAGAATGCTCGCTCTATAGTTACGCCCATGCCTAATTCAAACGATCCATCCTCGAAAAAAGGGCGCCCAACGCCTAAGCGCAAAGAAGCGCAATCAAAGAGAATTGTTTCCTCCCTTGCCCCGGCTTCTTCTAAGGAAGAAAAAAAGCGCGCACGTGAACAATCTCGTGCGGCAAGAAATGCATCACGAATTGCATATTTGCGTGGCGATGAAAATGCGTTGCCACTTCGGGATAAAGGTCCGGCCAGACGTTACGTAAGAAATCTTGTTGATGCGCGCAAATCAATAGGTGAATATTTCTTGCCAATTATTTTCGTAGTTTTAATGCTTTCAATAGTTCCAGTTCCTGCACTCCAATATGGCGGAATTGCGCTTATGTACGGGGTGCTTCTTGCTGCACTTGTTGATGGTGTCTTTTTAAGTCGTAAAATTAAGCGTCAAGTACGAGAGCGTTTCCCTGATTCTCCAACAAAGGGTCTCGGTCTCTACGGTTGGTTGCGCTCAACACAAATGCGTCGACTACGTACACCACATCCACAAGTTAAGCCTGGAGATACTTTCTAGTCTTCAGAAGTTTCTAGCGAACGTGTGATTGCACAAAAGGCAGAGTGACAACTTCAGCTTGGGATTCGCGACCACGCACATCAATGACAACCATCGTTCCCAGAGTCACTGAGGAATCAAGCAGTGCTAGCGCAATCCCATTTTTAAGCGTTGGTGAAAAAGTACCCGAGGTTACGACGCCAACTTCAATACCGTCCGAATCTTTGACGCTCATGCCTGCGCGAGGAATCCCGCGATCAAGAGATTTCAAACCGTGCAGAAAACGCCGCGGTCCATTTGTTCTTTCATTGCGTAGAACGCTATCTCCAGCGAATTTTTCTTTCGTCCAACCAACGGCCCACGACGCACTTGCTTGAACGGGAGTTATCTCTAAAGAGAGTTCATGCCCATGTAATGGGTATCCCATTTCTGTACGCAAAGTGTCTCTAGAACCGAGTCCGCAGACCAACCCTTGAAATGGTTGGATTGCTGCAACCAGTGCATCCCATACTTTTTCTGCGTCTTTCCACAATGGCAATAACTCGAACCCGAATTCACCGGTATAGCCGGTGCGGCACAAGATAACGTCACACTGTGCAATTTGCACATGAGTAAAGCTCATGTAATCAATTGTTGGAGATATTCCAAGAGCTTCTAGAACTTTTGGTGTTACTGGACCCTGCAAGGCAAGCACAGCATATTCATTGTGCAAATTTTTAATCTCTATTCCTGGAATTAACTGTGCTTGTAGTGCAGAAACGACATCGGATGTATTAGATGCATTTGGAACCAAAAAAATATCATCTGCTGAGTTGCGATAAGCAATCAGATCATCAATTACTCCACCCTTGTCATTACAGAGCATTGTGTATTGAGCCATGCCATCAGAAATTCTGTTTAAATCATTAGTTAGAATTGCATTGAGAAAATTTAATGCACCCGATCCCTTTACGCTGGCTTTACCTAAGTGCGAAACGTCAAAGAGTCCGACTCGTTCTCTAACGGCTGCGTGCTCAGCGAGTACACCTGCGGCGGGGTATTCGATAGGCATTAACCACCCACCGAAATCTGCCATCTTGGCCTGAAGTTCTAGGTGCTTTTGGTGCAAAGGTGAATTTTTCACAATCACAACCTACTCCCAGACCTACAAAAGTTGCTACAACCGATAACCTTTGCGCCTTACGGTTCTTTAAATTGGCTAGATGCTGCAAAAGGAGATGCATGTCCACGCTAAAACTTACTGATGGCGCAGTCACCAATGGCGTTCTAGTTGTTGGGCTCTCCTTTAATCCAAATAAAGATTCTGCGCTAAGTATCGAATCTGGAACCGTAACTTTGGACACGAGGACTCTGCTCGCTCAACTAAAAGAGCTAGGGGCTACAGGTAAGAGTGATGAAGTAGTAAAGATTCCCGGTACACGTACAAAGTTAATTCTCTTCACGGGTTTAGGTGTCACAAACAAGCAATATCCACACGAAACACTTCGGCGTGCCGCTGGCGCCGCGGCCCGCGCACTGGCTGGAAACGGCGAAGCAACTTTTGCTCTACCGGCTCCTGACATTGCATCCGTGGCAGCAATTGCTGAAGGTGCTGCTTTAGGTGCTTACGCATTTGATGAATTTCGAGGTTCAACAAAATCAGAAAGAAAGTTGCCCCTTAAAACTATCGCAGTCCACTCCAAGTTCACGAAGAAAATTGAAGCCAAGAACGCCCTTCAGCGTGCCCAAGTAATTGCGCAATACACACACTTAGTTAGAGATCTGATCAATACTCCCCCTTCACATCTGACGCCAGATACTTTTTCAAAAAAGATTTCTGGAGCTGTTAAAGCTCTAGGTGGATCCTCTGCTTCACTCAAAGTAAGTGTTCTCAATGAAAAGCAGTTAAAGAGTGGTGGATACGGCGGAATAATTGGAGTCGGTCAAGGATCGGCTAATCCACCCCGTCTGCTTCACGTTAAATACACTCCCAAAAAGTCGCTCCGAACTTTTGCATTTGTTGGAAAAGGAATCACTTTTGACACAGGCGGGCTAGCGTTAAAACCTGCTGCTGGTATGGAAGCAATGAAGTCAGATATGAGTGGGGCCGCCGCTGTATGCGGTGCAATTCTTGCGATTGCTTCTTTAAAGTTACCTGTAACCATCGAAGCCTGGGCACCTCTTGCTGAAAACATGGTCAGCGATAATGCAACTCGTCCAAGTGATGTCATCACAATTTATGGTGGAAAAACTGTTGAGGTGCTCAACCCGGATGCTGAAGGTCGACTTGTATTGGCAGATGCAATCGTAAAAGCTCAAGAGACAAAATCACTCGATGGATTAATTGATGTGGCCACACTAACTGGTGCACAAGTTGTTGCACTAGGAACTCGCACAAGTGCTGTAATGACAAATAACGAAGATTTCAGTGCTCGATTTATTGCAGCTGCCAGCGAAAGTGGCGAAGCGTTTTGGCCAATGCCGCTGCCGCAAGAGCTACGTGCTTCCCTAGATTCACCTGTTGCAGATTTAGCAAACATTGGTGAACGAATGGGTGGAATGTTGGTAGCTGGTTTGTTCTTAAAAGATTTCATCAAACCTGAAGTTCCATGGCTTCACCTCGACATTGCAGGACCGGCCTATAACGAATCCACTCCACATGGATATACCCCTGTTGGTGGTACGGGTGTGGCACTTCGCACACTTCTGCGCTTGGTAGAAAACTCCATAATTCGGTAACTAGCCCGAAGGCTGGCAAGATAGGGCCAGGGCGTAAGTTGGCTTAGATGCTTCGCCGTATGAGTGTGGGAGGTTTACGCGAGTGGCTCAATTCGATCTAGTAATTCTTGGTGGTGGAAGTGGCGGCTATGCGTGCGCACTTCGCAGCGCTCAACTAGGTCTATCAGTAGCACTCATCGAAGCTGACAAACTCGGAGGTACATGCCTTCACCGTGGTTGCATACCAACCAAAGCATTATTGCATTCAGGTGAAATTGCTGATGGTGCCCGCGATGCCAACCACTTTGGCGTGAACGCGCAATTCTTGTCGATGGATATGCCTGCTGTTAACTCCTACAAAGACGGCGTCATCGCACGACTGCACAAAGGTTTGCAAGGTTTGGTTAAATCTCGAAACATAACTTTTGTTGAAGGTCATGGAAAGTTGATTTCCAAAGACACAGTTGAAGTTAATGGAGAAAAATACACTGGCAAGAATGTTGTTCTTGCGACGGGTTCATACGCAAAAACCCTTCCAGGTCTTGAAATAGATGGCAAGAAAATTATTACCTCAGATCACGCAACAAAATTGGATTACGTTCCAAAGAGCGTCATTGTTCTAGGTGGCGGAGTAATCGGATGCGAGTTCGCTTCTGTTTGGAAATCTTTTGGCGCAGAAGTAACAATCATTGAAGGACTTTCTCACCTGGTCGCACTCGAGGATGAATCATCTAGCAAGCAGTTAGAACGTGCCTTTAGAAAACGTGGAATTAACTTCGAACTCGGTGTTCGCTTCCAATCTGCCGCAATAAATGGTGACTCCGTAACAGTGACACTAGAAGATGGCAAAACCTTTAGCGCTGACGTCCTATTGGTTAGCGTTGGTCGTGGACCAGTATCTGCAAACCTTGGCTATGAAGAACAAGGAATTTCCATGGACCGCGGTTATGTTCTAGTTGATGACAAGTGCCGCACAAATATTCCTGGCATTTGGGCAGTGGGCGATTTAATTCCTACTCTTCAATTGGCTCACGTTGGTTTTGGTGAAGGTATTTTGGTTGCCGAAGAAATAGCAGGACTTAATCCACGTCCAATTAACTACGACGGTGTGCCACGTGTGACATATTCAGAGCCAGAAGTTGCATCCGTTGGGTTAACAACAGCAGTTGCAAAAGAACGTGGATTTGATGTTGTTGAATTAAATTACGACTTAGCCGGAAATGGTAAAGCTCAAATTCTTCGCACTGCTGGTTCTATCAAGTTGGTTTCGCAAAAGAATGGACCGGTACTTGGAATTCACATGGTCGGATCTCGTGTTGGTGAATTACTTGCTGAAGCTCAATTAATCTTTAACTGGGAAGCAAGCGCCGATGATGTCGCACCGCTTATTCATGCACACCCAACACTTTCTGAAGCCATGGGAGAAGCACACATGGCATTAGCCGGTAAACCGCTTCATGCTCACGGATAATCTAGGGAGATCACAATGACATTCAGATTAACGATGCCAGCACTTGGCGAGAGCGTGACCGAAGGAACTGTTACACGTTGGTTAAAGGCTGAGGGCGATCAGATCGCAGTAGATGAACCACTACTCGAAGTTTCTACCGACAAAGTCGATACTGAAATTCCATCACCTGTTGCAGGAACTCTTCAAAAAATAGTTGTTGCAGTTGATCAAACTGTCGCAGTTGGTGCAGATCTCGCAATTATTGAAGATGGTGCAGCGGCTTCTGTCGCACCAGTAGCACCTGCCGCTGCAGTTGCTGCAGCTCCAACACCGCCGCCAGTTGCACCTGTTGCTCCAGTTGCATCACCAGCTCCCGTTACATCTAGTTCTGCAGGAACTGTGATTGCGATGCCCGCACTCGGTGAAAGCGTTAGCGAAGGAACAGTTACGCGTTGGTTGAAAAATGTTGGCGATTCAGTTGCAATGGATGAAGCACTTCTCGAAGTTTCTACCGACAAAGTCGATACTGAAATTCCATCACCTGTTGCAGGAACTCTTTTGGCTATTGATGTGCCGGTTGATTCAACAGTTCCAGTTGGTGCGCGACTAGGTTTGATTGGTTCATCAAATGGCGCAGTTACGCCTGCTGCACCTGTAATTCCAACTCCTGCACCTGTCGCACCAGTAGTAGCGCCACCTGTTGCGCCAGTTGTTTCTGCTCCCCCAGTTGTGGCACCAGTAGTGGCACCGGTGGCAGCACAAGCTGATGCATACGTAACTCCAATTGTTAGAAAGTTAGCTGCAGAACTTGGCGTCAACCTTTCAACAATTCAGGGAACCGGCGTCGGAGGTCGAATTAGAAAAGAAGATGTACAGGCTGCGGCAAAACCAGCAGCAACTTACAGCGCCCCTGTTGCGCAAAGTTCAACTGCATCAGCGCCTAAAGCAACCACAGTTGCGGCTTCTCCATTGCGCGGAACAACAGTGACGATGTCACGTTTGCGTAAAGTTATTGCGGCTCGCATGGTTGAGTCACTTCAAGTAAGTGCTCAACTAACAACTGTTATCGAAGTTGATGTAACTAAAATTTCTCGTCTACGTGATCGCGCTAAAGCTACATTTGAGGCACGTGAAGGAGTAAAGCTTTCATTCTTGCCATTCTTTGCAGTTGCTGTATGTGAAGCGTTAAAGGTTCACCCAGTTCTTAACTCATCTGTCGAAAGTGATCAGATTACGTATCACGGTGCAGAACATCTAGGAATTGCAGTCGATACAGAACGTGGATTGCTCGTACCTGTAATTCACAATGCAGGTGATCTGAACATGGGTGGTATTGCTCGCAAGATTTCGGATCTCGCACTTCGCACGCGAGATAACAAAGTTACCCCTGACGAACTTGGCGGTGGAACATTTACCATCACAAATACCGGAAGCCGTGGTGCGCTATTTGATACGCCAATTATTAACCAACCACAAGTAGCAATTCTTGGATTAGGCGCTGTCGTTAAGCGACCAATGGTTGTTCGCGGTGAAGATGGTGGCGAGACTATTGCAATTCGTTCAATGGTTTATCTCGGACTCTCCTACGACCACCGAGTTGTAGATGGCGCCGATGCTGCAAGATTCTTAGTAACTCTCAAAGAACGCCTCGAGCAAGGGGCATTTGAATCGGATCTAGGACTCTAATGCCACCGATGCAGAGAATCGCCATAACTGGTTCAACTGGGCTCATTGGAAATGCTTTAGTTGGATTTCTAAAATCTGAAGGTTACACAGTACAAAGATTAGTTCGCAGACCAAGTCGCTCCGCTGAAGAAATTACGTGGGATCCACAAGCAGGAACGGTCGATCTTGAGGCACTTGCTGGCGTTGACGCAGTTATTCACTTAGCTGGCGCCGGAGTGGGCGACAAGCGATGGACAAAGAAATACAAGAGCGAGATTCTCAATTCACGTCTTCTTGGCACAACAACAATTGCAAATGCCGTCAACGTAGTTAAGCCATCTGTATTCATCAGTGCAAGTGCTATCGGGTGGTATGGCGAAACTGGCAACCGTGCGGTTATCGAATCAGATCGCGCAGGAGAAGATTTCCTTGCGGCCGTATGTCGCGAATGGGAAGGCGCAGCTGACTTAGTTAAGGATGTGCGAACAGTAAAACTGCGTACAGGTTTAGTTCTTGATCCAACTGGTGGCGCACTAGGTCGAATGCTTCCACTATTTCGTTTTGGATTAGGCGGAAAGTTGGGCAATGGAAAGCAATGGTGGTCTTGGATTACTCTGCATGATCAAATCCGTGCAATCGTCTTTGCATTAGAAAACAAAATCGAAGGCCCAATTAACTTAACTTCTCCTAATCCAGTTACCAATCAAGAATTTACTGCTGGATTGGCTCGCGCCCTGCACCGTCCGGCGCTTTTTCCGGCACCAGCCGTTGCGCTAAAAATTGCACTAGGTGGATTTTCATCAGAGATTTTAGGTTCCAAAAAAGTTATTCCGCAGGCGCTTCTCGATGCTGGATTTGTCTTTGACTATCCGCATATTGCCCCAGCACTTCTCGCTTTAGTCGACTAAAACCGAGAGCGCGGCCAATCGCCCTGAAAGCAATGCGCCATTTTGAGATGGCGCGCTCTTGTAATCACCAGCTATAAATATCGAATCTCTTATGTGCGCACCTGAAACAAGTGTCATATCCAACCCAGCTAATGGCAGAGCACTTGGAATGTCGTACTTTGCAACGAGTTTCCAATTGCGAGTTTCAGTTGCATACAAGATTGCTAAATGCCTGCGAACTTCGGATTCAGTTGCCGGAAGAATGCTTGTACTTGATATCAAGTTTTTTCCAGACGGTGCATAGCCTGGCATCATGTTAGAGATAACCATCGTGTTTACCACTGGGCCCCTATTCTGGCTATCAATAATCAAAGACTTGCTCTTTGTTGGGCTCTCTTTTGTCGAGTGATACCACGTCGTACATCCAACTAATTGTGGAACTTGTGTTAAATCCAGTAACTGGGCCGCAGTTGTCGCATCTGTTGCAACAATGATTGCATCAGCTTCAAATTTACCCTTAGACGTACTAACGGTGTTTTTCTTGATCGAATTAACTTGCACGCCATAGCGAATGTCTTTTACGCGAGTAGCAAGGGCTTCCGAAAATGCTTGTACGCCGCCAACGGGTAAGCCCGAATTTCCGCTAACAAAATGTTTGATTGCCGTGCGACCATATTCGGCGTCAACCAGAAGGGGATCAGCCAAAAATACTCCTGTTAAGAAAGGTCGCAGCACTCGTTCATACGTTTTTCCAAGGCCACTATTTTTCAGCTCCTCACCCACGCTTGCTGCGGGTTTTCTTCGTAAGAGATATAGAACTAATCGAATTTTTTCAAAAATAGAACCTGTTTGTGAGTTAAACACAGAGAAAAATGCCGAGCGAGGATCTCCAATCCGTATGCGCTCTTCATTTCGTGCGACTTCAATGACTGAGGATGCAGAAACAAAATCAATCTCCTTGATAATTCCAAGGCGTTTGATTTCAGGATAGTTTGCATTGATTAATTGAAAACCTCGGTCGCAAACAAATCCATCGATAACATCACTGGTGACACGGCCGCCGGGACGATCAGAACTTTCAAGCACCGTGACAGATGCTCCTTCACTTTCTAGAGTAATCGCCGCGCTGAGCCCCGCTAATCCCGCACCAATAACAATTACTTTTTTACCCATACGGATTAATCTCTCGAGCATGATCAATGATTTGAGCCACTGCAAGGATTTCTTCGGATGAAATTGGCATCGCGCTCTTATTCACAATGGCTTCATGTACTAAAGAGTAAAACGTTGCGTAATTTCCAGGATCGCATTTAAACTCTTCAATATTCTCGCCTCTGTGTATATGTGCGAGCGAAGAAGTATCTTCTTGCCATTTTCCATCTTTTGGTGATTTACCAGCTCTCAATAGAGCTTCTTGTGGATCAAGATCATTAACAACAAATGCGCCTTCGCTACCAATTACTCGAATGCGAGGACCAGGTGAACCAACTACTGCACTGGCTGAAAGAATTGATTCAACTCCCGAATCATGGCCAAGCACAAGTAGGCAATCATCATCTGCTCCCCCACGAATACTTCTAATTGATGCTGACTTTAATTTCGCTGGGCCAAAACATTCGAATGCAGTTGATATCAAGTGCGGCATCAGGTCCAGCAATAAACCACCGCCATCTTGCGGAGATTTGTTTTCGCGCCATGACTGCGGATTTAATTGTGGTCTAAATCTTTCAAATCGCGAATCCATTCGAATAGCTTGTCCGATGTGACCATCTCTGATGACACGCTTCAAAGTCAGAATGTCGCTATCCCACTTGCGGTTGAAATACGTAGTTACTGCAACGCCAGCAGATTGCGCCGCTTCGAGTATTTCTCTCGTTTGTGCAACGTTTATGCCCATCGGCTTATCTACAACAGTTGGTATCCCTGCCTTTATTGCTGCCAGTGCTTGCGACAGATGGACTTCATTTCCTGACGCGATAACAACTAAGTCAAGATCCTGTTCGCACAACTCTTCAATCGTCGAGACGATCTTGACTGAAGGATAATCCTCTTTTGCATGACGCTTTCTAACATCGTTAGTTGTTAGGACAGCAGATACTTCAAAATTCGTAGCCGATAAGAAAGGTGCATGAAAACTCCGACCGGCTAATCCATAGCCTGCTATGCCGACCTTAAGCTTCATGCGTCCTATTTCTTTAACTTAGATGGCCACCAAATTTTTGGTCCAATATCGTGCACCATTGCTGGGACCAGAATTGAACGCACAATAATTGTGTCCAAGAGAACGCCGAATGCAACAGCAAAACCTAACTGTGCTAATGGCACTAATGGAATCAATCCAAGCACTGCAAATGTTGCTGCTAGAACAATTCCAGCAGATGTAATCACAGCCCCTGTTACGGTCAAGCCTTTAATTACTCCCTGACGGGTTCCCAGTTTGATTGACTCTTCACGTACTCGAGTCATCAAGAAGATGTTGTAATCAATACCGAGTGCCACTAAGAAAATAAAGGCAAAGAGCGGGAACGACGTATCCCCACCTTCAAAACCAAAGACGTGATTGAAGACGAGAGCGCACACACCAAGGGTCGCAAAGTAAGAGAGAACTACAGTGCCTAGAAGTAACGCAGCGCTTAGAATACTTCGCAAGAGAAGACCAAGAATGATTGTGATAACAATCAAAATAATCGGAATGATTGTTTTGTTGTCTCGATCATTGGCTGTTCGGATGTCATATGAGACCGCACTTGTTCCGCCGACTAAAGCAGTCGAATCGACTTGTTGAGCAAGTCTGCGAATCTCAGGGATGTCATTTGAAGCTTCCACGCTATCTGGGGCTTTATCAAGAGTTACATTCAAAATAGCTTTGTTATTTACAACTTTTATTTCTGGAATTGGTCCGCCAGGAATTGCAAAGCCATCTAGTAATGGCACTACAGAAGAAACTCCTGGGGCGTTCTTAATCGCAGCAGCCACGGCATCAAGCTTGTCCACATTTACAACTACTTGAGTTGGATCACCTTCTCCGCCAGGAAAGTGAGTGAGCAATAATTTTTGTCCTACAACGGACTCTGGATTAGTCGTAAATGAATCAACTGTTCCAATTCCATCTGCTTTGAGCGTTGTTGAAGTGAAAGCGAAGGCCAATAAAACAACTCCTGTAATCACCCACGCTTTGCGAGGGCTGCCGCTAATTGTGTTTCCTAGCTTTGACCACACGCCACCTAAAACTTGATCTTCACCATCGAAATCTGGGCGCCGCGGCCAGAAAATCCAACGACCAAAGAGCAAAAGCAGCGCAGGTAAAAGAGTCAGAATTGTTATAACAGAGCACGCGATACCAATAGCGCCAATTGGTCCAAGGCCTGCTGTATTCGTTAACTGGCTAAACAAAAGCACAAGAAGTGAAATCGCCACTGTTGAACCTGAAGCAAGAATAGGTTCCCACACACCTTTATATGCCGCACGCATCGCATCAAATCTGTTTTCATGTAGATGAAGTTCTTCTCGATATCTAGCAATTAGCAATAAGGCATAATCTGTTGCTGCTCCAATAACCAAAACTGAGAGAATTCCTTGTGATTGACCATCAACGTCGATAATGTCATTTTTGGCAAGAAGATAAACAATTCCTCCAGCTGTGGAAAGCGCGAAAAGGGCAGAAAGAAGCGGAATAATCCACAAAATTGGAGATCTATAAACAACAATCAAGATAACTGCAACAACTCCAAGAGTTGTGAGTAGCAATGTGGAATCAATATCTCCGAATGCTCCAAACAAATCTCCGAATATACCGCCCGGTCCTGTTACGTAAGCAGTGAGATTATTCTCTTTCGCTAATGGTCCAAGATCTTCGCGCAGCGCTTCAACAATTGCTGGAAGTACTGGCTCTTCATTAGGAAGTAACTTTGTAAGTGAGTTTCCATCAAGTGGCACATTCGCCAGAATTGCTTTGCCATCTTCTGATGGGAATGCAGTAATTCTCTGTCCTGGTGCAAGGTAATCTGAAATTTTCGCTGTAGTTCCAGCGAGTGTTAATTCACCGATAGCATCGAGGTGAGCGTTAATCGCCGCAAGATTTTCAGGCGTTGCTTTACCCTCAAATAGGACTAGCGCTGGAATATTAAAAGAGTCTTTACCTGAAAAAGTCTGGATCAGCTCTGATGCTTGTGTTGCTTCAGCGCCTTTTGGAAGAAATGAAGAGTTGTTATTTTCTTGTACAGATGAAAGCTTTCCAAATAGAGGTCCGAATACACCGGTCAATAAGAACCACATCAAAACAACGAGCATTGCTATAGCAAATGGTTTACGGGACTTCACAGAGGTGTTAGATGACACGGCAGTTGGAACCTTTCGTACGTTTTTCAGCGAGGATTCGCGACTGGGCAAGCCTACCTTTAGGCTAAGTCCGTGGCAGCCACGACGACACTTAACCCCACAATTGTGGTGAAGCACTTAGCGCTTCTGGAATACAACGAAGCATTGCTCATCCAACGTCATGCGCATGAACAAGTCAGTGCAGGATTGATGCCAAACACACTGTTTTTTGTGGAACACCCTTCAGTTTTCACTGCAGGCAAAAGAACACTTGAAGAAGAACGACCATTAGATGGGACTGCTGTCATTGATGTAGATCGCGGTGGAAAAATTACGTGGCACGGACCTGGACAAATTGTTGGATACCCCATCTTGCGATTGGCTAAACCAACTGAGGTAGTTGGTTTTGTTAGAGAGATTGAAAGTGCATTAATCGAAACATGCAAAGAGTTTGGATTAAAGGTTCAGAGAGTGCCTGGTCGATCAGGAGTATGGACACAGGATGATTTAAATCCTCGCAAAATTGCAGCCATCGGAATTCGTGTTGCTAAAGCAACAACAATGCATGGTTTTGCTCTCAACGTTAATCCTGATCTCACTTCATTTACTCAAATAATTCCGTGTGGCATCCCTGATGCAGAAGTTACATCAATGGCTCAAGAGTTAAAGCGTGAAATCACCGCCGAAGAAGTACTTCCAGTGCTAGAACGCCATATAACTTCTACTTTGGCTAAGGTAAGCGCATGACAATTGCACCTGATGGTCGCAAGATGATTCGCATTGAAGCTCGCAATGCGCTGACGCCAATTGAACGTAAACCCGAATGGATTAAGACACGTGCCAATATGGGGCCCGAATACACCCGCCTTCGTTCGCTAGTGAAGTCCGAAGGTCTTCATACTGTCTGCCAAGAAGCTGCTTGCCCAAACATTTTCGAATGCTGGGAAGATAAAGAAGCTACATTCTTAATTGGTGGAGAAAAATGCACACGCAGATGCGATTTTTGTAACATCGATACTGGCAAACCTGATCCAATTGATCGCGAAGAACCACGCAAAGTGGCCGAATCTGTTAAAGCAATGGGATTGAAATATGCAACCATTACTGGAGTAACGCGTGATGACTTGGAAGATGAAGGCGCGTGGTTGTATGCCGAAACCATTCGCCAGGTTCATGAGTTAAATCCAGGTTGTGGCGTTGAAATGCTCGCTCCTGATTTCCATGCTAACTCTGATTTACTTAATCAAATTTTTGAAACTCGACCTGAAGTATTTGCGCATAATTTAGAAACCGTGCCCCGTATTTTTAAGAGCATTAGACCGGCATTTACATACGAGAAATCTCTACGAGTAATCACAATGGCTAGAGATTTCGGCTTAATCACCAAATCAAACTTAATTTTAGGACTCGGTGAAACTCGCGAAGAAATATCACAGGCGCTGGTCGACCTTCGAGGTGCAGGGTGCGATCTGATCACTATTACTCAGTACTTGCGCCCAACCAACCGCCACCATCCTGTCGAGCGATGGGTAAAACCAGAAGAGTTTGTTGAATTAGCTGCAGAAGCGAAAGAGATAGGATTCCTTGGAGTTATGAGTGGCCCACTGGTTCGTTCAAGTTATCGCGCAGGACGTTTGTATAAGGAAGCGATGGCTGCAAAAACTGGTGCTCAGCGTGGCTGATCTTGTTTATCCCCCAGTCATAGTTTTCATTAAATCTCTTTGGAAATACTTAGATCTACGTTTCTCATTTTCAGGCCAAGAGAACATTCCGCAAGAAGGCGGTGCCATTCTTGCTATGAACCACATTGGTTACTTTGACTTTGCAATTGCTGGAACTGGTGTTCTTCCAAAAAAGCGCTACGTGCGATTTATGGCAAAGAAAGAAATCTTCGATAACAAATTAGCGGGTCCACTCATGCGCGGCATGCATCACATAAGTGTGGATCGAAGTAATGGTTCCGCATCTTTTGTCGCCGCCCTGCAAGCTTTGCATAAAGGAGAAATTATCGGAATTTTTCCTGAAGGAACAATCTCAACAAGTTTTGAAATCAAAGGACTTAAATCCGGTGCGGTGCGACTAGCAATGGAATCAGGTGTTCCAGTAATCCCAACAATCATCTGGGGCAGCCAACGTGTATGGACAAAGGGTGTTAAGAAAAACTTAACTAGGCAGAGCGTTCCAATTACGGTCACATATAGCCCGCCGCTTTATTTCGCTAAAGATAGTGATGTTGAAGCGGGTGAAAAGCAACTCCGAAATGTGCTTGTCTCAACCCTGCACAAGGTTCAAGAAGACTATCCCGACAACCATCAAGGTCAGCGCTGGGCACCGCTTCGCCTTGGTGGTACCGCCCCTGCCCCACTAAACTTATGAGCATGTTCAAACGAAAAAAGAAGAACAAAGAAGCGGGTATCAAACCTCGTCGTTTTCAAACCTTTAGGGATGCCTACTCTGTAACCAAGAGCGTTAAGCCCTGGATTGCCTATGCGCTGCTCGGTGTATTTCTTGCCGTGTGGTCAGTAGGAATTGCAATTGGCCTACTTGTGGGTCGTCCAATCTATGGTGCTTTCGTTTCGCTTCCAATAGCACTACTTGCTGCGATGTTTTTCTTTACTCGACAAGCATCGACTGCTGCCTATTCATCAATTGAAGGTCAGATTGGTGCAGGCGCTTCAGTTTTAATGGCAATTCGCAAAGGCTGGACAACAACTCCAGCAGTTGCAGTTGCTCGTAATCAAGACATGGTTCACAGAAGCGTTGGCAGAGCAGGAATTGTTTTAGTTGGAGAAGGATCACAAGGTGTTAAACAGATGCTAAGTGATGAGCGCCGCAAGAGTGAGCGCTTTGCCCCTGGTGTACCAATCACAGAAGTCATTATTGGAGATTCACAAGGTCAAGTTTCGATTCGCAAATTACAAAAGCATTTAGCAAAGCTTCCTAAGAAACTATCTGCCCACCAAATGCGCGAAGTCCGTGCGCGTTTGAAAGCTGTTGGTGGAATGTCTATGCCAATTCCAAAGGGTCCAATGCCAAAGGGCATCAGAATTCGCTAGTTTGTTAGGACGATTCTTGTTCTACTCAACCGTTCATGAATTCCTCTGCCATTTTCGTCATAGGTGATAGCCGTAATCACAATCACCATGAGAACGCTTCGAATGAGCGATTGAAGAATTGTTGGACGTCCACCGTCTTGAAAATCAACGATTCTCATTCGGAAAACTCTGTGTCCTGCCGATGCTCCTTGTAAGGTAACGAGCAAGAAATACTGAATAAAGAAAATGATGAGCGCCGGAATCCCAGCCTGTGAGGTCCTTTCCAGGAAGGTGCCCGATCCACTGAAAAAAGCGATTGAGATCAGGTAGCTGGCTAACCAATCCAGGCTAATGGCCCCAAAGCGTCTGCCCAAACTCACCTCTGAATGCATGCAATAAGCCTAGTCGGTGGCTGAAAACCCGCAATTTACTTAACATAGATGTAACACGTGGGTTATGCCTTTTTCATGGATAACTCGTAGCCTTTGCACATGCGCCCTCGATGAAGCGGTGCGCAACGCTTGAAATACCATCAACTGGGAGAAAAATGTTTAAGAACTCTGCAGAAATTTTTGCGTTTATCAAGAAGGAAGATGTCAAACTAATTGACGTACGATTTATTGACCTTCCGGGAATTCAACACCACTTCAATGTTCCTGTTGAATCTTTCGACGAAGCTGTCTTTACAGATGGCCTGATGTTCGATGGTTCTTCAATTCGCGGTTTCCAAGCCATTCATGAATCAGATATGAAGCTGCTGCCAATTCCTGGTTCAGCATTTATTGATCCATTCCGCAAAGAAAAAACTCTTGTCATTTTGTTTAGCGTCCACAATCCAGTTGATAACTCCCCTTACAGTCGCGATCCTCGTGGCGTTGTTGGCAAAGCTGTCGAGTATTTGAAATCAACAGGCATCGCAGACACAGCGTTCTTTGCTCCAGAAGCAGAGTTCTATGTATTTGATGCGGTTCGATTCAAAACTGATATGCACGAGTCATATCACCACATTGACTCATACGAAGGCGCCTGGAACACAGGTGCCGAGTACGACGCTGATGGAACTCCTAACCGCGGATATCGCACACGCATCAAAGGTGGTTACTTCCCAGTTTCACCAACTGATCAGTTTGCAGATCTACGCGATGAAATGGTCATGAATCTTGGCAAAGTTGGTTTACTAGTTGAACGTGCGCACCACGAAGTTGGTACCGCGGGTCAAATGGAAATTAACTATCGCTTCAGCGACATCCTTAACGCAGGCGATGATGTAATGAAGTTTAAGTACATCATTAAGAACACTGCTTGGGAGAATGGCAAGACTGCGACATTTATGCCAAAACCTTTGTATGGCGATAATGGTTCAGGAATGCACGTTCACCAATCTCTTTGGAAAGATGGAAAGCCACTGTTCTTCGGCGATGGTTATGCAGACCTTTCGGATATGGCCCGTTGGTATGTAGGTGGATTACTCAAGCACGCACCGTCATTGCTTGCCTTTACAAACCCAACTGTTAACTCATACCACCGCTTAGTTCCTGGTTATGAAGCACCAGTAAATCTCGTTTACTCAGCACGTAACCGTTCTGCGTGTATTCGTATTCCGATTACTGGATCAAATCCGAAGGCTAAGCGCATTGAGTTCCGTTGCCCCGATCCTTCATCAAATCCGTACCTTGCATTTGCTGCAATGTTGATGGCAGGACTCGATGGAATTCAAAACAAGATCGAACCACCAAAGCCAGTTGATAAGGATCTCTACGAACTAGAAGGTGCAGAAGCTGCTGCTATCCCACAAGTTCCAGGTTCTCTCGAGGCTGTACTTAACAATCTCGAAGAAGATCACGAGTTCTTACTCAAAGGTGGAGTATTTACAAAAGATCTCATCGACACATGGATTGCGTTCAAGCGCACACAGGAAGTTGATTACGTTCGCTTGCGTCCACATCCAGCGGAGTTCGAGCTCTACTTCGATCTCTAAGAATTAC
>JACCDW010260802.1_pt1 | contig 20378 bp, 21 predicted proteins | sample 7449781 | NCBI WGS metagenome assembly JACCDW01 (sample SAMN15323449, study PRJNA562643) | freshwater metagenome | isolation source: river surface water | place: USA:Blue River Watershed | collected 2017-08-18
AGGGCAATAGCTGCCGGTTTCGATGTCATTGAAATCCACGCAGCCCACGGTTATTTGATCCACCAATTCCTATCTCCTCTGACAAATAAAAGAGATGATCGATACGGCGGCAGCTTGGAGAACAGAGCGCGCTTGCTTCTTGAGATAGTAGAGGCAGTTAGAAACGAAATTGGCGAAGGGGTTCCGCTGCTAGTTCGATTCAGCGCGACTGACTACGTTGAAGGCGGCTGGGATCAAGAGCAAACTAATCAGGTTGCTAAGTGGGCACATGAAAAAGGTGCCGATATGTTTGATCTATCCTCGGGTGGTCTGGTGACGGGAGTAAAAATTCCATCAGGCCCTGGCTACCAGGTCCATTTCAGTGAATCTACTCACACTTCTACTTCCGCACCCGTTTCTGCTGTTGGACAAATAACGGATGCTCAGCAGGCCGAAGAAATCGTTGCCTCGGGCAAGGTAGATGTGGTGATGATGGCAAGACAGCTTCTTCGCGATCCTTATTTCCCACTTCGCGCAGCGCATGAGCTAGGAGTAGCGGTTGATTGGCCAAGCCAGTATGAAAGAGGAGTTTGGCCTAGCGCCTAGTTGAGTCTTCGATTTCTCCAACCAAGACTTCGATGATGTCCTCTAAGAACAAGCATCCGGTGATAGTGCCATCGGCGGAGAAAGTTCTTGCGATGTGCGCTCCATACTTTCGCATCTGAGCTAGCGCATCTTCCAGTTCCGCACTCTCGGGTACCGAAATAAGAGTTCGCATTCGCTTGGATTGCAGGGGTTTGTGGAACTTCTCTGGGTCATCGATCAGGGCATCTTTGATGTGCCAATAGCCAATCAAATCTCCAGCTTCACTCTTCACTGGATATCTGCTGAACCCATGCTCTGCCACCGCATCCTGCAACTGAGCAGGTGAGGCGTCTGAAGGCAAAGTGACAAGTTCATTGATTGGGTGCTTTATGTCTCCAACAACTTTTTCAGTGAACTCAAACGCGTTTGAGATCGTCTCAGAAGCATCGGCCAAAGTTCCACTTCGCTGGGACTCTTCTACTATGTCTTCCACCTGATCGAGCGTGAAAGCAGAGTTAGCCTCGTCTCTAGGTTGGAACCTAAAAAGCCTCAGAATCAGGTTGGAAATTTGATTTAGGAACCAAACCACTGGCTTCACTACTTGCGCAACTGCATAGAGCATCGGGCCCAAGATCAAGGCTGCGGAAGTAGGAAGTGAAATAGCAACGTTCTTTGGAACCATTTCACCTAAAACCACGTGCAGATAAGTGACCATGATTAGGGCAACAATGAAGCTCACAACCGATGCAGTGGCGTAGTCCAAACCCAGGGCGCTAAATGGTCCCTCCAAGACATACTTGATAGAAGGTTCCGCGATCACCAAAATCAGCAGCGATGAGACAGTAATTCCAAGCTGCGCCGTTGCCAGCATCAGCGAAACATTTTCCATTGCTTTCAACGTGATCTTGGCGGCCGGATTGCCCTTGTCTGCAAGGGGTTCAATTTGCGCTCTTCGCGCAGAAATAACCGCAAACTCAGAGCCAACGAAGAAGGCGTTTGAAATCAATAGGCCAACGAGCCAAATAAAACCAGAAAGATCAGTCGACATCTTCGCCTCCTGGTTGGTACTTGATTCGATCCACTCGCCTGCCATCCATGCGGATCACCTTTAGTTCACCCGTTGGAAGCGAAACCACATCTCCGTCTTGCGGAATCTTGCCCAGTTCGCTCATTACAAAACCGGCAATAGTGTCGTAGTCCTCATCGTCGGCGATGTTGAGTCCTATTTCTCGAAGCTCGCTAGGTCGAGCAAGACCACTAAATGAAGCAGAACCATCCGAGTACTGAACTATGTGAGCTTTAGTTCTATCGTGTTCGTCAGCCAGCTCACCGATTAGCTCTTCAACTGCGTCTTCCAGGGTTGCAATGCCTGCGGTGCCGCCGTATTCATCTACCACTACACCAAATTGCAAGCCTCTGCCGCGCAGAGTAAGAATCAGTCGATCCAGCGGCATGGTTTCGGGCACTCTAATCGGCTCGACCATGATGGCGGTAATTGGAACTTGCGAGCGCCGCTCAAGTGGAATAGCAACCGCATTCTTAACGTGAGCAACTCCGACAATGTCATCTGAATCCTCGCCCAGAATCGGAAAACGAGAATGGCCTGTCTCTCTTGCGAGTGAAACCAAATCCGCAGCAGAGCTCTCGCGCTCGAGGGTTTGCATTTGGGGTCTCGGTGTCATGATGTCGCTTGCTAGAAGCTGCGTCATCGAAAGAGTTTTCTCTAGTAGCTTGGCGGTGTCGCTCTCCAAGGTTCCAAGATTGGCGGATCGACGAACTAGCGAGGTTAGTTCTTCTGCTGTCCTAGCAACCGATAGCTCCTCTTTTGGCTCAATGCCAAATCGGCGCAAAATCCAGTTTCCGTTTTCATTTAGGAAAACAATTAGCCACTTAAAAACGAAAGTGAAACCAAGCTGAAATGGCGCAACCGCCTTCAATACTTTCTTTGGTGCACTCAGCGCCATGTTCTTTGGAACCAGCTCCCCGAGCAAAAAGGAGACAATGGTGGCAATCGTCATTGCAAGCACTACCGCCAAAACCGAGACTCCCTCGCTGGAAAGTCCAAGGCCACTCAGCTGCGGGGCAAGCAGCCTGGAAAGAGCGGGTTCAGCGACAAAGCCTGTCAATAGAACGGTCAAGGTGATGCCAAGCTGAGCGGCTGAAAGCTGGGTCGCGGTTGTCTTGACTGCCTTGATCGAGAGGTCAAGACCCTTCTCGCCGGCATCGCGCTTTGATTCAAGGTCAACCCGGTCGACGTTGATGATGGCAAACTCGCTGGCCACGAACAGGGCCGTGCCTAGGACAAGTAAGGCCCCAAACAGGAGGATTAGGTAATCGCTCAAGCAATCACCCTAAATGTGCGTTTATCGTGCTCCATTTCAGAAAACACTATAGCCGCTCAATTGGTTAGACTTTAGGGCGTCCGCAGGCAAGTAAATAAGGGGAAATGTTGTCCTCCTCCAACCCAGGCAATACCCAAGCTGATTTTGGTGCAAACGAGTGGCTAGTAGCCGAGATGTACTCCCAATGGCTTGAAAACCCAGACTCAGTTGACAGATCTTGGATACCAATCCTCGAGCGCTACCAGCAGACCCAAGCTGGCGCTACGGTAACTCCATCCGCTCCGCCTGCTCAGCCAGCAACAGCAAATACCGAAGCCATCACCATGCCGATTGCAAAGGCGACCGACACTGGTTCCTTCAGCGCGCCAGTTCCAGCTAATTTGCCGGCAACAGCCTCGATGCCGATTGTTGTTCAAGAGGAAGAGGCTCAGCCTGAGGTAAACATTTTGCGCGGCATGGCCAAGACCCTGGCTTCCAACATGGATGCCTCGTTGAGCGTTCCAACCGCAACCAGCGTTCGTCAACTGCCTGCCAAGGTTTTGATCGACAACCGCATTGTTGTCAACTCACACCTAAAGCGCACTCGCGGTGGCAAAGTTTCCTTCACTCACCTGATTGGCTATGCGGTTGTACAGGCCCTGAAAGAATTCCCAAGCCAAAACGTCTCCTACGACGAGATTGACGGCAAACCGGCTGCAATCACTCCCCCGCACGTGAACCTTGGTTTGGCAATCGACATTCCTAAGCCAGACGGCACCAGAGCACTGCTAGTGCCAAACATCAAAAAGGCCCAAAAACTTAACTTTGCCGAATTCCTCTCCGCCTATGACGATCTAGTTGCAAGGGCGAGGGATAACAAACTCGCCGCTGATGATTTTGCGGGAACAACTATTTCTCTAACCAACCCTGGCGGAATTGGAACAGTTCACTCCGTGCCAAGACTCACCAAGGGTCAGGGCTGCATCGTGGGAGTTGGAGCACTGGAATACCCAGCGCAGTTCAAAGGACTCAGCGAAGAGCAGCTTGCTGAGCAGGGCATTGGCAAAGTCTTAACCCTGACCTCCACCTATGACCACAGGGTTATTCAAGGAGCTGGCAGCGGAGAGTTTCTAAAGATTGTGGAAGAGCTGCTACTTGGTGAGCGCGACTTCTACGTCAAGATCTTTGCTGATATGCGAATCCCCTACACCCCGGTGGTGTGGGTAAATGATTTCCACTGGGACCTAGCTGACCAGTCTGGTAAGAACACCAGAATTCAGGAATACATTAACGCTTTCCGTGAGCGCGGTCACCTGATTGCTGACATCGATCCACTTGAATACGTTCAGCGCTGGCATCCAGATCTGGACATCAGAAACTACGGTCTATCGCTTTGGGATTTAGATCGCACCTTTAAGACTGGTGGCTTCGGCGGCCGAGCAAAAGCGAAATTCCGCAACATGCTTGGCATTCTGCGCGACACCTACTGCCGCACAGTCGGTGTTGAATACATGCACATCGCGGATCCGGACGAGCGCAAGTGGTTCCAAGACACCTTGGAGCAGCCCTACCGCAAACCTTCCAAAGAAGAGCAGTTCCGAATTCTTGCCAAGCTGAATGAGGCCGAGGCTTTTGAGACTTTCTTGCAAACCAAGTTCGTTGGTCAAAAGCGTTTCTCACTCGAGGGAAGCGAGTCCCTGATTCCGGCGCTTGATCAGATTCTGCAATCGGCAGCTGATGCGCAGCTAGAAGAAGTTGCAATCGCAATGGCTCACCGTGGTCGCCTAAATGTTCTAACCAACATTGCCGGCAAGACCTATGGCCAGGTATTCAGAGAATTCGAGGGATCAACCGATGTCAAGGGCGTGCAGGGCTCAGGCGATGTGAAGTATCACCTGGGAACTCACGGAACTTTCACCTCCGCCCAAGGCAACTCTCTCAAGGTTTATCTGGCCGCTAACCCTTCTCACTTGGAAGCCGTGAATCCAGTTCTAGAAGGAATCGTGCGAGCGAAACAAGATCGCCTTGGTAACCCGCAGAGCTACCCGATTTTGCCTGTGCTTATCCACGGTGATGCTGCATTTGCAGGTCAAGGAGTTGTTCCAGAAACCATGCAGTTCAGCCAGCTCGAGGGCTACAAAGTTGGTGGAACTATTCACGTGATCGTGAATAACCAAGTTGGATTCACCACTTTGCCAAAGGATGCTAGAACATCCACCTACGCCACAGACTTTGCCAAGGGCATCCAAGCTCCAATCTTCCACGTCAATGGCGATGACCCAGAGGCAGTGGTAAGAGTTGCTCAAATCGCTTTCGATTACAGACAAAAGTTCAACAAGGACGTCGTGATCGATATTCTTAGCTATCGCCGCCGCGGTCACAACGAGGGTGATGACCCATCGATGACTCAGCCGCTGATGTATAACCTGATCGAAGCCAAGCGCAGCGTCCGCACTCTTTATATGGAAAACCTGATTGGCCGTGGTGACATCACGCAGGCCGAGTTTGACCAGGCAAACGCTAACTTCCAGGCAACGCTTGAGAATGCTTTTGTCGAGGTCCACGAGGCTATGAGCCAGCCGGTTGCTCTGCCTGAGCGACCCGTTGGCATTGGAACAACCGCCAGCGAAAAGCAGGCCATTGCCAAGCCAACCGCCATTTCAAAAGAAGTGGTGGAGGCAATCGGAAACGCTCACGCCAACCTGCCCACCGGCTTCACCGTTCATCCCAAGCTTGCTCAGCTTTTGCAAAAGCGCGTTGAGATGAGCCGAGAGGGTGGCATCGACTGGGGCTTTGGAGAACTTCTAGCCTTTGGATCACTGCTTTTGGAGGGAACCAAGGTTCGCCTAGCTGGTCAAGATGCAAGACGCGGAACCTTCGTTCAGCGCCATGCCACTTTCTTCGATCGCGAAACCGGAGCGGAGTGGATGCCATTGAGCTTCATCTCTGAGACCCAGGCTCAGCTGCAGGTCTACAACTCTCTGCTTAGCGAATATGCAGCAATGGGATTTGAGTATGGCTACTCGGTGGAAGAGCCCAATGCTCTGACTCTGTGGGAGGCCCAGTTTGGCGATTTCGCGAATGGCGCTCAAACCATCATCGACGAGTTCATCTCATCAGCTGAGCAGAAGTGGCAGCAGTACTCTTCATTGGTTCTGCTGCTTCCCCACGGATATGAAGGTCAGGGTCCAGACCACTCCTCTGGTCGAATCGAAAGATTCCTGCAGCTGTGTGCTGAGAACAACATGACCGTTGCTCAGCCATCCACTCCTGCTAGCCACTTCCACCTGCTTCGCAGACAGGCCTATGCAACTCCGCGCAGACCGCTCATTATCTTCACACCAAAATCCATGCTCAGACTCAAGGCAGCATCGAGTGAGGTCAGCGACTTCACAAGCGGCACCTTCCAACCACTGATTGCTGATCAGCAGGGACTCTCTCCACAAAACGTGAAGAAGGTTCTGTTCTGCTCCGGCAAGATTTATTGGGAGCTGCTAGCGGAGAGTCAAAAGCGCGCAAGCGGCGACACCGCCATTGTTCGCATCGAGCAGCTTTACCCAACCCCGGTTGAGGAAATGAAGCAGATAATCGCTCAGTATCCTTCAGCGCAGCTGCGCTGGGTGCAGGATGAGCCTGCCAACCAGGGTCCTTGGACATACATGGGACTGTTTATGCCGAAGTATGGCATCAACTTCCAAGTTGTCTCCAGACCAGCTTCAGCTTCTCCCGCCACCGGCTCTAGCAAACGTCACGCAGCTGAACAGGCAGACGTCATTGCCAGAGCATTTGCTGACTGATGCGCAATCTTCGGGTAGTTGTTCTTGGTGATGAGCTGCTAACTGCCGCTGGTGATCCGAAGGGTCTGGGTTGGCTCGGCAGAGTTCAAGCCAGAACTCCGCAAGGAGACGACGTTGCCGTTTTTCCATTGGCAAAAGTTGGCGAGACTACCGCGCAGCTGTTAGAGCGTTGGCAGAGCGAAGCACTACCAAGGTTTAGCAAAGACACTGAAAACTATTTGGTGATTGCACTTTCCTCGCAAGACATCCTCGCCCAAATCACAATCTCTCGGTCTCGGCTCAATCTTGCATCGCTGCTGGATGATGCAATCCGTGAAGGTGTGAAGGTGTTTGTGGTTGGCCCAACCCCCTCCGGCGTCAAAGAGTACGACGCGGAGGTGGAGGAGCTCAGTGCAGGATTTGCAGATGTTGTTAAAAGAAGACAACTGAAATACGTTGACTGCTTTAATCCGCTCAAAGAACATGAGGGCTGGTTGGCCGAAGTAGCCGCCCACCCCAGAAGACTGCCGGGTCAGGTTGGTTATGGCCTGATTGCCTGGCTGGTGCTAAATAAGGGTTGGTTTGAATGGCTGGGGCTAACTGAGCCTCAGTCGTGATCCTGAATCTCGCGCAGACGCTGCTTAACCCGCTCCGCTAGCTCCTCGGTTGGAGCCTCATCACAGGAGCGCTGGATTACCTGGTTGAAAACGACCTCAATGTCATAGTGCTTCTCACAGGACTCGCAATTGGCGATATGAGAGGTAATGCTGGCCAGGTCGGTCTCCTGCAGCTCAGAGTGCAGAAATTCGTGGACATTGCGCTTTACTTCCTCGCAGTCAACCTGCTTCATTCCTGCACCTCCTCTGTCTTATAGCCTTCTTGTTCCGCGTAATCATGCAACAAAGTTCTCAGCATTTTCTTCCCGCGGTGGAGCCTGGACATTACCGTTCCCACCGGGGTCTCCATAACCTCGGCAATTTCGGCATAGGGCAGGCCCTCCACTACGGCATAGTAGACGACCATTCGGAACTCATCCGGGAGTTGGTCCATGGCATTTCGGATGATTGGGGCCGGCAGGTTGTCTAGGGCCACCGACTCAGCCGAGCGGGTGGAGACCGAGGTGAGGGATTCTCCCCCGCCTAACTGCCAGTCCTCCAGCTCATCCAGCGGGGTCTTAGCCTGATCTTTACTGCGCTTGTTATAGAGGTTGATGTGAGTGTTGGTCATGATGCGAAACAGCCAGGCCTTGAGGTTAGTTCCCTGTTCGAACTTGTCCCAGGCGACAAAGGCCTTCGCGAAGGTCTCTTGGACTAAATCTTCAGCGTCGGATGGGTTTCTGGTCCAGCGAAGCGCAGCACCAAATAGCTGCGGCATCAGCGGCAAAGCCTGCTCTTCAAAGCTCTTTAGCTTCGCTGACTTATCTTTCATCACCTGCAGTCTAGGCGGCGAAAGGGAAAACCGAAAACTTCCACCAAGACTGCGGGTATCTTGGTTAGGTGAGTAAAGCCAGTTGGTCAGCCCCGCAAGCAAAAGGGTTCAAAGCGAGCCTTCGCCTGCCCGGTTCTAAATCGCTCACCAATCGAGAGCTCGTGCTATCAGCTCTTGCAAGCGGCGAATCTACTTTGCTCGATCCGCTCTACTCCCGCGACACTCAGCTGATGATTGAGGCGCTAAGCCAGCTCGGGACGAGCTTTGAGAAATCTGGTAATCAGCTAAAGGTAGTTCCGCGCGAGCTCCGAGGCGGCGTGAAGATTGACTGTGGTCTAGCTGGCACTGTCATGAGATTCATTCCACCACTAGCCGCTCTCGCGCAGGGCGAGATTACTTTTGACGGAGACGCCCAAGCAAGGCGCAGACCGATGGCAACCACCATCGACTCTCTTAGAAAGCTCGGAGTGAGCGTCTTGTCTGATGATGATTCACTTCCCTTTTCTATCTCTGCAACAGGTTCAGTAAAGGGAGGTGAGGTTTCAATCGATGCATCAGCCTCCTCGCAGTTTGTTTCGGGTCTGCTGCTATCTGGTGCACGCTATAGAAGTGGTCTAATTATTCGTCATACTGGAGAGAGCGTTCCCTCGCTGCCACATATAGATATGACTCTCACCTGCCTCGCGCAGCGCGGAGTATCTGCCAAGGCAACCGAGCAAACAGTCTGGCAGGTGATGCCCGGAGAAATTAGCGGTGCTGAAATTGAAATTGAGCCGGATCTTTCAAATGCTGGTCCGTTTTTAGCAGCTGCCGCCATAACCGGCTCTGAGATATCAATTCCTTGGCCAATACAAACAACTCAGGTGGGTGATCAATTTAAGAAACTTCTCACTCAAATGGGTGCCGACGTTAGTGAAAAAGATGGCAGATTGTTGGTTCGCGGAACCGGCAAGATTCATGGACTGAGCGTAGATTTATCTGAAGCTGGTGAGCTGGTTCCAACTATTGCCGCCATTGCGGCATTGGCGGATTCGCCGTCAGAGCTGACAGGGATTTCTCACCTTCGAGGTCACGAGACAGATCGCATTGCCGCACTGGTAAACGAGATCAATGCAATCGGAGGGACTGCTAAGGAATTGGAGGATGGTATTTCCATCACTCCTGGCAAACTGCACGGTGGATTGTGGAGAACCTACGAAGACCACCGTATGGCAACGGCTGGCGCAATCATCGGCCTCGTGGTCGAGGGTATCGAGATCCAAGATATCTCTGTAACCAGTAAAACCATGCCGGACTTTTCGACCCTGTGGTTTGAGATGCTGGAGAGCAATTGAACTGGCGAGATCTCGACGAGGACGACGTTAGAGTTCGGCCAAATCCCAAGGGTTCCAGACCACGCACCAAGATTCGCCCCAGCTTTGAAAATGCCGAACAGGGAATGGTGCTCGAGGTCCACCTCGCTCGCTATCGAGTCCTTACCGTATCCGGCGTTGAGGTGTTAGCGACCCTGGCGAAGGAACTGCGCCAAGAGGGATGTGTTACCTGCGATCAGGTTCTTCTGGACGGGGACGTATCAGGAAAGACCGGAACACTCGCTCGGATTGTTCAAATTCAGCCCCGCAGTTCCGAACTGACTCGAGTAGCGGATGATGGCAGCGAGCAGAGAATTGTCGCTAATGCCGATCAGCTCGTCATTGTTATGGCTGCAACCAACCCAGAACCCAGGGCTCGCTTGGTTGATCGGTTTCTGGTTGCAAGTTATGTCCAAGGCCTTGACCCGGTATTAGTAATGACTAAATGCGACCTGGCTGATCCGCAGGAGTTCATTGATAACTTTTCCGATACCAATCTAAAAATCATCAAGACTTCAAAGGTCTCACCGAATCTAGCGGAGCTAAGAAGTCTGATTGCCGGGAAAAAGAGTGTCTTTGTTGGCCACTCCGGAGTGGGTAAATCAACCCTTATAAACCAATTGGCTCCAGAGAGCGCACGAGTGACTGGTGAAGTGAACGAGGCGACCGGCAAAGGAAAACACACATCATCGTCTGCGGTCGCAATTGATATTGGTGAGGGCTGGATAATCGATACGCCAGGAGTCAGAACCTTTGGGCTATCAGGCATTACAACCGAACAAATTCTTTCCGGTTTCTCTGACCTACATGAGGTAGCCCAAGATTGTCCGCGAGATTGCTCTCATCTTGCCGGATCGCCAGATTGTGAACTGGATGCTGCGGTTACCGCTGGCAATCTAAAGCCTGAAAGAGTCAGCTCCTTTAGAAGATTGGCAGAATCAATTTCATCGGTAGATTGGCAGTGATGAAAGACCTGGAGTTAGCTCTCGCGCTGGCAGATGCAGCAGATGAGATTTCTCTTGCGCGTTTTCAAGCGCTCGATCTAAAGATTGAAACAAAGCCCGATCGAACACCAGTCACCGATGCTGACCAATCAGTTGAGAAGAAAATCCGTGAAATGATTTCTCAGCTCGCTCCAGCCGACATCGTTATTGGTGAGGAATTCGAGAACACCGGCAGTAGCACACGTGCTTGGATTGTTGATCCCATTGATGGGACCGCTAACTTTCTTAGGGGTCTACCTATTTGGGCAACCCTCATTGCCTTGAGAATTGATTCCACCATCACAACCTCGGTTGTTTCAGCTCCGGCGATGGGTAGACGATGGTGGGCGAGCAAGGGTGAAGGGGCTTTCACGCGAGATGTCGACGGCAGTGTGCGGAAACTGAGCGTTTCTGCCGTTTCAGACTTAAGCGATAGCTACATCTCTTATAACTCCATCCAGCAGTGGCAAAGGATTGGGAAAGAGAAGAACATCGAAAGTCTCTCTCAGCAGGTGTGGCGAATTAGGGCCTTTGGAGACTTTTTGAGCTACATGTATGTAGCTGAGGGTGCAATTGATGCTGCCTCCGAGCCAGATTTGAAGATTTATGACATTGCGGCTCTGGTGCCAATAGTTCAGGAGGCGGGTGGTCGATTCACGGATCTAACCGGTGAGCTCAGTGAGCACTCGTGTACGGTGCTGGCAAGCAACGGGCTTATTCATGAGGCGATTCGTGCCGAACTTAACCGCTAAGAAAGCTCTGGCGCTTTCGGCGATAGCGCTCATTGCGATAAATCTAAGAACTGCAGTCAGCTCCCTCTCCCCAGTTGTGAACTTCATTCAGGCTGAAATTTCTCTGCCAATTGTTGCTATTGGACTTCTCGGGATAGCTGCACCTCTGGCATTCGCTTTTTCCAGCTCGCTCTCAACCAAGCCAGCCAGGAAGTTTGGTCTTGAACTTACGCTCCTAATGACGGTTGCTGCGATTATCGGTGGAAACCTGATACGAGCCCTCGCATTTGATACCGCTTCTCTGTTTGCTGGCTCAATGCTTACTTTGTTTGGAGTGGGCATAGGCAACGTTTTGCTGCCGGTGATGGTTAGGCGCTACTTTCCAAATCGAATCGGTCTTGTTTCGTCCTTCTACATCACCCTCACTTCTGTCTCCGCAACCATGGGATCTCTGTTCGCCGTCCCCGTTGCTGAGACTGCTGGCTGGCGATTCTCGCTAGGCCAGTGGGCTATTTTTGCCTCACTTGCACTGATTCCCCTGCTGCCGCTCTTGAAAAATAACCGGCCTTCGGATGACTCAGCGAAAGCTGCAAGTCTTAGGGTTTGGAAATCTCCTACCGCGATTTCGATTGCAGCAGTTCAGACCATGACTGCGATCTTTGGTTATGTTTCTTTTGCTTGGCTGCCCTTATTGCTGATCGAACACAATGGGGTTAGTCCACTCGCTGCCGGAAATCTGCTGGCACTATTTGCAATTATGGGTTTACCAACATCCTTGGTGGTTCCGGTTTTGGCTTCGAGGTTCCCGGCCGCTCAGTCGATAATTGTTTTCTTTTCGGCCACCGTTGGATCAATTGGTGCGCTGGGGCTGCTACTGAGTCCGAATAATTTGTGGCTGTCGGTTGTCTTACTTGGACTTGGCCCGACGATGTTCCCGCTCGCTCTTACTCTTTTCAACCTTCGCAGTAGAAACCAGCAAACGGTTTTGGCTGTTAGCTCGTTTGGTCAAGGTGTGAGTTATTCACTTGCAACTACAGCTGTATTGCTGGTGGGTATTTTGCGGGAGATTACCGGCGGATGGGAAGCAGCAATTTGGCTTATGTTTTTTGTGGCACTAACTAGTTCTCTTGCAGGAATTCAGCTTGCAAAACGAAAGTATGTCGACGACGAACTAGCCGCCAATCTCAATTCCCACTGATTGGCATCGCGAGTTGATCGACGCTGTCAGATCGTCCACTCTCTGCTGAGCGCCCTGGGCTGTTTGTGTTTCAGACAGGGCTGCGGTGAGGTTTCGAAGGTCATCAGCTAGACCAGTTGAAAGCACCGAATCGATTTGATTGCCGATCAGCTTGTCTATCTCATTTATGAATCCACTATCCACTAAACCTGACTGATAGGCATCGCTGATGCCAGCCAGAGTCGAAGAGAGGGCAGTGCAAGCGGCCGCATCTGCCGCAGTTGAGGCGACCTCCTCCAGGCTGCAAGCGCTCAGGGGCAGAACGGATAATCCAAGGACGGAAATAGCGGTAAGTCGATTCATGGCTCAAAGCCTAGGTAGGAAGCCTGAGAGCCTCCTTAGAGGTAACAGAAAGTCAGATTGGAATCTTTTTGGCCTCACCCAGTTACACTTCCAAGGGCCATTGAAACTGGAGCTGGATTGCGCGTTTACAACAACATCACTGAGGTATTCGGAAATACCCCGCTGGTTCGTCTGAATCGAATTATGGATGGGGCTAAGGCCGACGTCTATGCCAAGTTGGAGTTTTATAACCCTTCGAGCTCTGTGAAAGATCGCCTCGGCATTGCCATGATCAATGAGGCAGAAAAGTCCGGTGAGCTTAAGCCTGGTGGCACCATCATCGAAGCAACCTCCGGTAACACCGGAATCTCCCTGGCCATGATTGGTGCTGCGCGCGGCTATCGAACAATCATCGTCATGCCGGACTCGATGAGTTTGGAAAGAAAGATTTTGATTCGCGCCTATGGTGCGGAGCTGGTGCTAACCCCAGCGGCTGAGGGAATGAAAGGCTCGGTTGCAAAGGCTGAAGAGCTGGGTAAAAACATTGAGGGATCAATCTTGGTTCGTCAGTTTGAGAATCCAGCAGGTCCAAAGATTCACCGTGAAACTACGGCCGAGGAAATCTGGCGTGACACCGACGGAAAGATTGATGTCTTTATCGCAGGAAGCGGAACCGGTGGAACAATCACCGGTACCAGTCTGCGCTTAAAGGAACTGAAGCCGAGTATCAAGAGCTACGTCGTGCAGCCAGCTGCCTCGCCACTGCTAACCGGTGGCGAAGCCGCCGGTCACCCACTAGCGGGTATCGGTCCTAACTTCATCCCACAGATTCTTGACACCAGTAGCTATGACGAAGTGATTAGCGCACCAAACCAAGTTGCATTTGAGTTTGCAAGACGGGCCTCCGCTGAAGAGGTCATCTTGGCTGGAATTTCATCTGGAGCAGCCCTGTGGGCAGCTAGAGAAGTCGCCAGTAGAAAAGAACATGAGGGACAAACCATTGTTGTGATTGTTCCCTCGTTTGGTGAGAGGTATGTTTCATCCTCTCTTTACCGAGACCTGCAAGAGGAATATCAGCAAAAGTGATTTTCGAAGACATCAAAGCAGGACTAGAGCGCGACCCATCGGTAAAGACGGGATTTGAGCTATTTTTCACATCGCCTGGACTTCATGCAGTCTGGGTATACCGAGTAGCGCACGTGCTGTGGAAGTGGAAGAGAAGGATTCTTGCTCGAATCTTGTCAAACTATGCCAAGTTCTTTTCCGGTATTGAAATTCACCCCGGTGCAACTATCGGGAAGAGATTGGTAATTGATCACGGCGTAGGAGTGGTGATTGGCGAAACTGCTGAAATTGGGGATGATGTTCTGATTTACCACGGAGTGACCCTGGGCGGAAAAACTCTAGATCCCGTCAAGCGCCACCCAACCGTTGGTAACAGGGTCATTTTGGGAGCCGGCGCAAAACTCATTGGCAACATAACAATTGGGGATGACTGCAGAGTCGGAGCTAATGCTGTGGTGACCAAGAACATGCCGACAGGGACAGTTGCGGTTGGAGTCAACGCGAAGCTAATTCGCAGCATCGCTGAGGATCACTACGCAATTTAGCCTTTGTTTTTGAAGTAAAGACAGCTCCAGAGCTTGTCAATGCCAACCTGACGCGTTCCACTCATCCCCTGCTTTTTCATAATCGACCAGGTTTTATCCCGATTTAGATCGGTAGATAGGTGTGGTGACTTCGGGTAAAAGAGCCAAAATGTCACCTGCTGGTCCCAAAGCTTCTTGAGTTTGGGGATTTGTTTCTCCAAGCTGGCAGCAGTCTCAACAAAGACAAATAGCGACGGAGCACTCTCGTCAAGCACCATTTTCTTGGCGGTTTCAAAATTGGCAGCCCATGGTCGAAGATCACCGAGATCGATATCTGCCGCTAGATTCACACACGGAATTTGAGTTCCGGGTTTGATATACATCTTTTCTGCTAGAGCCATAACCCAAAAAGCTTATTTTGACTTTGCAGGCCATCATCCCAAAATAAGAGAATTTAACTATCTGAACTAGCCCGCCAGTGGTCCTAGGTAATAATCGTCCAGAGCGGACGCGGGACGAGATTCTCCACCATGTTGAGATAGGAACTGGTCTGTTCCATCGGTCCCGCAGAGCGATAGAATCGCCGCTTCCCCTCCACGGTGTTGTCGAATCCACTTTGTGAGGTCATAGACATTTCCATCAATCGCCACCCAGCACTCGGACTGAGTATTGCGCTTGGCGACCTCCGCAAGAGTTAGTGCAGGAGAAGTTTGGGTAGGGCTTGGGGATGCGGTTGCCGTTTGAGTTGGGGATGCGGTAGGAGAAGGTGATTCGGTTTCTGTTTCAGCGCGCGTTGCGGCCGGTTCAGATTCCATTGGATCCATTGGATCCATAGTCTCACTTGCTTGCGTCTCAGCCTCAACAGACGCAGGTGGCATGGCCTGAGGTTCAGTTGTGCTTGAACAGCCAGCTAGACCCAGCAATAGAACTAACGGCAGCAGAACTCGCATGGCAAAAACAACCACAAGGAATTTAGATAAATTCCCTAGACCTTGCTCACTTCAGTCTCGTTATTCGCGCCACCAGCAAGCACTAATCCAACGGTAATTAGAGGGATTCCTATCAGAAGGCCAATTGTGATGGGCTCACTCAAGAAGACAATTCCCAGGAATAGCGCAACAGCCGTGTTGACATAGGTAATCAGAGAAGACTTGGCGGGGCCAACCTCTTTGATGAGCTGGAAAAACAAAACGAAGGCGGCAGCCGAGCAAACTAGGCCCAACACCAACACCGCGATAAGGCTTTGCGCGCTTGATTGGGCGATTTCGCTACCTAAATTAGGAACGGCAAAAGGCGCATAAACCACCGATACCATCACCATGCTCAACCCAATCATCGAGGCCGAAGAGACGTCCTTTAGCTTGATGTTGGCAACTATTGGAGCAACCGCGTATCCGAGCGAAGCGAGAATGACGAATAACACGTAGAGGGGGTCAATGGCGCCAGTGAAGGAGTCAACGCCAACCAAAACTGCAACTCCTAAAAAGCCAATGAGCATGCCGCTAAGGGGCCTTGGTCGAAGAGCTTTTCGGTCGTGTAGAAAAATGGCCAGGATTGCAACGACAAAAAACGGCACTGTTGCAACCAGCAGACCCGAGATTCCGGAGGGAATGTGCTTGCCGGCTTCGGTAATAAGCCACCAAGGAATAACCATCTCGGTGATTGCAAAAATAGCGACATAGGGCCAAGCTTTGAAAGCCTTTCGGAGTCCGCCCGCATAAATTGCATATGGAATCAAAACCAAGGCGCCCAAGAAAACCCTGAGGAAAACAATCGAAGAGGTAGAGAAGCTATCCAGTGCCAGAACAATAAAGAAGTATGGCAATCCCCAGAAGAAACCTGTCAGCAAAAACAGAATTAGGCCTTTTTGGGTCACTGCCCAAGTGTAGTCGTTTGATACTTGAAATCCCGCCTAGCAAAGTCGCGTGTAGCTCCACCTGCGCACTAGGTAACCGGAGCCAAAAACCTTAATTTTTCTGCATGTTGTTAGGGAAGCATTCAAGCAATAGCTAAGTTGTTACTGTGATGACAATTCCGAATAAACCAGCGGGCTCTCTAGTGCCACTGACTGAGCTGGTCCAAAACCGTTGGTCCCCCCGAATCTTTGATGCTTCCCACCAACTAAATCCCGATCAGCTAACAGCATTGGGTGAAGCTGTGCGCTGGGCGCCGAGTTCAAGTAATCAGCAGCCCTGGCACGTTGTTTTCCTCACTCGAGAATCAGCGCTGTTTAGGGAAATCAGCCAGCATGGACTTACAGGCTTCAATCAAGCCTGGGCCCCCGCGTGTTCGGCCTATGCAGTAATTCTGGGTCGAAAGACCCAAGGTGAAAAGCCCAGAAATCAAGCTGCCACCTACTACGACCTTGGACTGGCTTCAATGCAACTGGTCATGCAGGCTGAGTCAATTGGTCTGCACTCGCACTTCATGGGCGGCATTGTTCCTCAGGAGATTGAGCGGATCCTAAAGATCACAAACCACTGGGTCGTTTGCGTGATTGGAATAGGAAAACAAGCCAGCCTCGAGGGTGCAAGCCAGGACTTGGTTGATCGCGCAACTGCGCCAAGAACTCGACTCGAACCTGGCGATGTTTACTCAGTCAATACTCCCCTTAGCTAGCATCAAACGGTTATTTTGAATTACCAAGCCGCTCTTCAGAAGGTGCTATCAGTTTTGCTAGATAGGCAAGAAGCTGGTCGACTGCCAATCACTTTGATTGACGGCAGGGCGGCCAGTGGCAAAAGCCAATTCGCAAAGGATCTTTCCGAGCTTTATTTCAAATCTGAAAAACAGGCCGCCCGAGTGGTTCAAATGGATGATCTCTACCCGGGCTGGCAGGGTCTTGCTGATGGGTCTGTTTATCTGCTCACCCACATCCTCTCCCCTCTCTCGCAGGGCAAAACAGCCAGCTGGCAGATTTGGAATTGGCAAGAGAACCAGCGAGGCGCAAAAGATACCGTGAATGGGCACCGTGAGTTTTCAGGTGGCACCGCACTAATTGTTGAGGGCTGTGGATCGATTAGTCGACTCTCTAGCGAGATTGCAGACATAACTATCTGGATTGAAGCGTCGGCAGAAGAAAGAAAAAAGAGATTTAATCTTCGGGATGCCGGAAAGTTTGATGAATACTTTGGAATCTGGTCCGCGCAGGAGGATGAGTTTTATGAAAGAGAAAACTCCAAGCAGCTAGCGCAGCTTATTGTTCAGAACTAACTTTTCTGTTCTCCAGCCAAGTTCTAACACCGGCAATAACACTGAGTGTAATTACTGCAATTGCAATTGCATAAACAGTTCCGCGTACCCAAGGGATTGAATAGGTGAAGAAGCCTGCGAGAGTCAGACCACAGCCCCACAAAAGTGCACCAACCAAATTCGCACTAAAAAACTTGTAGTAGTTCATCTTGCTAATGCCAGCGAGCGCCGGAATGATGACTCTGGCCCAAGGGATAAATCTGGCGACGACAATCGACCACCAGCCATAGCGAATATAGAAGACCTCAGATTTGGCAATGGCATTTTTCAACCATTTACCCTGGCGCTTGTCGAGATAGGGTCTGCCGAAGTGGCGACCTAAGGTGTAACCAACCTGATCTCCGAGCCAGGCTGCGATTCCAACCCCGATAACCATCACCACGATGTTGATTGAGTCCTGATGGGCGGCGGCAACCAGCCCCGCGGCAAAAACCAAGGAGTCGCCCGTTATGAACGGGATAAATGCCCCAACAAATAGCCCAGTGCCGGCGAAGACCAGTCCAAAGACCACTGCATAGAACAGAAATGGGCCGATCTGGTCGAACCAGCCAACTATGTCTTGAGTGATGGAGAGACGAATTTGGGTTGAAAACACGGGGTTAGTCTAACCCATAACTTAGGGTCACCTAACCGGTTCAGACGTTGAAGCGGAACTCCACCACGTCGCCATCTTGCATGACGTAGTCCTTGCCTTCCATGCGAACCTTGCCCTGCGCCTTGGCCTCGGCCATACCACCTGCTTGATCAAGGTCTGAAAATGAAACAACCTCGGCCTTGATGAACCCCTTTTCAAAGTCGGTGTGAATAACACCAGCAGCTTGCGGAGCCTTCCAGCCTTGGCGAATGGTCCAGGCCCTGGCTTCCTTGGGTCCGGCCGTTAGATATGTCTGCAGACCCAGGGTGGCAAATCCAATTCGAGCAAGCTGATCTAGGCCACTCTCGCTCTGACCGAGCGATGCCAGAAGCTCAGCAGCCTCTTCCTTGGACAGGTCAATCAGCTCGCTTTCAACCTTGGCATCCAAGAAAACTGCCTCGGCTGGCTTCACAAGATCCGCCAGCTGCTTTCGCTTGTCTTCGCTACTCAAAATTGCCTCGTCAACGTTAAATACAAACAGCATCGGTTTTGCAGTTAGTAGGCCAAGCTCCTTGATGAGGCTGATGTCTAGTTTGCTGAGCGAGAGTGGAGTGCCGTCGTTTAGAACGGCAATTGCTTGATCAATTGTTTCTAAAACCTGTGGGTCAGCCTTTTTACCCTTGACCTCTTTTTCAATCCTGGGTCTTGCCTTATCCAAAGTTTGCAGGTCAGCCAAAATAAGCTCGGTGTTGATGGTTTCGATATCTGAGCTCGCGTCAACTTTTCCCTCGACGTGGACAACGTCAGAATCGGTGAAGCCACGAACCACCTGAGCAATTGCATCAGCCTCGCGGATGTTAGCTAGGAACTGATTCCCCAAACCTTCGCCCTCAGAGGCTCCCTTGACTATCCCTGCGATGTCAACGAAGGAAACAGGTGCTGCAATTATCTTTTCGGAGCTAAAGATTTCAGCCAGCCGATCTAGTCGGCTATCTGGCAAGTTAACGACTCCGATGTTTGGTTCGATGGTGGCAAAGGGATAGTTAGCCGCTAGAACAGAGTTCTTGGTGAGTGCGTTAAAGAGGGTGGACTTACCTACGTTAGGTAATCCGACGATTCCAATGGTTAGTGCCACCGGGGAAGTCTACTTCCCCCATAATTGCCCTGTGGCATTGAACTTTGTGGCAATCGACTTCGAAACAGCTAATTCCTCTCCAGCCTCACCGTGTGCCGTAGGACTGGTCCGAGTGGTAGAGGGAGAGCTGCAGGAGAGTCTGTCCATGCTGTTTCAGCCGCCCCTGGGCTATGACTGGTTTCACCCGGGCAACATCGCAGTTCACGGAATCAAACCCGAGGATGTTGCCGATGCCCCAGGCTACGGAGAGATTTTGCCAGAGCTGCTGCTTTTCACCGAAGGTCTGCCACTGATTGCCCACAATGCCAGTTTCGACATGGGGGTGCTCCGCGAGGCGAGCAAGGCAGTGGAGTTTGACCTGCCTAATCTCAGCTATGCCTGCAGCCTCAAAATGGCCCGCAAAACCTACGAGCTTGAAAGCTATCGCCTCAATGCAGTGGCCTATGCCATTGGCCACGAGGAATTCAACCACCATGATGCACTGGCGGATGCCGATGCTTGTGCCCGGATAGTACTGCACATGGCCAACCGGCACGAGGTAGAGGACCTGATGGGACTGCTCGAGAAGACCTCTCAGCGTTTGCTTCCCTTAGTTGTCTCCTAGCACTGCGATACTTCGAGTATGGAAACAACTATTTGGTTTGTTCTGAATGCCCTGGTGATTGGTTTGATCATTGGCGGACTCATTGGCTTTCAAATTGCCAAGCGCAAAGGCGGTGGCAGCGAGGCTGCCAAAATTGCAGCGCTGCAGGCTACCGAGTCTGAGCTTCGTGCGCAGCTAAAAAAGGCAGACGAAAAAGCCAAAGAGCAAACTGTTGCAATGGAGCAGGAAAACAAGGTTTTATTGGAGCTCGCTCCTGTCAGGCAGCAGCTTGAGCAGATGCAGTCTGCGGTGCAGCGACTTGAAAAAGAGCGACTTGAGCAGTTCAGCACAATCTCTCAGCAGCTCAAAAGTGCAATTGAAATAGATGAGAATTTGCGCAAACAAACTCAAGCGCTCTCGCAGGCTCTAACATCTAATTCCCTGCGCGGAGTTTGGGGGGAAACTCAGCTTCGCAAACTGGTTGAGCTAGCCGGTCTTATCAAGCACGCAGATTTCAGCGAGCAAACGACCATCACCTCCGGTGATAAAAGTGGTAGGGCAGACATGGTTA
>JACCDW010074049.1_pt1 | contig 20376 bp, 16 predicted proteins | sample 7449781 | NCBI WGS metagenome assembly JACCDW01 (sample SAMN15323449, study PRJNA562643) | freshwater metagenome | isolation source: river surface water | place: USA:Blue River Watershed | collected 2017-08-18
CGGACTGAGCGTTCAGCGCAGGCGCGTCACGCGGATGTCCTTGTAGTCCACGCGGCAGCCCGGGTCGTGGGCCTGGATCGCGAACGTGCCGGAGCCGAGACGCCGGCCGGGCATGCCCTTCGGCGGCGTCCAGTCCGCGGGCTCGGTGAAGTCCACCGTCTGACGGCCGTTGATCCAGATCTGCACGCGCTTGCCTTCGACGCGGATGCGGTAGTCGAACCAGTCGCCGTCCGGAGCGGCGGGCGTGTTGAGCACGTCCTGCACCGCGTAGAGTCCGCCCGTCTTCTTGTTGTCCTTGTGCGTGGCGTTCACCTGGCACTCGTAGCCCGCGGACGGCCAGCCCTTGTCCTCGAACTTCGTGTGGAAGTAGAGGCCCGAGTTGGCGCCCTCATAGGTGCGCACCTTGGCGCTGAAGTCGAAATCGGTGAAGGAGGCCGCGCCGTCCTTGCCCACGTAGAAGAGGTGTCCTTTGCCGCCGCGCACCTGGAGCACGCCGTCGGCCACCTTGAAGCTGCCCGGATCCTCGGACGAGGCCTTCCAGCCGTCGAGGGACTTGCCGTCGAAGAGGGAGGAGGCGGCGTTCGGCGCGGCGTTCTGGGCGCAGGCCACGAGGGCGGTGGCGAGCGCGGCGACGAGGGGCAGGCGGGCGAGGACGGGGCGGTTCATGACGGCCCCATCCAAGCGCGGCCCGACCCGCTGGCAAAGGTTAAGTGAAGACCCGGATGCCGGCGTCGCGCATCTCTCCGAGCCGCTTCTTGAGCGTGGAACGGTTGATGCCGAGGATGAGGGCGGCGCGCAGCTGGTTGCCGCGCGTCTCCTCCATCGCCCGCTTGATCATCTCCGCCTCGATGCCGTTGAGGATGGCTTTGCCGTCGCCCTCGCGGCAGCCGCGGTAGATCGCGTCGTAGGCTCCGCCCAGGCCGGCGTCGGCGGGGGCCGCGGCCGCAGGGGCCGGAGCGGCGGACGGGGCGGCCGCGGGCGCGGGCGCGCGGCGGGGGGAGAGCACGTCGGAGGGCAGGTCCTTGGCGAGGATCGTCTCCCCTTTGGCGAGCACGTTGGCGCGCTGGACGACGTTCTCGAGCTCGCGCACGTTGCCTGGCCAGTCGTAGGCCAGCATCGCTTCGAGCGCCTCGGCGGAGAGGCGCTTCGGGCGGGATTTGCGCGCGGCGGCCTGGCGCTGGAGCATGTAGTCGACGAGCAGGGGCACGTCGGCCTTGCGCTCCCGGAGGGCGGGCAGGCGGATGCGGAAGACGTTCAGCCGGTAATAGAGGTCCTCACGGAACTGGCGTCCCGCGACCATCGTCTCGAGGTCCTTGTTGGTCGCGGCCACCACGCGCACGCTCACCTTCAGCGTCGCCGTGCCGCCCACCCGCTGGATCTCGCCTTCCTGGATGGCGCGGAGGACCTTGGTCTGGGTGGGCAGGGACATGTCGCCGATCTCATCGAGGAAGATCGTGCCGCCGTCGCAGAGTTCGAACTTGCCGGGCTTCTGGCCGGCCGCGCCGGTGAAGGCCCCCTTCTCGTGTCCGAAGAGCTCGGACTCGATGAGGTTTTCCGGAATCGCCGCGCAGTTCACCGCGATGAACGGCCCCTTGGAGCGGAGGGAATGCTGGTGGATGCAGCGCGCGACGAGCTCCTTGCCCGTGCCGCTTTCGCCCGTGATCAGGACGGTGGCGTCGGAAGCGGCCACCTGGCCGATCGACTTGAGGACCTCCTGCATCGGCTCGGAGCTGCCGATGATGCCCTCCTTGTAGTCGGCGGGATTGACCAGCGCGCGTGACTGCTTGCCGGCGTTGACCAGGTCGCGCCGCGCCGACATCGCCTTCTCGACCAAGGCGACGAGCTTGGCCTGGTCGAAGGGCTTCATGACGTAGTCGAAGGCGCCGAACTTCATCGCCTCGATCGCGGTCTGGGTGGTGCCATAGGCGGTCATGAGGATGACCATGGCCTGCGGCTGCGCTCCGCGGAGCATCTGGAGGGTCTCGATGCCGGTCATCCCGCCCATGCGGTTGTCGAGCAGGATGACGTCCGGCTGCTCGCGCTTGGCGAGACCGACGCCAGATTCGCCGCTGTCGGCCTCGATGACATTGTGACCGAGTCCTGCCAGGGCACGCCGGAGGGAATACCGCAGGTCCTTGTCGTCATCGATGACGAGCACTTTGCTAGAGCTGGTCGCACTCATTTGACCAAAAGTAGGCAGGAGGTGTGCCATTCGTTGTTGGGCACTATTTTTGCCTAAATGGGCCCAATAGCAAACAAGGCGTGCCTATTTTTAGGCAAAATGGGGGCATATAACCTCGGATTGCGGGGGTCCCTTATTAAGACGATGGTTTTGGGGTATGGCCCGCTTCTTACGTCGGACAATCGTCGGGGCGGCTTTGGCCGTCCTGTCATTCGGCGCCTTGAGCAATCTCTGGATCTGGTCGGCTGCCTGGGGGAGGATGGAGGGTGAAGTGCCTGCGGGATCGGTCATCGTCCTGCTCGGGACCAACGAATTCTTCCCGGACGGTGTCACGCCCACCGCGACCTACCGGCAGAGGATCACCACCGCCTTGGCCGCCGCCGGAACTGGGCGTGCTTCTTTGGTGATCGCTTCGGGCACTGAAGAGCAGGCGGAAGTCATGGCCGCGACCTTGAAACGGGAAGGTTGCCGGACGCCCATCGAGCTCGACCCCTACGGATGGCGGACGCTCGACAGCGTCCTCCGCGCCAAGGCGCAGCATCCCGGCCGGCCGCTGGTGTTCGTCTCACAGGGATGGCACTGCGCCCGGGCCCTCTGGTGGGCTGACCGGCTCGGCGTCAGCGCCTCGGCCGTTCCGGCCGCCTACGGCGACGGCCTTGACGCCCATCGCTCGGCTGCGCGCGACCTGCTGGCCAAGCCCAAGGCGGTGATGGACTGGGTCGTCGGGCTCGGACCCAGTTCTCCCGTGCCCGTCGACGCCGGCAACCGGCGAGCCCCCTGACTCAGGCCCGTTCGTGTCGGCCGTCCGGCCGACGTCGGAGCACGCCGCGTATCTCCAGCAGCGTGAGCATGACCGCGGCTTCGGGCGTGGGGCAGCGCGCCGCGTCCGCGAGCGTGTCCGCGTCGTGAGCCGTCCCGCCGCCGAAATGACGCAACCAGCGCGCGTGCTCGGGCGGGTCCTCCGGCAGCGTGAGCTCCGGTTGCACGCCCCGTTCGCCCAGTTCCTCCAGCACCTGCTCGGCTGACGACACCAGCACCGCTCCGTCGCGGATCAGCGCGTGGCACCCCCGGCTGCTCGGACTGTCGGCCCGTCCCGGCGCCGCGCACACCGTGCGTCCGAGGTCGGCCGCGAAGCGGGCCGTGATCATGCTGCCGCCGTCCACGTCGGTCTCGACCACCACCACCGCGCGCACGAGTCCCGCGACGATGCGGTTGCGTTGCGGGAAGCTCTGGCGGTCCGCGGGCCGGCCGAGGGGGAATTCGGAGAGCACGCAGCCCGTCTCCGCCAGCCGTCGGCGCAACGGGGCGGCTTCAGGCGGATAGGTGAGGTCCAGTCCGTGGCCCAGCACGGCGGCCGTACGCCCGCCCGCCTCGAGCGCGCCCTCATGGGCCGCCGCGTCCACTCCGCGCGCGAGGCCGCTCACCACCCACCATCCGGCCTTCGCCAGGTCGCGAGCGAAGCCGCGTGCGAGCGCCGCCCCGTAGGGCGTGCAGCGCCGGGAGCCGATCACCGCGACCGACCGTGCGTCCGGCAGGACCGCGCCTTCGGCGTAGAGGACCAGCGGCGGATCCCAGAGGCGGGACAGTTCCGCCGGCCAGTCGGCGTCGTCCGGCGAGGCGATGCGGAAGCCCTTCGCCGCCGCCTGCTCCATTTCCCCGCGCCAGTCGAAGTCCCTTGCGGCGATCGAGCGGGCCGCCGCGGCCGAGACCCCCCGCACCTGTCGCAGTCGTCCTGGCTCCGCCGCAAGCGCGCGCGAGAGGTCGGGGCCGAAGGCTTCGAGCAGCCGGCGCACGGTGACCGGGCCCACGCCGGACAGTCCGTTCAGCAGCACGCGGCGGGCGAGCGGGTCGGTCGGGATCGGCGGCATGCCGCCTTCGACTTCAGCGGAGCGCGGACCGCAAGGCGGGGGAAAGCCCAGACAGGAGCTCGGTGGTTCTCACCGCCTCCTCACCTCTGTTCCTGCTCAGTGTTTCCGCCGCGAGCGCGTGCCAGACCACTGCCGCCTCCACGGCCTCGAAATGTCCCAGCCCCAGCGCGCGTCTCCGCGCCAGCAGTGACACGACCATGCCCGCGAGCAGGTCGCCCGAGCCCCCGCGGGCGAGGACCGGACCTCCGAAGGGCACGAACGAGGTGCGCACGCCGTCGGTCACCGCGGTGAGAGGCCCCTTGAGGACGATGACGGCGCCCAGCCGGGCGGCCCAGCGGCGTCCCGTCTGCGGCGACATGCGCGTCCCGGTGAGCCGGAGGAATTCGCCGGCATGGGGCAGGAGCGTGAGCGTGCTCCATGAGCGCAGGGCGCGCACCAGCTCCGGACGCAGCGCGTCGGCGTCGAGCACGAGGTCGCCGCGGTAGGCGGAGAGCGCCCTCCGCAGCGTCGTCAGCGCGGAGGACGTCATGCCCGATCCCGCGAGCACGGCGTCCTTGTCCGCGCAGAGCCGGGCGAGCGCCGGGGCTTCGGCCGCGGCGACGGCGCCTTGCCGCGCGGTGCGGAATGAACGCCACATCGCTTCCGGCGTGCTGGCGGCGGCCGCCGCCCGGACCGATTCCGGGACGGCCGCCGTCACCAGCGCGGCGCCGGACTGGACGGCGGCGCGGACGTTCATGATGGCCGCGCCCGGCATGCCGTCGGAGCCGCCGATGATGCACGCGCGACCGTGGTGACGCTTGTCGGAGCCCGCGGCGCGCGGACGGCCGAGCGGACGCAGCACGCCGGGCAACGCGGCGTTTTCCTCCGTCTCGGCCAGCGGCAGGCCGATGTCCGCGACGCGGACCCTGCCGGCCGCGCGGGCGCCGCCGGGCGTGAGCAGGGGGCGCTTGAGGCAGCCGATCGAGACCGTCAGGTCGGCCTTGAACGCGGCGGCGGCGCCGCCCGCGTCGCCCAGACCGCTCGGCAGGTCGACCGACACCCTCACCGGCGCCGCGCCTTCCGCCCAACGCAGGACGCGACGGTGCCGTGCGGAAAGCGGCGGCCGGAAGCCCTGACCGAAGAGTCCGTCGATGACCAGGTCGTGTTCCGTCCCGCCGGCCCGCGTCGCCTCCGCCGCGCCGAGCGTGACAACCTTCACTCCGGCTTTCCGTTGCCGCCAGGCCCGGCGCGCCGTCCTTTCGTGCGGTTCGCCGTCCACGAGCAGCCGGACCACGCGGCCGCCGCGCGGCGCCAGCAGCAGCGCCGTCAGGAAGGCGTCTGCCCCGTTGCGGCCCTTGCCGGCGATCACGAGCGTGCTGCGCGGCGCCGAAGGCAGCAGCGCGCGCGCATGGGCGGCCGTCGCGCGCGCGGCCGCGTTCATCAGCCGCCAGGCCAGTCGGCCGTCGTCGCCGAGGTGAGCCGCCTCCGCCGCCGCGGCTTCGGCGCAGGAGAGCACGGGCAGCCGGCGGCGCGGGTCCATCTCAGCGGACGAGCACCGCGAAGGCCTCGGCCAGTTCGTCCGTGTGGGTGAGCGAGATCAGCACGCGCGTGGCGCCCTTGCGCGCCAGCAGCGCCTGCGCCGGTCCGTCGAGCCGCGGAGCCGGCGCGCCCGCCTCGTCGGTGAGCACGCTCACGCCCTTGAGCGAGAGTTCGGCGCCGAAGCCCGTGCCGAGGGCCTTGCTCACCGCCTCCTTGGCGGCGAAGCGGGCGGCGAGCGAAGGGTAGGGGTCCGGTTTCGCCAGGCAGAGCGCCTGCTCCTCCTGGGTGAAGACCTTGTCCAGGAACGCGGCGCCATGCCGCCGGTGCGCCTCACGGATCCGCGAGATTTCGGTCAGGTCGACGCCCACGCCCACCACGTTGCCGCCCTCGAGCCTCATCGCCGGCGGAGGAGGGCCTTCATCTCGCCCACCGCCTGACGCGCCCCCGTCAGGAGCGAGCGGGAGACGATCGCGTGGCCGATATTGAGCTCGTGCAGGTGCGGCAGGGTCATGACGGCGCGGACATTGCCGTAGTTGATGCCGTGGCCGGCGTTGACGACGAGTCCGAGCCCGTGGGCCAGCGCGCAGGCTTGCCGCAGGCGTTCCAGTTCGGCCTCCGCGGCCGGCGTGCCCCACGCTTCCGCGAACGCGCCCGTGTGCAGTTCGATCACCGGGGCGCCGGAGGCGCGGGCGGCCTCGACCTGGGCGGCGTCGGGTCCGATGAAGAGCGACACTTCGACGCCGGCCTCGGCGAGCGCGGCGACCGTGTCGGCGATGCGCGCGGGCTGGCCCGCCACGTCGAGCCCTCCCTCGGTGGTGACTTCCTCGCGTGATTCCGGCACCAGGCAGGCCGCGGCCGGCCGCAAGGCCCGGGCGAACGCGACCATCGCGGGCGCGCAGGCCATCTCGAAGTTGAGCCGCACGCCCGCGAGCGCGGCGATCTCCCGCACGTCCTCCTCCTGGATGTGACGACGGTCCTCGCGCAGGTGCACCGTGATGCCGTCCGCGCCGGCGGCGAGCGACTCGCGGGCGAAGGCGGCGGGCGAAGGCTCCGCGTGCGCGGACGCATGGCGCCCGCGGTAACGCGCCTGACGCAGCGTGGCGGCGTGGTCGACGTTCACGCCGAGAAGGACGTCACTTTGCGGGCGGGCCGTCATCGGAGGCCCGACACCCTGTGCGGGCGCGGCGCCGGGGTCAAAAGCGAATCCTCAAGTCCGGCCTCCGCGGCCGCCGCGCGTGAGCGCGGACTTCAGGGCGGGAGCCGTGGGCGAGCCCTTCAGGGCCGCGAGCGATTCCGGGTCGCCCGCATGGAGGAGCCGCCCGCCGCCCGCGCCCCCTTCCGGGCCGATCTCCACGGCCCAGTCCGCCTCGGCGATCACGTCGGGATGATGCTCGATGACCACGACCGTATGGCCTTGGTCCACCAGCGCGTGCAGCAGCTCGATGAGCCGGCGGCAGTCGGACTGGTGCAGCCCTATGGTCGGCTCCTCGAGCACGTAGAGGCAGGGCTTCACTTCGCCGCGGGCCCGTTCACGGAACGTCGGCAGCCCCAGGGCCAGCTCGCTCACCAGCTTGAGCCGCTGCGCTTCGCCGCCGGAGAGCGTCGGACTGCTCTGGCCGAGCGTGAGGTAGCCGAGGCCCGTGCGGACCATCAGGCCGCACAGGTCCTTGAGCTTCGCGTCAAAGGAGAGGAACTCCGCGGCCTCCTCGAAGGTCATCGCCAGGATGTCGGCCGCCGACTTGCCGTTCCAACGCACGGAGCGCGCGGCCGGACCGAAACGGGCCCCGCCGCACTCTTCGCACGGCACGTAGGTGTCCGGCAGGAAGCTCATCTCCAGCCGCACGCGGCCCGCGCCGGCGCACGCCTCGCAGCGTCCGCCCGAGGTGTTGAAGGAGAAGAAGCCGGGACCGTGTCCGCGGACTCCCGATTCAGGGAGCGCCGCGAGCCGGGCCCGCACCAGGTCCCAGACGCCGACGTAGGTCGCGGGCGTCGAACGCGGCGTCTTGCCGATCGGCTCCTGGTCGACGACCACCACCTGGCGGAAGCCCGCGAGTCCGTCCAGGGCCGTGAACGCCGGCCCGCCCCCCTGGGACACCGTGCGCAAGGCCTCGCGTCCGGTGACGGCTCCTTTGCGTGAGGCGGCCGCGAGGCGCGCCGCGGGCGCGAGGAGGTCGCAGACCAGCGTGCTCTTGCCGGCGCCGGACACGCCGCAGACCACCGTCAGCCGGCCGGTCGGGATGCGCAGGTCGAAACCGCGGAGGTTGCGCAGTGCGGCCCCTTCGAGCCGGATCCATCCCGCCGGCCCGCCCGGGCCCTTCACGGGACGGCGGGCGCCGCGGAGCGGATGCGGGATGGATTCGCGCAGGAAGCGTCCCGTCACCGAGGCCGGGTCGCGTTCGAGCGCCGCGGCGGTGCCGGCGGCGACCACGCGTCCGCCGTGGACGCCGGCTCCCGGACCCATGTCGACCACCCGGTCCGCCGCGCGCATCGTGTCCTCGTCATGTTCGACCACGAGCACCGTGTTGCCACGGTCGCGCAGTCCGCGCAGCGAGGCGATCAGGCGGTCGTTGTCGCGGGGGTGGAGCCCGATGCTGGGCTCGTCGAGGACGTACAGGGCGCCGGAGAGCGTCGAGCCGAGCTGGGAGGCGAGGCGGATGCGTTGCGCCTCGCCGCCCGAGAGCGTGTCGGCCCCGCGGTCGAGCGCGAGGTAGCCGAGCCCGACCGACCCCAGGAAGCTGAGGCGGGACTCGATTTCGGGCAGCAGCGCGGCGGCCACGGCCCGGCCGCGCGGGTCGAGGCGGAGTCCGCGCAGGAAGCCCAGGGCTTCGTCCGGCTGCAGCCGCAGCAGGTCGGGCAGCGAGAGCGCGCGACCCTTGGGTCCGTTGAGGAGCACCGAGCGCCCGACCGGCCCGAGCCGCCTGCCCTCGCAGGCGGGGCAGGGCCTTTCGCCGACGCGGTCCGCGATGGCGTCCTCATGGAGCGTCTCGTTCTCGTCGGAGGCGAACTTCTCCACCTCCAGCCCGTGTCCCCGGCACTCGGGACACCAGCCGCGCGGCGAGTTCCAGGAGAGATGCTTCGGGTCCACCTCGGGGTAGGACTCGCCCGTCGCCGGGTCGCAGCGCGAGGTCGAAAGGAAGGCGGCCTGCGCGCCGCGCGCGTCCAGCAGCACCGCGGAGCCGCGGCCCATCGCCAGGGCTTCCCGCACCAGCGCGCGCACGGCCTTCTCGCCGTGCTCCTCCGCGCCGTCGGGCCGCGCCGTGCGCAGCCCCGGACGGATCTCGCCGATCACCGCGTCGACGTCGTGCTCCGCGTAGCGGTCGAGCCCTTCGAACCCGCGCGTGTCGACGAGCCGCCCGTCGCAGCGCAGGCGCGTCAGCCCCCGGCCCTCGGCCCATTCGGCCAGGGGACGATGGTGGCCCTTGCGCGCGCGCACCAGCGGCGCGGCGACCAGCAGCGACCCCTTGCGCAGCTTCTTCGCGCGGGCGATGGCCGCGCGCGCCACCGCGTCGGCGGTGAGCTCCTCGAGCGGCTCGCCCGTCACGGGCGAGTGCAGCGTGCCGGCCCGGGCGAACAGCACCCGCAGGTACTGCGCGACCTCCGTGACCGTGGCCACCGTCGACTTGGCCGAGCCGCGGGTCACGCGCTGCTCGATGGCGACCGTCGGGGGCAGGCCCGTCAGGGAGTCGATGTCGGGTTTCGGCAGCTGCTCGACGAACTGCCGAGCGTAGGCGGACACGCACTCCAGGAAGCGCCGCTGGCCTTCCGAGAAGAGTATGTCGAAGGCGAGGGAGGATTTCCCCGAGCCGGAGACGCCGGTCATCACCGTCAGCGAGCCGTGCGGCAACTCGAGGTCGACGCCCTTCAGGTTGTGTTCGCGGGCGCCGCGGAGCGTCACCGCGCGCGGCGGCCGGCGCGCGGGGGCGGCCTCGGCGGTGAAGCCTTCTTCACCCCCGGCCAGGAACCTTCCCGTGGGCGTGCCGGCCCGGGCGACCTCCTCGGGCCTGCCTTCGGCGACCAGCCGACCGCCGCCCGGACCGGCTTCGGGACCCAGTTCGAGCAGCCAGTCGCAGGCCCGGAGCACGTCCAGGTGGTGCTCGACCACCAGCAGCGAATGGCCGGCGTCGACCAGCCGGCGCATCAGTCCGATCAGGCGCGCGACGTCCTCGCGGTGGAGTCCGGTGGTGGGTTCGTCGAGCAGCAGCAGCGCGCCGCCGCGTCCCGTCTCCACCTTGGAGAGGTAGCGCACCAGCTTGAGCCGTTGCGCCTCTCCGCCGGAGAGCGTGGTGAGCGGCTGTCCCATCGCGAGGTAGCCGAGCCCCACCTCCTCCAGGCAGGCGAGCTGGGCGGTGGCGGGCGTGCGGTCGCCGAGGAACGCGCGCGCCTCGGACACCGTCATGCGGAGCAGGTCCCCGACGCTGCGTCCCTCGTACCGGAAGGCGAGCACCTCGTCGCGGAAGCGCCGGCCCTGGCAGGACGGGCAGGGCAGGGCGACGTCCGAGACGAACTGCATCTCGACCGTCTCCCAGCCCGCGCCGCCGCAGCGTTCGCACCGACCCTCGCCGGAGTTGAAGGAGAAGTGCGACGGCGTGAGCCCGGCCGCGGCCGCCTCCGGCGAACCTCCGAGGAGATTGCGCACCGCGTCCCAGGCGCCCACGTAGAGGGCGGGGTTGGAGCGTGGCGTGCGCACCGCCGGCGACTGGTCGACGAGCGCGACCTCCGAGGGCTCGCGGTCGAACTTGACCCAGCGGCGTCCTCCGCGCTCGTCGCCCGATTCCGGATCCCGCCCGCCGATCACCTGGTGAAGCAGCGTGGACTTGCCGGAGCCGGAGACTCCGCAGAGTCCGACCAGGCGTCCGAGCGGAACCGAGGCGGTGAAGCCCCGCAGATTGTTCGCCTCGGCTCCCTCCACGCGCAGCCGCGGCGTCGAGTCGTCGACCGTGCGTGCCGCGCGTTCCTCCGCCCGGCGTCGCCCGGAAAGCCAGGCCCCCGTCACGGAGGCGGCGGACTTGACCACGCCCGAGGGCGGGCCCTCGTAGACCAGCCGGCCGCCTTCGGCGCCGGGTCGCGGGCCGATCTCCACCAGCCAGTCCGCCGCGCGCATCACCGACTCGTCATGCTCCACCACCACGACCGTGTTCCCCTGCGCCACCAGTCCGCGGAGGATGTCCGTCATGCGCGCGAGGTCGCGCGCGTGCATCCCCACGCTGGGCTCATCGAGCACGAAGACCGTGTCCGCGAGGCTGGCGCCGAGGCATGACGTGAGGTTCACCCGCTGCACTTCGCCGCCCGAGAGCGTCCGTGAGAGCCGGTCGAGGGTGAGGTAGCCCAGTCCGACGGCCTCGAGGTAGCCGAGACGGGTGAGGATCGCGCCCAGGGCGTGCTCCGCCGGATGCGCCGAGTCGTCGACGCGTTCGGGCGCGAGGAGGGCGCGGAGTTCCGTGACCGGGAGCGCGTAGAGTTCGGGCAGCGTGCGTCCCCGCCAGCGCCACCACAGCGAGTCCTCGCGGAAGCGGCGTCCGCGGCAAGAGGGGCATTCCTCATAGGCCCGCCAGCGCGAGAGGAACACCCGGACGTGCATCTTGTAAGTGGTGCCTTCGAGCCAGCGGAAGAAGCCCCGGATGCCGTACCATTTGGACTCCCACTGCCCCGGGGCGTAGCCGGGCTCGCCGTCCTCGATGAACTTGCGGTGCGCCTTGGAGAGCCGGCGCCAGGGCACGTCCATCGGAATCCCTGCCTTGCGGCAGGCGCGCGCGAGGTCTTTCTGGCTCTCCCCGTAGACCGTGCCCTGGAACGGCGCGACGGCGCCTTCGGCCAGGGTCAGTTCGGCGTTCGGGACGATCTTGGCCCAGTCCAGTCCGATGACCCTGCCGAACCCCCGGCAGGCGGGGCAGGCTCCGACCGGCGAGTTGAAGGAGAAGAGCGCCGGCGTCGCCGGACGGAAACGCCGGCCGTCGACCGGTGACTCGAGCGTGTCGCTGTAGCGGGCCAGTTCGTTCCCCGCATCGTCCAGCAGCCGCATGCGGCCGCCGCCGAGCCGGAAGGCGGCCAGCGCCGCCTCATGGAAGCGGGCGGACTGGTCGGCGGTCGCCTCGACCCGGTCCTGCGCGACCACCATCTCTTCCCCGTCGGCCCGGTCTTCGCCGAGCCGGATGCGCCGGCCGCCGCAGAAGGCCCGCGTGAAGCCGGCCTTGACGAACTCATCGGTGACCGCGCCCCATTCCAGTCCTTCGGGCCGGGTGACCGCGAAGCCCAGCGTGAGGGCCCGTCCGCCGAAGCGGCCCAGCGCGTCCTTCCAGGCCGCATCCGGCCCCTGCGGGGTGATGGCGAGTCCGGAAGCCGGATCGATCAGTCCGGCCCGGTGGGCGAACCACACCTTGAACCAGTCGCACAGCTCCGTCATCGTCCCGACCGTCGAACGGGACGTGCGCACCGAGTTGCCTTGGCGGATCGCGACGGAAGGGCGGACGTTCTCGGCCGCATCGAGGTCGGGAGCCGGCAGCAGTTCCAGGAACTGGCGCACGTAGGGGCTGAACGTCTCCACGTAGCGCCGCTGTCCTTCCGCGTGCAGCGTGTCGAAGACCAATGACGACTTCCCGGCGCCGCTGAGTCCCGTGACGACCGTCAGCCGGCCGACCGGAATGTCGATGTCGAAGCCCTTGAGGTTGTTCTGCCTGACCCCCCTGAGTCGGATGGCCTCTGGTCGCTCGGCTGGCATCGGACCCTCCAACGGACTCGCTTCGGCCCGATTGGCAAATCACTTCACCTCAGCCGGCATCGCACCACTCCGTGAGGCGTGACGACCGCCCGCACCCGCACGTCGTGGTCTTCGGACGGAACCAGGCCGGTCAGCTGGAAGACGTGGGCGTGGCCGAGCAGGAACGTCTTCCTCGGCAGGCCGCGGAGCAGCCGGTCGTAGAAGCCGGCGCCCCGCCCCAGCCTTCTCCCCTTGCGGTCGAAGGCCAGCCCCGGGACCAGGATGAAGTCCGCCTCCGCCGCTTCGGCCGGCGGCGCGGCGTCGTCCGGCTCCCTGATGCCGAGGCCCGATGTCCGCAGGCCGTCGAGCGAGCTCACCCGGCGCACCGACGCCGAGCGGTCCGGGGCCATCCTCGGCAGCAGCAGCGTCCGTCCTTGGGCGAGCGCGAGACGCAGCAGACCGTCGGTGACGGGTTCCGATCCGAAGGACGCGTAGAGGCAGACCGTGCGGGACTGCTTCCATTCCGGAAGCCCGGCGACCAGTCCGGCGGCGGCTTCGCCGGCCGCCTCCAGTTCCTTGCGGGTGAGGACTGAGGCGCGGGCGGCCATCTCCTCGCGCATCCTTTCCTTGTCCCGGCGCGTCTCCATGGATTCAGAACAGCCGGCAGAGCGTCAGCGTGAGCAGCACCGCGGGCAGGTACAGGATGGAGGCGATGAAGTACGGCTTGGCGGCCTCCTCCCGGCGGTCATCGCGCATGAAGTCCGCCGTCAGCTTCAGGAACCACAGCCCCGCCGCGGTGGACACCCACCAGTAGGGGCTGCTCCAGAAGGGGGAGAACTCCGTCCCGATGAGGCCGGCGGTGGCGAGCATCGGCACCGTGAAGACGCCCGCCCAGCGGGCGGCGGACCGTCCCGCGGGGTCTTCGACCGTGGCCATCCGGAAGCCGCCGCGCGCGTAGTCCTCCCGCCAGAGCATGGCGAGCGCCATGAAGTGCGGCACCTGCCAGAAGAACAGCAGCGCGAACAGCATCCACCCCATCGCGTCGATCCGGCCTCCGAGCTTGGCGGCCGTACCGATGAGAGGCGGAAGGGCGCCCGGCAGCGAGCCGACCAGCGTGCACCAGGAAGTGCGTGACTTCAGCGGCGTGTAGAGCAGCAGGTAGGAGAAGGCCGTGGCGGCCGTCAGCATCCCCGCGAGGGCGTCGGCTCCGAACCAGACCAGTGCGATGCCGGCGGCGAGCAGCGTCAGTCCGAAGGCCAGGGCGGCGCCGGGCGGCACCGTGCCGGCGGGAATCGGCCGGCCGCGCGTGCGTTCCATGCGGGCGTCCGCGCCGCGGTCCATCCACATGTTCAGCGCTCCGCAGGCGCCGGCCGCGAGGGCGGTGCCCAGCGCGAGCGAGACCAGCGTGCGGGCGTCCGCCGGGGCCTCGGGGGCGCTGCAGAAATAGCCGGCCAGCGCGGTCAGGGCGGAAAGCGCCGACAGCCGGGGCTTGGTCAGCTCCCAGTAGGCGGCGGGCGTGCTACCGGCGCGTTCGCTCATCTTCCCTGTGCTGGAGTCTTTGGCACCGCTCTCCAAGGCAAAACGCCTCAGGCGTCGCGCAGCCTGCCTTCGCGCCGGTGAGCGAGCAGCGCGGAGGCGGCGAGCGTGGAGAGCAGGGCGGCGGCGGTCACCACGTGGACCGTGCGCACATGCGGATTGTTGGGGAGCCTCAGTCCGAGCACTCCGAGCGTGATCTGGAGCGTCAGCAGGGCGGCGACCGACGCGGCGAGCCCCTTGCGGCCCTCCTTGGCCAGCAGCCAGGCAAGGCGGAGCGTCAGCGCGCCGGCGAGGAGGGCGCCCGACCGGTGGAGCAGGTTGAACCACCATGCGGAACCCTCGCCGGCCGAGGGGATGAAAAGTCCCGTCACCGTCGGCTCGACCACCCACATCGTGCTGCGGTTCTGCCGCATCAGCGCCCCGGCGACGATGACCGCCAGCGTCGCCGCGAAGGCGAGACGGGAGGCGGAGCGGAGGCCCGGCGAGGCCGATTCCGCGGAGCGCCAGAGGGCGAGATGCGAGGTGGCCAGGCCTGCGAGCAGGGCGATCGTGAGCTGGGCGTTGACGCCGTGCGCGACCGCGAAGGAGACGGCCTTGAAGTTGCCTTCGCCGCCGACGTTGAGCCGGTCGAGCAGGACGCGCAGCCCTCCGAGCAATCCTTGCGTCACCACGAGTGCCAGCACGACGAAGGCCGCGAGCCGGACCGTGCGCCGCGTCTCGCGGGCGGCGTGCGCCCAGGCGATGGCGACGCAGAGCAGGCCCAGTCCCGCGGCGGCCAGCCGGTGCGAGTGCTCGGCGAACTTGTCGAGTTCCGTGAGCCAGCCGGGAGGATTGACCGATCCGTTGGAGAGCGGCCAGTCGAGGAAGGCCATGCCCGCGTGGATGCTCGTCGTGAAGCCGCCGGCCTGCAGCACCAGCGCGGCCCAGGCGAGCGCTCCGAAGCAGAGCCAGCGCAGGAGCGCGTCAGGCCGTTCCGTCCGCGGATTCATGACCTGGCCTCCTCCGCGGCGCGGCCGAAGGCGCGGATCCTCCCGACCAGGTTGGAGAGCCCGTTGCGCCGGTTCGGGGAGAGGTGCTGGGTGATGCCGGCCTTGGAGAGGAAGTCCGCGTCAGTGGCGGCGACTTCGGCCGGCGTCGCGCCGTCGTAGAGTTCGCACACCAGCGAGGCCACGCCCTTGGTGATGAGGGAGTCCGCGTCGCATCGGAAGCGGCAGACGCCGCCTTCAAGCGACGGCACCAGCCAGAGGTTGGACGTGCACCCTTCGATGAGGAACTGGTCCAGCCGGAGGTCGGCCGGGAGCCCGGGCGCACCCTTCGCTCGGTCGATCACGTACTGGAAGCGCTCGTGATGGTCGGCGAAGGGCTCGAGTTCGGCGAGCAGCGCGGCGCGTCGCGAGGCGAGGTCCATCGTTCAGCGTCCGGCGAGCGCTTCCTGGTCCAGGTTGGGCCGCGTGAGCGGCCCGATCTCCTTCTCGAGCCGTCGGCGGCGTTCGTCGGGAAGCTTCGCCTCCGTCCGGATCCATCCGAGCACCTCCTGCCAGACCAAGGGGGAGGGCCGGCGCATCTTCAGCAGCTCATCGACGTCGTCGGCGAGCGGGCGGCGGTCGCCGTAGCCTTCGGTCAGTCCGGCGAGGATGCGGGCGCCGATGAGGTCGGCCCGCAGCTGGGAGTAGCGGGGGTGGGCACGCACGCCGGCCTCCAGCACCCGCACCGCCGCCTCGGCGGCGCGCACCGTGCGCAGATGGCGGCCCACCGAGCGGTAGGCTTCGGGACCGAGATTGGGGGCCTTGAGGAATTCCTGCAGGTAGCGGTCGCCGACGTCGCGGTCGCGCTTGGCGGAGAGGTCGTCCTTCTTCGGACGGCCGTGGTGCGCGATGCCCAGCAGCGCCTGCACCAGCGGCTCGTTGGTCTTGAAGAACGCGCGGTCGGCCGCGGTGACCTGGCGGTGCTGGGTGATCACCTCGTCGTAGCCCTTGGCGTTGATGAGCGCCTCGAGGTGGAGCGCGGCGAACGTCGCCTTTTCGAAGCCCCTGGCGGCGGACTGGTTGGCGACCGTCAAGGTCAGTCCGTCGTAGCCGCGTTCCGCGGCGAAGTTGGCGAGCGCGATCATGGCGGGCGCGCTGTCGGCGAATTTCTCCAGCACCATGCGCAGCTCCTTCTCATATTCCTCACGCAGCCCGATCCGGTCGAGCGCGTGGAGGCGCTGGAGCCTGGGGAAGGGCGCCTTGGGTTCGGCGGAGATCCGCTCGTCGGCGATCGTGAGGGCCACCTTGGGCTGTCCGAGCAGCAGGTGGAACCGTCCGAGCTGGGCGAGGATCGCGTCCTTGGCGGCACCCTTGAAGTCGCTGGTGCGGCCTTCCAGGAGCGTGACCGCCTCGCGCGTGCGGCCGCCGTCGAAGAGTGACCGGGCCTTGAGCAGAAGGCCGCCGGCCTGCCGGTCCAGCGAGGCGCCGTCGATGGTGGCGACCGCTTCCGGATATTGGCCTGTCCAATAGAGGGAGGTGGCCACCCCTGTGGCGGCCGCTTCCCGCACCGGGGGCGTGAGCGTCTTGCCGGACTGCAGCAGCTTGAGGCCTTGGCTGATCACTTCCGCATCCCGCTCGCGCAGTTGAAGGAACTGGAAGTACCGTTCGATATAGTCCTTGGCCAGCGGGTCATCGATGGAGAGAAATTCCAGCCCGTGCTGGAGCGTCTGTATGGCGTCATCAGTACGCCCAAGATTAGAATGTAAGATATTGGAGTAGAACAACTTAGCCTTAGCATTCGAAGGCTGGCATCGCACGGCGATCTGGGCCAGATTGAGGACATCGGCCAGCCCCATGTTCCTGGCCTGTCCTTCCATGGCCTGCTTGAGGAAGTGATGGGAGACCAGGCCGAGGTGTTCCGCCTTGATAGACTCACAATTCTTGGGGTTTTCCTCGATTTTCGTCAGTGCCATCCGGGTCATTTGCTGCAGCCCGGCGTCCAAGATCAGGTCCGTGAAAAGGTAGGTACGGCGCGCATAGCTGACGATTTCAGCGTTACCTTTGCCGACCGGGAGTCCGGCGAGCAGGATGACCTCGGCGTCGGATTCCTCCGCCCCAGGGGTTTTATCGGACTTTTCTGCGGTTTTTGGGCTGGCGGAGCCCTTCTCGGGGGCTTGCGCCACAGCCGGGCTGACTTGTCCTAGCAGAGCCAGAACCAGACCTAGACAGGACCATTTCAGCATGGGGCGCACATCTTGTGAGCCTGACCAGCATTGTCCCGCTAAAAATGGAGGGGTCGGTCGGTGGCGGCACCCCGAGTAAAGAAACCTTAAAAACCCCAAGATTCCTCTTGCATGAGGGACTCTCGTTTGTATGCCCAAACGCTCTTTTCCCTATTTAACCGAGGCCCATGCCCACCATCAACCAGCTCGTGCGCAACCCGCGCATCAAGCCGAAGACCAAGTCGAAGTCTCCGGCCCTCAACAATTCTCCGTTCCGCCGCGGGGTCTGCGTGCAGGTGATGATCCGCACTCCCAAGAAGCCCAACTCCGCCCAGCGCAAGGTCGCCAAGGTGCGCCTGACCAACGGCCAGGAGGTCATTTCCTACATCCCTGACGAAGGCCACAAGCTCCAGGAGCACTCCGTGGTCCTCGTCCGTGGCGGCCGCGTGAAGGACCTTCCCGGCGTCCGTTACCACATCGTCCGCGGGCCCCTCGACTGCTCCGGCGTCGAGAAGCGCCGCCGCTCCCGCTCCAAGTACGGCGTGAAGCGTCCGAAGGAGAAGAAGGCCTGAACCCCCGTCCCCAGAATCTGAACAGCCATGTCCCGTCGCCGCAAAGCAGCCAAGCGCGTCCATCTCCCTGACGCCCGTTACGGCAGCCCCCTCGTCAGCCAGCTCATCAACATCGTGATGAAGTCCGGCAAGAAGTCCGTCGCCCAGGCCATCGTCTACGGCGCGATCGAGAAGGTCAGCGAGAAGCTCATGAAGGGCAACCCCGTGGAGCTCCTCCTCGGCGCCCTCGAGAACTGCCGTCCCAAGCTTGAAGTGAAGAGCCGCCGCGTGGGCGGAGCCACCTACCAGGTGCCCGTCGAGGTCAGCCATGAGCGCCAGAACAGCATCGCGCTGCGCTGGGTCGTGGCCGCCGCCGCCGGCCGCAAGGGCGCGCCCATGGCCGAGGCCCTCGCCGCCGAGGTCGTCGACGCCTACAACAACACCGGCAACGTCGTGAAGAAGCGCGAGGAGACCCACAAGATGGCGCAGGCCAACCGCGCCTTCGCCCACCTCCGCTGGTAATCGGAGTCCGTCCAGGCAAGCCACGAGGTCCAGACCATGTCCGCCCCCCTTTCCAAGCTCAACTCGGCGAACCGCAAGTTCCCCCTCGAGCACACGCGCAACATCGGCATCGCCGCCCACATCGACGCGGGCAAGACGACCACGACCGAGCGCATCCTGTTCTACACGGGCGTCGTCCACAAGATGGGCGAAGTGCATGACGGCACCGCCACCACCGATTGGATGGAGCAGGAGCGCGAGCGCGGCATCACGATCACCGCCGCCGCCATCTCCGCCGGCTGGAAGACCAAGGAAGGCCATTACGCGGGCATCGACCACCGCATCAACATCATCGACACCCCGGGCCACGTGGACTTCACGGCCGAGGTGGAGCGCTCCCTGCGCGTGCTGGACGGCGCCGTCGCCGTCTTCTGCGCCGTCGCCGGCGTGCAGCCCCAGTCCGAGACGGTCTGGCGCCAGATGAACAAGTACAGCGTGCCGCGCGTCGCGTTCGTCAACAAGATGGACCGCACCGGCGCCGACTTCTTCGGAGCCGTCGACGACATCCGCCAGAAGCTCAAGGGCAACGCCCACCCCCTTTACATCCCCATCGGTCAGGGCGAGGCCTTCAAGGGCCTCATCGACCTCGTCAAGAACGTCGCGTACCTCTACGACGAATCCGACCCCAAGGGCATGAAGTTCAACCAGGTCGACATCCCCGCCGACCAGAAGGACGAAGCCAAGAAGTGGCGCGACGGCCTGATCGAGGCCCTCGCCGACTTCGACGACGCGCTCGCCGCCAAGTATCTCGACGGCCAGGAGGTCTCGGTCGACGAGATCCGCACCGGCGTCCGCAAGGCCACCCTGTCCATGAACTTCGTCGGCGTGATCCCCGGATCCGCCTTCAAGAACAAGGGCGTGCAGATGCTCCTCGACTGCGTGGTCGACTACCTGCCTTCGCCCGTCGACGAGACCTCGGCCATCCGCGCCTTCAAGGACGACGGCGCCACCGAGATCAAGATCGCCGCGGACGACGCCTCCAAGGTGACCGGCCTCTGCTTCAAGCTCTGGTCCGACCCCTTCGTCGGCCAGCTCGTGTTCTTCCGCGTCTACCGCGGCCAGCTCAAGAAGGGCGACTCCCTCTACAACCCCCGCACCCGCCGCAACGAGCGCATCTCCCGCCTCCTGCTGCTCCGCGCGATGGACCGTGAGGAAATCGACGTGGCCTACTCCGGCGACATCTGCGCCGTCGTCGGCCCCAAGGACGTCGTGACCGGCGACACCCTCACCCTGGAGGACGACCTCGTCCTCGAGCCCCCGACCTTCGCCGACCCGGTGATCTCCATGTCCATCGAGCCCAACTCGAAGGCCGACCAGGAGCGCCTCGGCATCGGTCTCCAGCGCCTCGCGCAGGAGGACCCGACCTTCCGCCTCTCCACCAACCCCGAGACCGGCCAGACCATCATCTCCGGCATGGGCGAGCTGCACCTCGAGATCATCGTCGACCGCCTCAAGCGCGAGTTCAAGGTCGAGGCGAAGTCCGGCAAGCCCCAGATTTCCTATCGTGAGACCATCACCATGGCCTCCGAGGGCGTGGGCAAGTTCATCCGTCAGTCCGGCGGCCGCGGCCAGTACGGGCACGCGGAGATCAAGCTCGAGCCCAACACCGGCAAGGGGCAGGAAGTCGTCAACGAGATCGTCGGCGGCGTCATCCCCAAGGAATACATCAAGCCGACCACCGAAGGCATCCTCGAGGCCGCCAACAACGGCGTCGTCGCCGGCTACCCGGTGATCGACTTCACCGCCCGCATCGTCTTCGGCTCCTTCCACGAGGTCGACTCGAACGAAATGGCCTTCAAGATGGCGGGCATCTTCGCCTTCAAGGAGGCCATGAAGGAGGCCAAGCCCATCCTGCTCGAGCCGATCATGAAGGTCGAGGTCGTGACCCCCGAGGAATACCAGGGAGACATCATGGGCGACCTCAACCGCCGTCGCGGCCAGATCCAGGGCATGGAGACCAAGAACGGCGCGTGCAACATCAACGCCCTCGTCCCCCTCGCCGAGATGTTCGGTTACGCCACCGACGTCCGTTCCCTCTCCAAGGGCCGCGCCTCCTACACCATGGAGCCCAGCAATTTCGCGCAGGTCCCCGCCAACATCCTCAAGCAGGTCGTGGAGACCTCCTCCCGCGCCCCCGCCCGCACCTAACCCGCCTTCCCGATGGCCCGCATCCCCAAAATCCGCATCAAGCTCAAGGGCTTCGACTATCGCATGATCGATCAGTCGGCCAATGAGATCGTCGACACCGCCAAGCGCACCGGCGCCCAGGTCTCCGGACC
>JACCDW010869027.1_pt1 | contig 20369 bp, 24 predicted proteins | sample 7449781 | NCBI WGS metagenome assembly JACCDW01 (sample SAMN15323449, study PRJNA562643) | freshwater metagenome | isolation source: river surface water | place: USA:Blue River Watershed | collected 2017-08-18
GTGGAGGAATTTTTAGAGGGATTCGAATTGCATCTGGTACAGTTTTTAGTTTAGATCAAATTGCTGAACTTCTAGGAAGTAATCTAACCGGGGCGGATCCAGAACTATTAAGAAAAAAACGAGAAGAATTAGAAAAGATAAAACGTGAGTCTTCTGGAACTCCTTCAGAATTACCTTCACCTGCAGCAACTTCTATAGCACCTGCAACTGCATCCACAACTCCTAGTAATACACAAAACTTAATCAATAATCAAACTGCGACTCCTCTTCAACAACCTAATATGTCGAGTGTGGGAGTTACTGACTCAATTAGTATTAGTCAACTTCAATCTCAATCTCAACCCGAAAAACCAACTACACCTCTTGCACAAATATCAGTTCCACCTCAAGACGCACAAAAAATTGGACAATTACCTCCACCAAAACCTGAACTAACAATAATTAAAACTGCAAATTCAGTTCAACCACAAGAAACTTCAACATCATCAATTGGATCATTGACAGATGTTCCTTTGATAAACTCTTCAAATCCAGATAATTTTTATGTATTATATTCCCAATTAAGTTATAATGTGGTAATTTAAGATGTCACTAATCTCAGACACTTTTAGAAGATCGTCAAATAGTATTGATAATATCTCTAAATCTTTAGGATTAACGAGAAGAAGTATTTCAAGTGTAAATGATTCAGTTGAAAATATTTCAAAAATCATTTCAACTAATACAAAAAATAAAAGAATCTTAACTGAGAGATCAAATTTATTGATTTCAAGACGAGAAGAGGCGTCAAGAAGGCAAGAATTAGAAGATAAAACAGAATATAGAAAAGTATCCACAAACACTAGAAGTGGATTATCCTTTGCAAATAAGGGTCAAGGTGGACCTTTGAGTCGTTTAATTAGTTTTCTGGGATTTACAACTGCAGGTTGGATTATTGAAAATCTTCCAACTTGGATGTTCATGGGTGAAGAATTTATATCTAGAATTAAATCTTTTGGATCTTCCATGTATAACATGATTGGAAATATGAACTATACTATGAATCTTTTCGGTGAAACTCTACAAAATTCATTGAACGCAATAATTCGTTTAGATTTTAATAGTTTTTCAGGTGAAGGTAATGTTACAAAAACATTTGAAGAATTCAACAATTCAATACAAGATTTAGGGGATAAACTCTCAGATACATTTAAATTATTTACAACTCCTTTAACACAATCTTTAACAACTGGTGAACTAGCACCAGAATTAGATGAAGTGAGACCTGATAGTTTATATACTCCAAGTTCTGGTGGACCTACTACATCTGGAATTGGAACAAAAGAACAACAGGCACTATTAAAAACAATTCGATATGCTGAAGGTACTGCAGGACCAACTGGATATAGTATGTTTTTTGGTGACAGATATGGTCAAGCAAAGTATGGAGATATTACAAAATTAACTGCTAATGAAGTTGAAGGATTAGTAACAAAATTCTTAAACGATCCACAATCAAGATCTTATGTTGGACAATCAGCGGCAGTTGGTGCATATCAAATTATTAATATTACACAAAAAGCAAGATCATTGGGCATGAATATGAATCGAAAATTTGATCAAAGTTTTCAGGATGAGATGGCAATTAAACTTGCTGAGAGTAGAGGTGTTACTGCCGAGGTTTTAAGGCGAGAAGGTATGAGTGACAGAGTTATTAAACTTCTGTCTCCAGAATGGGCACCATTTCCAGGTAATAATTATAATCAACCAACCAAAAAAATACAAGATTTAAAATCTGAGTATCAAAAATATTTAAATCAAGTTAATACATCAAATTCACAAAGACAACCAACAGGAATTAGTGGATATAAGGTCACCAACGATGGTAGAAATATTACAAATTATAAGCAATTGCCACCTCATTCTAATGGAACCAGAACTACTTATGGTGGAAATAGATTGAAAGCAGATTTTACTCTTTTTAAAGGTGGACAATTTTTAAATATTCCTGTACCATCTCCAGTTGATGGAACAGTAAATTTTACAGGATATGCTGGAAACGGTGGAAATTGGGTTGAAATTCAATCTCAACGCGGATTAGTCGAACTTGGGCATTTCAATTCATTGAAAGTTCGTCAAGGTGATAAAGTATCCATTGGTACAATTTTGGGATTACAAGGTCATAGTGGAAGAACAGTTCCTGCTGGAGTTGAGGGTACTCACGTTCACATTCAAGCACCAGATGATGTAATTAAAGATTATATTTCTTTATTAGTATCTGGGAGAATGCCATCTGGTGCAATTGAACAGCAAGCACAAATTACACCTCAACCAAGAACACCAGTATCTGAAGAAATTAGATCTGAACGAAAAGGACCTCAAATTGTAGTAATTGATGATACTCCACCTCCACTACCACCACCGCCACAATTGTCTTATCCAGTATCTCAAGTGCAGTCATCACCATCAATGATTCATGAATCTAAAGTGTTAAATAATTTCATCAAAAATAAACTTCTTCTCGATTTAGTGTACGTATAATGTCAATTAAAAAGTCTATATATGAAGAAATTATTATAGAATCTAATGATCTTTCTAGAACGATTGATCTTATAGGCGCTACAATTCTATTTGAGTATTATGAAGATATTTTTTCACCTACAATCACTGCAAAAATTAAGATTGTTAATAATGGAAATGTAATTTCTCCAGTAGATAATCCAGATGGAGATAAACAATCCATTTATAATGGTTTACCTCTTAGAGGAGGTGAAAGAATTTCACTAAAAATTGCTGGAAATTCATCAACAAATCCTGGATTAGATTTCTCAAAAAAATCTTCAGACTATTTTTACGTGTCCAGTATAACTGATGTAATATCAGAAACTAACAGAGAATCTTTCACATTACATTTAGTTTCAAGAGAGGCAATTACAAATGAGACTGAAAGAATTTCCAAAAAATTTCCTACATCCTTAAGAATCAGTGATTCTGTAGATAAAATACTCAAAGAAAATTTAAAGACTTCTAAAATTGGTACCATTGACATATCATCTAATAAATATGGATTCATTGGAAATATGAGAAAACCTTTTACAGTTTTGATTTGGTTGGCATCAAAAGCAGTCTCAGAGAAATCAAATAATTCTTCCGCTGGATTTTTATTTTATCAAACAAAGGATGGATTTCAATTTAGATCATTAAATGATTTAATGATTCAATCACCAAAAGCAGTCTATACATACACGGAATCTCAAGATTCTTATGATGAAAGTGGAAAAAAGATTAATAATAATTTCAAAATTTTAAATTACTATACGGATAAAAATCAAAATTTGATTGAAAAACTTCGTCTAGGAACATATTCAAGTCATAGGATGTTTTTTAATCCGCTAAACTTTACATTCTCAAGACCAGAAGATGGTATATTTAAACAGTCAGATTATGTAAATAAAACAAAAAATTTAGGTGGAAGATTCAAACTTCCTCTAATATCTGACGAGTCAGATAAAACTCTAGGTGATATACCATCAAGAATCATTACTGCAGTTTTAGATATTGGGACGATGGATAAAGATGTGTCAACTGATTTGAATTCTGATCCAAAATTATATCAATCTCAGTCTCTGATGAAATATAACACGATGTTCACTCAATCCATAAATATTATAGTACCCTCAAATACAAATTTGAGAGCAGGTGATATTATAGAGTGTAATTTTCCTAAGATTACTCAATCTCAAGCAAAGGAAATTGATAAAGAGCAAAGTGGTTTTTATATGATTAAGGAGTTATGTCATCATTTTAGCGTTGAAAGTTCATATACTTCTATGAAACTAATTCGAGATACCTTTGGTATTAATAATGAGGAGAGAGTGTCATAAATGTTAGATCAATCATTAATTCAAAGTCATTTTATAGGTAGAGACGGATTTAGATGGTGGATTGGGCAAATTCCACCACTTGAATCTATGGGTAAACAAATTGATGGTCAAGGTTGGGGTAATAGATTCAAAGTAAGAATTCTTGGTTATCATCCATACAGTGAGGTAGATTTACCAAATGAAGACCTACCATGGGCACAATGTTTAATTCCAACGACTGCTGGATCTGGTGCCGCAAATGTTTCTACTGGAGTTCAACTTCAACAAGGAGATATTGTTTTAGGTTTCTTTTTAGATGGAGATAATGCACAGATTCCAGTAATTCTTGCAACATTCGGAAGAACTGATCAAGTTCCATCTACAGATTATAGATATCCTTTTGATGGATTCACAGGTTTTTCTAACCCAATCAAGAAAAATTCAAAAACAACATCAACTTCAGAATCAAATGAAGTAAAAGAAAATTCTCAGAGATCACCTGAAAGTATTTCAGAAGAACAAGCAAAACAAAGATCAATTGAAACTAAACAACAAATTATTTCGGAAAATGGTGCAATTGGAAATTTAATTCCTTTGGCAAATACAGTTAAGAATACTCAACTTGATAAAATCAAATCCACTGTACAAAATTTAATTCGAAAACTTAAAAAATATCAAGGTGACATTGAAAAAATTAAAAATGATATTAGACGAGCAGCAGATAGTATAGTTACTTTATGTAATGATTTTATTGGAGGAATTTTTGAGTATTTAATCTACGGAGATGAGGAATTTAAAGGTTTAATAGGATTACTAAAAGAAGGTTTAAATCTTTTATACAACTTAGTTTATGGTCAAGTTCTTGCTGCAACTGGAAATCCAATAGCAGCAGAAGCTGCTGGAATTGCAGCGCAAACTGCAATGGTTTTACCTGTAAGAGAATTGGAAGAATCTTTCTCATGCATTGTTGGATCTGTTCTGAACGAACTTAAAGGAATTGTATCTGATCTTTTATATTCAGTTTTAGATAATGTAGATCGTTTTGTTAGTTGTGCTGCAGATCAATTTGCTGGTACTTTATTGAACTCAATTATTGGATCTATTGAACTATTCATGAATGGACCTTTAAATGGAATTGAAAAAATTCTACAATTTTTTAGTGATTTTAATTTAGGTAATATTTTGAGAGAAGGTATTGGATTATTATCAGAGTTTGGAGTCGGATTTGGTTGTAATCAAGATCTTTCCAATTTTAAGGGTTTAGTTAATGAGTGGAAAATTGGTTCTGGTCCTTCAGGATCAACTTCAACTTTAGTTGGATCAATGGTCAATACTTATAATTCAATTAAAGGTATTGCTGACATTGTAAATTCTGGAGTGAATATTAAAGATGTTCAGGAGTGTTTTACAGATTCTCTGCAGTATGCAAGTCCACCTGTAATTAATATCTTTGGTGGATTAGGATCTGGGTGTACTGCAATTCCTATTTTTGGTAATCTTATTCAACGTTCTGACGATAAAATTACTGCAAGTATTATAGGAGTTCAAGTTACAAATTCTGGAACTGGATATAAATATCCACCCTTTATAGAAATTATAGATGATAATGATCAGGGTTACGGTGCCATTGCTAGATCAGTTTTAAATCAAAAAGGAGAAGTTGAATCAATTTACATTGTATCTGAAGGTGAAAATTATTCAGTTGGAAATATTGAAGAATATTCAGTTCTCAATGTTCTCATTGAGGATGGTGGTGCTGATTATAAAGATGCTATTGTCACAGATAACTTAGGTAATACTTATGATTATCAAATTGTTGATGGTAGAATTGATCGAGTAATACCTCTAAATAACATTGTAGAAAGTCTTCCAATTCTTAATGTTGCATCAAATACTGGTTCGGGTGCAATATTGAGACCTGTTTTAGGATCACCTAAATTCAGTGGAGATATTCAAACTTCAATCGATTGCCCAATCTAATACGATGGAAAGAGGTAAAAATATTTTTAAGCGTCAACTTATCAGTTTCAATCCTAACTTTAGAATTGATACTGCAAATCCTCAGATGGGTTTAACTGGAACTGATGTTTATAAAATTTATGGTGTAACTGATAATGGAGATAATCAATCATCCATTTCTTTAAGTAGTGGTGGATTATTTTCAATTTATAATGATCATACAATTCAAATATCAGGTGGAACTAAAAACGATTCTGGAAGAGAAGATGTTGTTATTATTGGAAATAATGGAAATGTATCCGTTTCTGCAAATGGAATGGTGAGAATTTATGCAACTAATATTATGATAGAAGCAGAAGAAGATATACACTTTAAAGCAGGAAGAAATATTAATTTAAAAAGTGGATCCGGTCGCATTATGTTGGACGGACAAAAAATTGATTTTAAAGGAATTAGTGGAAATTTGATATCATCTCTTGGTTTAGATTTTACAAAGAAAGTATTTGAGGGAAGTCACGTAGGAATTTCAGATATTAATTCTATAGTAGGTAAAGTCTTCGGATCTATTATTGATACTGTTGTTGATGCAGTAGTATAATTTTTAAAGACCCCTTGACACCCGCCCTCAAATGTCCTATAATACCGGAGTAAACCCCGAACCCCCCTTAAATGAGTGATGAAAGTGAATATCCCCTTGGACTCATAATTGACCTATGTTCTCGGTCATTTCTTCTTTTGGGTGACCAAGGAAGTAGACGTATGCTTGAGTGTGATACAATTGATGAATTTATGAATATTTTACAATTCGCAACCAGTAGTCTAGATCCTTGTCAAATTCAATATTTGGATATTGCAACATGTTCTAAATAAAACATTAATATGGAAGTATTTACAGTGAAAGAATTTCAAGATCGTTTTGATGAACTTGTTAATCGAGTTGAAAATGGTGAGAATATCGGAATTGTGGATGAAAATGGTCGAGCAGCAGTCATGTTACCTGCTGATGATGAGTTGATGAGACTTTACGTTGATACCAACAACGAAGCACCTTGAAAAACTCAACCAAATCTGATATAATGATTTGGTTTTCAACCACATTTGGCGAAATTGGTAAACGCGGAAGTCTCAAAAACTTCTCCTTCGGGTTTCCAGTTCGAGTCTGGAAATGTGGATCATAATAAAAAAAGTGGGAGCAGAAATGCTCCCTTTTTAGTATCAAAATAAATATAAGATGTCAGACAAACTCCGATGTCGTATAAGATCACAAAGGGTTATTGTTGGTACAACGAAGGAACTCAAATAGTTCTTATGTACTTTATTAATTCATCTCCATTTACATTTGATGAATTACCTGAAGGTCACTTATATGATCAGGACCTTTGTAGAGAAGCGGATAAGAATCGAACATTTGAACCAGAAGACTTATATGTCTCTTCATCTTATCTTATTGTAGAGGAAGTACATCCTTGTTTCTTTGATGTTGAGATTGAGAATCCAGAGGATTTACCAGAAGATCTTGAAGTCTATTACAACTAAATATAACATAATAGGTATGTCAAAATAAGAACATGACCCTCAATAAGTTAGAAAATTTCATTCGTTCAACTGATGGTCGCATTATCTTTGTTAATCCAAGCGATATTAATGCAACGGATGCAATTACAAATGATGGTACTAGTTTAATAACTCCTTTTAAAACTGTACAAAGGGCGCTAATAGAGTCAGCGAGATTTTCCTATCAAAAGGGTAATAATAACGACTTAATTGAAAAAACTACAATTCTTCTTTTCCCAGGTGAGCATGTTATTGACAACAGACCTGGATATGCAATTTATTCTGATGGTAGTGATGCAAAAGTTTTACCTAGAGGTTCAACTGGAACTGGTGTTTTAGCATCATCAGTTCTTTCACTTAGTTTAGATTCTAATTTTGATTTAACTCAAGAAGATAATATTCTCTATAAGTTTAATAGTTATTATGGAGGTATTGTAGTCCCAAGAGGAACTTCAATCGTTAGTCTTGATCTCAGAAAAACAAAGATTCGTCCAAAATACGTTCCAAATCCAACTGACGATTCAATTGATAAGTCAGCAATTTTTAGAATTACAGGTTCATGTTATTTCTGGCAATTTTCCATTTTTGATGCAGACCCAAGTGATTTAGTTTACACTAATCCAAATAATTTTAGTTCAATCTATCAGGCAACACCTAATTTTTCACATCATAAACTAACTTGCTTTGAATTCTGTGATGGTGTAAATAAAATCACATTACCAAATGATGTCGCAACAGGTCTTACTGATCTGGATATGTATTATAGTAAGGTATCAAATGCTTATAATGCATATAGGGAAATTGATCAAAAGTTCCCATCAGAAACTTTAGGATTTGCAAAGAGAAATCCAGAATGGGAAATTGTTGGTGCATTTGCAACAGATCCAATTAAAATTTCATCTATCATTTCTGGTAATGGTTCAACTGCAAGTGCCTTAGTTACTGTAACCACAGAGAAATCTCATGGATTAAATGTAGGTACTCCCATTAAAGTTCGTGGAGTTTCTGGAAGTGGTCTAACTCAACCTTATAATATTTCAACAACCGTACAAAATGTAATTTCATCTACATCATTTACTTATCTATTACCAGATTTCCAATCCTACATCACACTTAATCCAAATCCAAGTTCAGCATCTGCAACAGTTACGATTGAGACTGATACAGTTAGTGGTTCATCCCCATATATTTTCAATTGCTCATTGCGTTCAGTATGGGGTATGAATGGTCTTCATGCAGACGGTAGTAAAGCATCAGGATTCCGAAGCACTGTTGTAGCACAGTTTACTGCAATTTCATTACAAAAAGATGATAGAGCATTTGTAAAATACGATGCTGAAACCAGAACCTATCAAAAAATTGATTATACTACTGTAAATGGAAGCGCATTACCTTCCGGTGCTTCTCAAACAGATTCAAATAAAGTTTATCACTTAGATCCTGAAGCAATTTATCGTAGTGGTTGGGAAACCAGTCATATTAAATTCTCAAACGATGCATTTATTCAAATCGTTTCAGTCTTTGCGATTGGTTTTAATAAGCATTTTGATGCCGAGTCAGGTGGAGATGCATCTATCACCAACTCAAACTCTAACTTTGGTCAAATTTCATTAAATTCAACAGGATTCAAAAAAACTGCATTTGATAAAGATAATACAGCATTTATTACATCAGTTATTCCACCAAGAGCAATTATTCAAAGTGAAGATGATATTGAATGGTTGTCATTAAATGTTGGACTCACAACTCAGATTGGTATTTCAAGTCATCTTTATCTTTATGGATTTAATTCTATAGATAATGCCCCATCAACTCTAACTCAAGGATATAGAATTGGTGCAAGACAAAATGATAAGTTATATGTAAAATTAGGTGCTGGTACAAGCGAAGCATCAATCTACATGTGTGACAATATTATCAGTGCTTCTGGACTGACAACTGCATTGGGTTCAACAAGTTCCATAAAGTCACATCGAGTCACATCAGGTCCAACTTCAAATTCATTTACGATTGGTGTAAATAATCTTCTTACTGGAGAGAAAGTTAAAGTCATTAGTGATGATGGAGATCTTCCAGAAAATATTAATGCTCATGAGACTTATTATGTCATTAATAATGGTGACAATAATACAGTTAAATTGGCATCTACTTATACTAATGCGATTCAAACTCAACCAATCAATGTATACGGTGGAACAAATCTTACAATTTTAAGTCGGGTATCTGATAAAGAGTCTGGAGATCTTGGTTCCCCAATTCAATTTGACTCTCAAAATAAGAATTGGTTTATTCATGTAAATTCAAACAATCAGATCTACAATGCTTTTGCATCTGGGGGAACTGCAACTTATGGTACAACCACAGAACTTGCTTATGTTAAAAGAATCTCAGATGAAAGAAGTTTAGATGAAAAGATCTATAAGTTAAGAGTTGTTATACCAAAAGAAACATTAAATGGTAAAGATCCCGAATCAGGATTTATTCTTCAAGAATCCAGTACAACTGGAGTCAAAAATAGTTCTGAATTTACAAGATCTACTATTGATTCATCTGACTTTAATTCATATTTCAAAAATCCAAGATTTATTTCAACCTGTTCAGAAAGTTCAGGAACTGTAACAGTAATCTCTGAACTTCCTCATAATCTTCAAATTGGAGAAATTGTAATTCTTCGTAATATCAAGAGTTCCACAAATACAACTGGAACCGATGACCTAGGTTATAATGGACGTTTTACTGTTACTAATATTGTAGATTCTCATACATTTAGATATTCAACTACAGATGTAACTGGAATCACACATAGCGTTGGAACATTTACTGATACCACTGCAACGAGAGATGAAAATCTACCTAGATTTGAGAGAAATGATTGGCAGGCAAATCTCTATGTCTATCGAAATGAAGTTATTTCTCCATATATTTACAATCAACAAGATGGAATTTATCATGTTTATGTTTTAAATTCAAATAATTCCATCACCAATCACTTCACTAATCTTAAGTATAGTCAACCTCCCACTGATCTGTATCCACAACTCGATAGAGACAATGTTGATGCAAACCCACCTTCTACAAAGACTTTTGCTAAACGTTTCCCTATTGGTGAAGTTGTTACAAACGATCTTAAAAAGAGTATTACTAGAGAATCAGTAGATCTTGTGATGAAGGAAATTGGAATTGGTTTAACCATTTCCACTGTATCCTCAACTTCAGGAATTGCTACTATTTCATTCTCAAGATTCCATGGTTTATCTGGAATAGTAACTGGAAGTATTACTCCTGGTGCTTCATATAACAATGGAACTTATTATAATGTAAAACTTTTAAATGGTTCTCAAACTGGAACTTGGAATGGTGCAACAGCAAAGGTAGTCGTGTCTGCAGGTATTGTGACTTCCGCCGATATCATGTCTTCAGGTTCTGGATACACTTCAACTGCATTATATTTTGATCAAACCAGAATTGGATCTGGAGATGGATCTGCAAGATATACAATTACTACAGCAGGTATTTCAACAAATATTGGTGATGTAATTCAGATCACTGGATCTGGTACAACATCCGATGGATATTATAGAGTTACATCTATTCCATCATCAACATCAGTAGCAATTGCTAAAACATCAGGTGATCCTACAATTACTACAAGTCAATATGGATTGATAATTGGACCTTCATCAAAAATTCAATCTATAACTCCATATGATTCTGCAACTGGTATTTCAACATTCTATACGACAGATACTCATGGTCTTTTGGCAGGTAATTCTTTTAGAGTAATTGATTCCAATAATAATAATCTTGGAGATTATATTGTAAATTCTAAACTAGGTATTACATCATTTACAGCAGTTACAAATAAAACTCTATCTGCAACTGATGGATATATTCTAAAGCATGGTCTCTCATCAAATGAAGCAATTTCTGATAATCGTTCCGAAAATCTTGGAACTCGTCAAGTCACCTTCTATGATAATGAAACATTTAAACTTACAACTGCAATTACAACTGAAACAACAATTAATATTACGAGTTCTGGAATTGGAACGGAACAAAGACTTCCATTAGGATCTTATCTACAAATTGATAATGAGATCATACGAGTCACAAGTACTAACAATTCAACATCAGCAACTGTTCTTCGCGGTGTTTTAGGAACACGCCAAGAATCTCATGATATTAACTCACTAATTCGCAAAATTAATCCAATTGCAATTGAGTTTCGTAGACCATCTATCATTCGTGCATCAGGTCATACCTTTGAGTATCTTGGATATGGTCCAGGTAATTATTCAACTGGTCTACCTCAAGTTCAAGTAAGAACTCTAAATGATAAGGAAAACTTCTTGGCAAATTCACAAGAACGTTCCTGTGGTGTTGTTGTCTATACTGGTATGGACAACTCTGGAGATTTCTATAATGGTAATACTAAGACATCTGCGACCAGCGGTGAAGTTATTTCTTATGACATTCCAAATCCAACTGTAACTGGAGATAGATCAAATAAGTTAAGCGTAGTCTTTGATGAAGTTACAATTAAAGAAAGATTATTAGTTGAAGGTGGAGAATCTGGTCAAGTACTATCACAATTTGATGGTCCTGTTACATTTAACAAAGATATTCGAGCAAAGTCTCAATCCACATTTAATGATAAGGTTAGAATTATTAGTACGAGTTCAGATTCACTTTCTGTTACTGGGGGTTCAACTTTCAATGGAGAAGTTGTTGTAGACACTGGAATTGTTCCAGATTCTGATGAAGGTGCTTATTTGGGTACTGTCTCTAAACCATTCAGTGATGCTCATATTGGTGAAGTTAAAATTGCTGAGTCTGATGATAATACCATCGAAACTGCAACTGGTAATTTAAAGATTAATGCTACAACTGGAAGTAATGTTGCAATTCAAACTAATACTACAATCAATGGTAATTTAGACTTAACAGGTTCTTCTTCGACTAGTGGTAGAATTAGTGCAAATTATCTCGATGTTCCAAACGTTACTCCAATTGGTGGAATTATTTTGTGGCCTGGATTTCATAGTATTTTACCTGAGTTTAATAATAGTTATCCTGTAAATTGGTCGGTTTGTAATGGGAAGGAACTCCTAATTTCAAGTTATACTGAATTATACAACATACTAACAAACTATGGTTCGTCATTTCCCTATGGTACAAATACAAATGGTCTAGGTGCTGCTGGATCCACACATTTTAGACTTCCAAACTTATGCGGAAGATTTGTCGTTGGTGCTGGTGGAAATAATCCAACCGTAGGATTAACTTATACAACTGGGGAGACTGGTGGTGAGAATACTGTAACTCTTACAAAAGACCAAATTCCAGCACATAGTCATACAGCAACAAGTACTGATGTGTTTGTAACTGGGTTATCATCTGGTTATTCATTAAATGTTAGTAATGGTGTTAATCTTTCATATAAGTCTCCATCCGTTAAAATAGGAGATACAGGTGGATCACAATCACATGAAAACAGACCACCATATCTTGCTATGATTTATTTAATTCGAGTTAAATAAATACCTATAAACCCCAAAGATGGAAAATTATAGAAAGGCATTTAATGTTAGAAATGGTATTCAAATTGATGATGATAATTTCATTATAAATTCTAATGGTTTAGTTGGAATTGGTACTTCCATTCCAACTGAAATTTTAGATGTTCGTGGTAATGTAAAAGTTGTAGGTCACACAACTTCAAACACCTCATACTCTGGAGTTGCAACAGTAGGTAAATTAGAAGCACTAAATGGTGCGATAGTTTCAGGGGTAATTACTGCAACATCATTTTCAGGTAGTGCATCTGGATTAACTGGAATTTATGCTATTGCTGTAGATGGTTGGTATGTAAACTCAATTAGTTCTTCAATTTCAACATCATTCAAGGTCGGAATTGGAACTACAATACCTGAATATTCACTTCAAATTGGAGAAAATCCTTTATTTAGTTCTGGAGTTGCAATAGAATCAAGTGGAAACATTAAAGTTTCTGGAATCATTACAGCATTAAGTTTTAATGGGACATTAAATTCAAGTAACTTATCAGGAACAATTGATAATGCTCGACTACCATCTAATATAAACGTTGGAATAGTTACTGCATCATCAGGATTTTATGGGAATCTTGTGGGGACAGCATCTACTGCAAGTTCAATTACAACTAGTGCGAATATAAGAGTTAATTCAATTAATTGTGGATTTTCAACATCTGGAATTTCTACTGTACATAATAAACTACATGTAGAGGGAAATATTGGAATTGGGACTCTCACTCCTAATGCTCAACTTCATATCAGAAATACTAGTATTTCTTCAATTCAATTAACCAGTGATAACTCTAATTCATCCATTATTACTCTGGGTAGAAATATAATTACTACAACTAATAATGGTCAGATAAGATTTGGAAATACGGATGGTACATATCTTTATAGTACTGAACAATCATTGGACATCATTAATTATGATACAGGTAACTTAAACTTTTATTTGAATCCTGGAGGAGCGGGAACTGGTTCCTATAACTGGTTTAAACCATCTCTAGGAATAATTATGACACTGACGAGTTCTGGAAATCTCGGAATTAATTCTATCACACCAACTAGTAGATTGTCAATCGTTGGTGATGCACACATTAGTGGTGTTACTACTATTACTGGTGCAGTTACATCCAATTCCATCATTACTGGTAATGGAACATTTAGAAATAAGGTAGGAATTTTTACTGATTCTCCATTTTATGATGTTCAAGTTGGACAAAATCCATCAATTGAATCTGGAGTTGGAATATCCTCTGATGGAAATCTAGTTGCATCAGGCAAAATCACCTCTAATAACGTAAGTGTTTCTGGAATTATAACATCAACTGGTGGATTTACAAGTGGAGTGGGAACTGCTGTTCAAATTTCTGTCACGGATTCACAACTTACCTTTACTGTTCCTGGTGTTGGATCAACGGTCTTGACATTATTCTAAAAACCCATTAGACTTTCTTTGTCGCCGATGAAGATCAAACTATAGGTTTCTTAAAGGCCTTTAAGATCACTAAGAAATCTTAGAGACACTTTAGAAACTGTCCACTGAGTCCCCAACAGGGACTTTTTTATTGTTATCATGATCTGAACAACACATGAGACCTTTGATTCAACTGCGACCACATCAGGAACATGCCTGCAACATGATGACCAAATACTCCAAGGGAATTATTTGTGCTGTTACAGGTGCAGGTAAGACTCTGATTGGGGTTCAAGATACAATTCAACAGTTTGAACAAAGTGAGTCTCAGACTGTTGTAGTGATTATTCCAAGACTGATTCTTGCAAGTCAATTATGCTCTGAATATTTACAGCATATTGATAATGCATCAGTATTTCACGTACACAGTTTAAAGACTCAGTACAAATCTTCAACAAATCCCACTAAGATTCGTAAATGGGTAGAGTCTACATCTGGACATAAACTCATTTTCACAACATATCATTCTCTTCGACGTTTGATTGAATCTAAAGTTCCAATTGACACTGTGCATATGGATGAAGCACACAATTCAATTCGTAAAGATTTCTTTCCTTATGTAGAAAAGTTATCTCAATGTTCTAAGCGATTTTATTCTTATACTGCGACTCCTAAGTATTCAACTCAGTATAATAAACCTGGAATGAATTGGAGTCATGTTTATGGTCAGGTAATTGTAAATGTATCTGCTCCAGAAATGGTCAATAATGGATTCATCGTATCTCCTAAAATTGAAACAACTAAAATTGACTCTGTTAGGGTAAAAGAGTATGCTGCAGAACGAGATTGTATGACTCTATTGGATACGATTCTTAATGAAGATAACATGCAAAAAGTTCTAGTTGCAGTACCAAGTACTAAGATTATGCTTGCAATGTTTGCAGAAACTGACTTTATGAAAGAGGTTCAATCTTATGGATATGATGTTCTTTGGATTACTTCAAAGTATGGTGCATTCATTAATCATAAAAAAGTAAGTCGTGAAGAGTTCTTTCAGACTCTAAGGACATATGGTAAGGATTCATCTAAGAAGTTTATTTTGATGCATTATGCTTTACTTGGCGAAGGACTTGATGTACCAGGATTGACCTCCTGCATCCTCATGAGGAATCTTGATATCACTTCTATGGTGCAAACCATTGGTCGCCTTGTTCGCCTTCATCCAGACGATTCTAGGCGTCTCTCAGAGGGTTCTCTGATTCCCGGTCAAACTGATCAGTACGTCAAGTCTCATGGATTCATTCACGTTCCTGTTTATCAGAATACTGGAATCGCAACTGCTCAGAGACTTGAAAGTGTTTCTGATCTAGTGTTCAATCAGGGTCAACCTGCAGTTCAAACCATTACAAAGTGAGGTTCTTATGAAGTACATTGTTCATTATGTTTCTGGAAATCAACGTATTCGTGAAGAGGTTTATGCAAATCATCCTTATCAGGCACAACAAATTGTACAATCTCGCAATCCTTATGCTAGAATCATCAACGTTACAGGTACATGATAATGAATGAATATTCAAAATGATGGAATACTAAATCCAGTTCCAGGAAATCCAAATGGATATGTTTCTAGAAATTTAGAATGGGCAGCAGTTCCATATGGAAAAAAATTTGTCATTTTACATAATGGAAAGCAAGTACACACAGCAAATAACTACAAAACTGCAAAATCTTATATTCAAAAGGCACTTAAGGGGAAATCGGTCTCCACCCTGGACGAGTTTATTTAAATTCTAAATATGATTAATTGCATAAAATCCTATGGGATTCTTATTTTTAACGACTATAATTAGTTGTAGTCAATTGAACTCTATTGTCTATAGAACAATAACGCATACAGATTTAACGATAAAACAAAAGGTGGAGATAATTGAAGAATTCAAAAAAGCAATTCCATCATGCCCAGTCTTGATTAAAAATAAATGAACTTAGTGATATTTTGGTTAATACTGTTTGGATTCTTTGCTTATCTGATTATTACAGATAAATCCGTTGAGATGTTTTTTATATTGATTTCTAAAATACTTAGAATTGAATATCAAAAACTTAAATGGCAGTTGACTCAATCTCCTCATAATCCAATCGTTAGATGGTTAATTTGGAGAAGGTCAATGAAACTTGCTAAGGAATTACAAAAGGAACTCTTAAAGAAGTAAATTATGGCACGAACTCATCGCAATCTTATTGGAATCAATCGTTATGCTTTTCGTAAACCTAAAACCTCAAACGAAAGAAGGAAGTTAATTTCTATTCTTCAAGACAATCAATTTGAAGAATATACAATCTCTGGTATTAATCATCTTCATCATCGTCTCTCAAAATGCCCAACTGCTTGGGATGATATTGTGATTTCTGGTTATCTTCAGGAAGATTATAAAGTGTCCTGAAACACTTTCTAAACTGTCACAATCTCTCTTGACTTTTGTTTAAGAGAGATTTATAATATGTCAATCTAAAAAAAATTTTCAAATAAAAAGGTATTGAAAATGAATTCTCAGGAATTTATGAGTGCAGTGTGGGAACGAAGAAATTCTGGTGTTGATACTGAAGAAAAGTTAGTCGCTGCAATTCTTTCTCTCATTACAGAGAATATAAAGTCATATACAGCACAAAATGGAATTCAAGTACTAGATAAAGATCAAATTTTAAAACTTGTAGATGAACTGAATCAATGAAACTTTTCTCCCGTAAAAAGAGAGAAGATTATGGAGAAGAGTTTATCTTTATATTTCTTCAAGTTAAAAAAAGATCATTTCTTCAATTGAGTTTTCAATTATCTGAATATTCAGAATCTCCATACTTTCAGTTGAGTATGGGTAATAATTCATTGTTGAGTATTTTATTCTGGTTTTACAAATTTGGATTTTGTATTGATATGTTTTCTATTAATTGGATTATAATGAATGAAGATGCTTAATGAACAGCAAATTAAAAACTTATGGTTGGTGGCAGAGAGTGACAGTCTTGAAACTGGTATAGAACCATCTTTGATTTTTGCAAAGTTGTTGTATAGTAAAATAACTAAGATGTATTTTAAACAATGAAAGTTCGCATTTACAGTGATATACACTTAGAACACTTTCATCCAACTCAATATATTCCCGTTGGATCGGGAAATGTATTAGTGTTAGCGGGGGACATTCTTTGCGCTAAGCATTTTAAAAAGAATGGTTATCTTAAAGATGTCTATAAAAAATTCTTAAGTGATTGTAGTAAAAATTATGATAAAATTCTTTATGTAAAAGGTAATCATGAATTTTATTCATATAATTACGAAGGAACCGCCAATAAACTAAAAGAATATCTGCCAAATAATTTTCATCTATTGGAAAATGATGTAGTTACGATTGGTGATTGGAATTTTATTGGATTTACACTTTGGACTGATTTTCGTAATGAAAATGCTCTAGAAATGATGGAAGCAGAATGTAATATGAATGATTATAAGGTTATTCGTATTGGAAGTAATTATCGGAAATTGAGAGCGAATGATACTCTTAATTTTCATAAAGAGAGTAAGAAATATCTTCTAAATCAATTACAAATATTTAAGAATAATGTATTTGTAATTAGTCATCATGCTCCAAGTTATCAATCAGTTCCACAACAATTTAAAAAACATGCAAACGGTGCCTATTGTAGTAATTTAGATGATTTGATTATTGATCATCCACAAATTAAATATTTTGTTCACGGTCATACTCACAATTTCTTTGATTATCACATTGGGCAATGTCGTGTAATATGTAATCCTCATGGGTATCCTGGTCAAGATACAGGATTTAAAGAAGATTTTTGTCTTGACTTATAATAAAATTATTGTTTGTTGAGTTTAACTAGAACAAAAGAATTACCTAATTTAAAAATACAAGGACACCTTTTAAACTGGCACAAGGGCATCCCACTGATGCATCTTGATCGGTTATGATACTTTCGTACACACAGAAACCTTATGACTGAACCCCTTTCCCCCGCCGCCCGCGCTGTGCTCTACGACGCGCACAATAGGTGGCTGGATGTTGATGACGACATTCCCGCACAGGTGGCCGCCGCCGCCCTGCGCGCTGCTGCGGATCATCTTCGCAATGCTTATGCCAATGAGGAGTGTATAGACAGTGCAGATGACTTCCTTGATGGCATCGCCGCCGAACTGGATGGTAATAATGTCTGATCCTGTCTTACTCTTACCAAACATTATTGCTTAACTCTAACTATGTTCCCAATAAATAGTGCCAATTGGCAGGTTGAAGAATGACTTACGACGAGTTTTTGAGTATTCCAGGTGGTGTTCTCAGAGATTTGCAAACTATTCTTATCTTGAAAGACAAGTATCATATGGATATTACCACCGAAGAAAGAGAAATCTGCGAACACATAAACAGGTTTGCTGACGAACGAAGAAAATCTGCCAAACTCTGGAAACAAAAAGAACAACTTGAAAAACTTTTTAGAGAATGACTAACGAAAAATTCCCAGTATCAAACGAATTCATCACATTTGTAAGAATTCAACTTGACTACGAACAAAAGCAACAACTTACCCGATACTTGAACCTTCATTATCTTGGTGATGTGAATGCTAATAAATTAGATGATAGTGGTCGTTATATTGCTAAGTATCCCGAAAAAGAAACAGAAGAGTTCAAAGATGCTCTGTGGAGAATAAATGCGGACCACGAGTATCAAGTAAAAGTTGTGTATAGTGTAGATGGTAAATGTAAATTGGAGTTGATATGAACTACGAAACTGAAATCATAGATGGACGCAAAGCAGTTGTCCGTCATTTCTTCAAAACACACGAAATCCAAGTTGGTTCTCGTTGGGCAAGGGCAGATGGTTCCAAAGGTTATGTGAGCGTTGAAGGTTTCAATTCTTATGGAGATACAGACCCTTGGCACGAAGTTGTGTATTCTTGGGAAGAAAATGGTATGAAGAAAACCTGGCAAAAAGAAACTTTTGCTTTCCAGTGCCGTTATTGCTTGATTATTGAGGACACTTGAGAAACCGTCACAAGGGCACTTCACAGGTGCCCTTTGATGCCTTATAATACTTTCATACACACAGAACCCTCTTATGACTATTGTTCATATGACCGAAGGACTTGATAATGAAGACAAACTTTCTCTTCCTACTCACGAAGAACTTTGTGAAATGATGATTGAACATTGGGAGAAAGAAATTCGACTGGTTCAGGCAGGATTGGGATTTAGAATTGGTTATCATAAACAAATTGTAAATCAATATAAACAAATTTTAAAGAAACTGAAATGACTGCTTTCAATTACAAAGGATACGGACGCATCTACACTAATCCAGAGAACATTCAAGATGTGGAAATTATTATTGAGGTTCTTGATGGGTTTGAGTGGGAATGTTATCCAAAAGGACTTGTAGCATCTTGGGACTATTATCCAAGGGTTGAGTATGTTGGTAAGTTTGAACTGGATGAAGAAAAGTTCAAACAAATCTGTAAGGAACGAAACATTCCTGTGTTTATCTTTGATGCTGGTATGAATGATTATCCTTCTGGGTATTATCCCACAGAACCTCTGAGTAAAGAAGAAATCAAACAACTTTCTTATGGAGAAGTGGAATGACTATTTTTTCCCGAACTCTTGATAATGGAACTTGGAAGAGTGTGAATCAGTGTGAAGAACTGCTATTTGTTTATGGTGAATATAGGGAAACGACAAACGATATTTCAGATGATGGTGGTAGAACTATCAGTAATGCTTCGTTGATTATGCTTCTTCAACAAATGAATGACCGCATTTATGAACTTGAAAGTGAACTTCGCCAACTCAAAGGGAGAATGGAATGACTAAACGAATCAAAGTAAAAGAAACTCAACAATACTGGGGGGACTTTGAAGGTTCTCTTGAGAGTATTATTGCTTCACTCCAAAAAGAGTTGGATGATGGATGGGAAGGTATTGAGTTTGAATATGGACGTTGGGATGAATCGTATGAGTATTATCTCTACA
>JACCDW011515241.1_pt1 | contig 20360 bp, 34 predicted proteins | sample 7449781 | NCBI WGS metagenome assembly JACCDW01 (sample SAMN15323449, study PRJNA562643) | freshwater metagenome | isolation source: river surface water | place: USA:Blue River Watershed | collected 2017-08-18
AACAATTTATTAACTATCTGAAAGAAGCTCGGTCGTGGGCCGAGGTCATCGGTATCTATGTACTTAGGAACCTTCTTAAGGATTGCTTCCTTTTCTTGCATCGTCAGAGTATTGATATGTCGTCGATCTGCTTTCGGACCAAATACTTTAATAAGGTCTTCGCCGAAAAGTTGTTTAGGATCTTTGTGGGGGAATGACATAGTTACCTTTCTGTGTGTCTATGTAATATTATATAAGAAAAAACCAGTCCTGTCAAGAACTGGTTTTATCAGTTTATCCAAATTTTGGATTAAAACGCATCCCAGTGGTATGTACGTGCCTTTACTTTGGTTAGAGACAGTCGGTCTCCTTCCTCGTTCATAAACACAAACTTACCACTTTGGGCATCAACTTGCTTGAGATCCTGCCCAACGAATCGGGCGCACTCCCAATCAAAGTCTCGAGAAACTACAGCACCATCCGGAGTTTCCAGACTATCCGCCATGTCCCAGACCTTGTAGTCAATGCTGACGTTTTGAGTCAGCGGGTTGCCTTGCCACTCAGTATCGGCATCCTTTTCAGGGATGTCAATGCCTTTGATCTGCAGGTTAACCTTGTAACGGGTTTCTCCGCCGAATTCTGGACGAGTGTTTAGCATACGCATAGCCTCTTGCGGAGTTTCGTCGTAACGGTTCATTTCTTCGATCAGTGCTTTGAGCATGTCGAAGTTGAACTGATCAAACAGGGTAGCAATGCGGCAGATACTGTTGATGTGTTCAGTAGCATCCAGATTGTCGTTACAGTACTCAATAATGAAATCCTGCTCCAGACCCTTGTAGTCCATCATGTAGAAGATACGACCCGGACGGTTACGCATGTGTTCGTTAACACGCCACTTGTCGTTACAGGTCAGAACGAACAGTTTCTTGCTAGGGTAAACACCATCTAGCAGAGTCAGCATCTTTTCCTGATCTTCTTTGTCGTAGACTTTCTCAAACTCGTCAAAGAGGATGATAGTGGGCTGTTCAATCATCTGCAGGAAGGCATTAAACTCGTCCCCACACCACGGTGCATTAATCACGATAGTAGGCACCCCAAGTTTTGCACCTTCTGTGCTCAGCATCTTGGCCAGCAGTGTCTTACCACTGCCTTTTTCACCAGTAAGCAATACGCCGGTGCTAGCAGTACGGTCATTAAAGGTATTGAGAATACGCTCTGCTCGCTTGCGAGTATCGCCGTAGACCTTGCCTTTAATTTCAAAACTGTCAATGGCTTCGAGATAGAAGGCCCCTGCCATTTTATCGAATTTAACTGTATAGTTGCCAACCGGCAGATTCTCGTGAAGATCCATGCTCTCTTTGGTAGAGACATTAAATCGAGTACCGGATTTCAGAAAGTAAGTCATTTTGAAAACTGTGTAGTGTTGTTGATATGTGTATATTGTACAATAAAAACAAGGGGTTGTCTAGACCCCTTGTTACAATTTAGGCTTTTGCGTTAGCCCGAACTTGCTCGAAAGTAATCTCTTTTACAAGTTTACCATCTCGGTATACTTCTTCGAGTACTTCGGTGAGTGGTCCAAATCCCCTGTCGAACCAGCCTTTAGGTTGGTCAACCGCACTGACCCACTCGCCGCCGCTCTTCCAAAGAGTTACACGACCTGCTTTGGATTTCTTGCCGTTATCGGTGATAGGATCTTTCTGCACGTCAACCCATTCACCGTTGATTAAGGCACTAGAGCACTTCATCGCAAACTTTTGAGTATCTCGATCAAGTTGCTGTAGCAGAGCACCGCCCATACCAAATGCAATGTTATCGGCACTCCATCCCATGGCCATAAAGCCGCCGAGGATACTACGGATAGTCAGTTCATTAACACCATCGCCTTGGATCAGTCGGACGTTGTTAAGGACTTTGAATCCTTTACTGTTAACAGTGTATCCGAACTTCTCCCCAAGGATCTCGATCAACTTTTGATTAACAACCAAAGGATCACCAGAGTCTGGACGGATAACAACAGTGGCACCACTAGCAATAACTTTCTCACGAAGGGCTTCACCCCAGAGATTGCTTGCGGCGTTGAAGATATCATAACTATCGCTAACCACTGCAACAATACTACCAGGCTTAGCAAACTGATCAACCATGTTGGCATACGCATTTACCTCGTTATCACGACCCCAACTTGTGATAGTGCTGTGTTCTGCGGCTGGAATGCTGAAACCAGCGATACCAGCATTGTAATACTCCCTAGCGTAAAGCACACCAGTAATAGTATCCGTACCCATAAAATTAACCAAGTGTGCCGCCCCACCAATTCCTGCGCTCTCCATGCTACTAACACCACGAGCACCAAAATCGTGTAATTTAAAATCAATAAGACTAGGGTCACCAGTTTTCTCCAAGTAATCAAGAATCACACGCTTAATGGTGTAACTCTGTGTTGCTACTGTAGTAGGATACCAAATAGCACGAAGCAGAGCAGTTTCAAGCCAAGTAGTTAGCCAGAACGCTTTAGGATCAGTGTTTTCAATAGTTGCCAGAACGTTTTTAACAGGTACCACTGTGCCTTCAGGTACAGCCCTAATAACGACAGGAAGGTAACCTCCGTGTGCTGATAGAATGTATTCCCATCCCTCTCGGTTGAAAGGTTCGCCATGGGCTGTAAGAATTTCATCAGCAATATCAATATCGGCTTGGGTGATTGGTTCAAGTAGGTATTCCTTGATGAAGGCTTGTAGTCCAAAGAATACAGTTTGATCGTATCGGCCGCCGCGGCTTTCAATATACGAATAAACACCTGTAGTTCCTGCAGGGTATTGTTTGAACATGCTGACTTTGTAACTGTCAGTGTTAAGAATAATGTTTTTTGCGAGTTTCATAGTAAATCTCCTTTACTTAAAATGCCACCAGTCTATCTAGTGGACTTGTTTATAGTATAACACAGAACCATTTCTGCGTCAACTAAATTCGACTAAGGTAACACTGCCTCCTTCAGCCGAAATTCTTTCAGCGAACCATTCAATCATCGGAACGATAATGTCTTTGTCGCCGCCTGCTAGCCCCATGCCAATATAGGGCAAGCCGATTCGTTTACCTGGATAAACAAAAGTTAACTTTTCTAAGATAAGTTGAAACGCTGTATATTCAAATACGTCTTCGCCTCGACTCATATTGTATTGAGTATATGCGTTAACAATTAAGAACTTACCTGTAAAGGCAGTAGTAAAATTACCTAACTTGAGGTAGTCACCTTTCAATGTTTCGTTATCGACTACAGCCGCCATTGGGTAACGTTCACGGATCTCACGAGCAATGCCGCCGCCCATTGTATTGAAACAATTACAGCCCTGTACTACAATGTCAAACTCGCCTGCTTCTGCTAGGTCAAGTAGATTGCCTTTAGTATGTTTAAGCATTTTTTTGATCCCTATCAACTACTGCGGTGCAGATACTCTGCCACTTCTCGACGTCTTCAACGTCCGGCCCAAACTGTGCGCCGTACATTAGGCCAACATCTTGATTAAGCAGTTCTCGTCCTGTAGCAGATTCAACTACACGCAGATTTCCGCCACGCTTGTTGATACGAACTACTGAGCACTGATATTTGCCGTCAAGTTCTGCAGACCAAATTGTGTCAATCTTAGGGAAGTCGACAGGGTTATTTGTGTTTGTGTAATGTGTCATTTTATGCACCTAGAAAATGTTGAATGATTTCGTAGTGATCTTCAAAGCATTCTTCACTACGAACTTCTGCAATAGGAACCCAGCGAGCCTTATCAGCATCGTCGCTACCTTTTACCTTAGGAAGGTCACCGTCGGGTAGTTGGATGTGGAAGGCATGGGTAATGATCCGTCCACGTGGGCTACGATCAATAGCGTCGAAAACACGACTGCGAACAATACTGCCACGCAGTACAGGAGCAGGGACTTTAATTCCGGTTTCTTCACGAAGTTCTCTAATTGCGGCATCTTCTACACTCTTATCAGTATTTGCATTAACATAACCTCCGGGCAATGCCCAAAGACCTTTGCCAGGTTCGGCACGACGGCGAATCATTAGTACATGGCCTGACTGGATTACAACACTATCGGCAGTACTAAAGATAGGAGGATAAGGAAGTGAAGCATATTGTTTCTTGTAGTTTGCAACAAACTCACGCTCACGGATAATTTGTTCATATTCTGGTGTTTCTTTAAATTGCATCAAGAAGTCAAATGTACTTTCCGGTACGACACCTTTGATGAAACTCATATTAACATCGCGCTTGAAGTACAGATCGCGAATGTTAACGGCGCTCAAAAACTCAATAAGTTTTACATCTTCATAACCCCATTGTGGGAACATGTCAAGGTAGAATGAACTGTCATCTTTCTTGTGACCAATGATGCCAACTCCTGCCCCGCCAAGTACTCGATACTTGCTAACAATGCCTTGCACACGAACTGCCCAGGCTTGGTCGTTATAAATGGTATCGATGTTTTCTTCGACGTAGATACGCATACTAAGACCATGTGTTGCGGCCTTAATCATACGTTCACGTTCTTGACTGGTAAATGGGTTCTTGTAGGTGCGTGGCTGTTTCCCAGAACCTGTGATAATCACCAACTGATCAGTTAGTGCTGTGGCTCGCTTGATAATCTCAAGGTGAGCGTTGTGTAAGGGTTGAAAGCGTCCAATGAGGACAAGGGTATCGTATTTTTTAGACATTCAAAAATCCTTTGAATAATGTACGCAAAAAGTCTATCTCTTTGCTGTATGTATTTAGTATAACACACCCCGAAGGGTGTGTAAAGTGGTTTTGGTTATCTTACTGCACCAACATAATCAGCACGTACATACCAATCTGGTGCTTCTTTCAGGTTGTTATGTGTTAGGTTGTAGTCAATAGCGGCTTGGCGTGCTTCTGCTTCGTTGTCAAAGTACCAAGTATCCCAAGGCTTAGATCCCCAACCACGTTCATATTCAGTTAGCTCTACACGGAAAGCAACTACATTGGGCTTTTCAATTCTGGGCATTTTGGGCTCCTTTCTATTTACTGTACTTACAGTATAAGCCCAAAATGGTAAAAAGTCAAGAGATCAATGTTTAATTTGACTCCAAACTTTTTGACGAATTTGATTTTGTAATGTTGCAGGCAAATGTACATAATCAAGTTCTTCGCTCATCTTACGACCATTCTTAAATGCCCAATCGAAGAATTTGATAACTTCTTGGCTGGCTTTCTTATCAGCAGGCTCTTTGTACATGATGATGAAACTTGCCGAACTCACTGGCCAAGCATTGGGATTCTTTTGATCCACAATGCTGAGTCCCATACCAGGAACTGAGAACCAATCAGCGCCATCTGCGGCTGCGGCAAATGTTAAATCATCTGGACTAACATACTTGCCGCTCTTGTTCTGTAGTTGTAAGAATGTCATGTTGTTCTTTTTAACATAGGCATATTCTACATAACCAATACTGCCCTTTACACGAGATACGTTGGCAGCAACACCTTCATTGCCTTTGCCACCCACAGAGCTGGCTGCTGGCCATTTCACAGCAGCACCACGACCCACACGCTGTAGCCATTCTGGGCTTACTGTGCTTAGATAGTCAGTCCAGTTGAATGTTGTACCACTACCGTCGGCACGATGTACCACTGTAATTGCTTCGTCAGGTAGACGCTTGCCTGGATTTAATGCAACTAGTTTAGGATCATTCCACTTGTTGATTGTGCCCATGAACACTTCGGCCATAACAGGGCCGGTAATACGTAGTTCGCCTGGCTTAAAACCATCTAAGTTTACCACAGGAACTGTTCCGCCGATAATGGCAGGAAACTGAACTTGACCCTGCTTGTCTAAGTTCTCTCCGCTTACCGGTGCATCTGTAGCACCAAATGCTACTGTCTTGGCATTGATTTGACGGATACCGCCGCTACTACCGATGCTCTGGTAGTTGAGTCCGACTCCGGTTTCTTTCTTATATGCTTCGGCCCACTTTGCATATATAGGAAAGGGGAAGGTTGCACCTGCCCCAGTAATATCTGCTGCTTGTGCTGAAACTGAAAATGCAGCCAGTAGTGTCAGTATAAATTTTTTCACTGTAATCTCCTTGTGTGTTAAGTGAATGTGCAGGATGCACAATATTATTTAAACACAAAGAGATTACAAATTGATTACAGAGTTAGGCAAAAATTTCCAAAGCAGTTCCGCACTCTGTACAGAACTTAGCATGTGCCTTATTCTGCTTGCCACAGGTTACACATTTAGGCTTGTGCTTAACGGTAACGGCTTGGTCAACTGGTTTGTTATGCCCAAGGTCACCGACAATGTGTAGAACAATGTTGTGGATTGTAGGATCAAGTGCGCCTACTGTAGTAGTTTGGAAACTCTGTGTAGATTTGCTACCGGGGACAGTGATACCAGTTTCGTTAGCACACCAATCCATTGTAGCCATACCGTCGTGCAATTCTGCAGATTGTGGAACTACCTTGTCAATTGCGGCACTGGCGGACGCCTGCATTGCGGCACCGTTGGCACTATAATCAACACCACGTAGCGCACCGTTGACGTTTACTTGACTGTATGTTGCACCACTGGCACTGATCCAACCACTGTTAACATTTTTACTGTATTTGTCAACAACACCCGGATACTCGCTAGACAATCCACGAACGCCCGGTGGGTAGTACGGGAACTGACCTCCGATAATGTTGTTAACATTAATTACAGGGCGGGGAAGTTCAAACTGATACTCCACACGGATCAGTCCGTCTTCTTCTTTAATGCCACGGGGGCCTTCTTCAATTGCGGCAGTGCGTTCAATAAACTTGAATTTGTTGCCTTCTGTGAGGTTGCCGTTCTTAATCCAACGCTCTAGATCGACACTCCGACCCGGGTCTATGACCAATCCGCCAGGAACGGCATTCTCGCCATCGATAAACACGTTAACGACAGCTCGAACTGTATTGAGGTTTTTTAATAGAATACTATATTCGCTGGCAAATGGAATATAGACTGTGTCTTTGAATTCACGGAGAATTTTGCCTTTTACTTTGATGGAGGCGACCAATTTTTGATTGTACATCATTTTTCTTCCTTTTACTGGCTACCGTCTAAAGCCATGTTAATTAAAGACGGTCGGTTTGTAGGACCTTCCTACAATTTTATTTACCTATAGATATTTTAGGTAATTAAATTTTCGATAATATGATATTGTCGAACTGCTTCTTCTACATTCTTCCAAGCGATTTCCAATGCCGGATTGGCTTTGGCTTTCTTTCGATCTTTCACAGGAGGATCGTTATCAACCCACTGTTCAGGATCACTCTCGGTCCAGTAATAGACGCTGGCCCAGCGGCTATGACAGGTTGAGTCAGTACGCCACTCGCCTGCAGACTTATTCCAATAGAAGTAATCTACACCACAGGTATCGTCAGCAAGTGTCATGGTTCTGAAGCCCATGTAATAGCCGCTCTTGTCAGGCTGGCGATCTGCTGTGTGATGCCAAATGCTTGTTCTCACCGTGTAGCATCCGAATACTTGATCGTGTCCATTAAAGACTGATGATGAGCATTAATATATTGCTGTGCTACCATTAGCATGAACTTGGCGTGTTCCATACTAGACGGAAGAACAACCTTGTCTCCTCGATAGAGTTCGTCTAGTGCCAGTCGACATTCGTGATCAGTGTAGGGTATCATTCTGGAACCTCTACTAGTTGAAAAATCTTGTAGTTACGTTTATCTTTGCCTTTGTTGTCAGGCCGGTTCTGGCAATACTGCTGAAAGTTACGAGCTTCTTCCATGGTGCCGTAGAATGTTTCATTTCCACTAGCATAGAGTCCTACTGATCCGCTATCGCCTTCCCAGTAGAAGCCTACACCGTACATAAACTTCTTGGCTTGTTTTTTCTTTGCCATAAGACGCCCTTAAGGTTACTCTACGATACAGATGATTTCTGACTCTTTAAGCATGAGGAATTTCTTACCCTCTATAGTAACAGGGATTCCTGCCTTTCTTTCGTAGATTAACTTATCTCCAATTTCAACAGCAACGGGGATAGTGATACCTTGGTCAGTAGTTCGGCCAGGACCTTTTGCAATTACAATTGCTTCATAATTGTGTTCTTCACCGGTATGTGTGAACAAAATACCGCCTTCGGTTTTTGCTTCATTTACAACACACTCTACTAGGACTCGATCTCTGGTAACATTTACATTCATTTTTAATTCTCGGTTATTTGGTGCGCTAGGTGGGGATCGAACCCACGCTTAAGGAGTTTTAGAGGCTCCTGCCTTCCCACTTGGCTACTAGCGCATATCTTTATTGTATAGAAAAAAACAACTAAAGTCAACAGCAAATAAATATTTTTATGACTGAACTTTATCGATATTTGAAATCATCGTTGGCCTTAACCTTGTCTAAAAAAATTCAGGACATCTACTGGGACAAGATTGGTCCGATTAGAGAAGAGAATAATTCGTTAGCCTTCAGAACAATTATGCAACACGGTACCTATATTAGGTCTGTAATTAAAACTGATGAATCTGAAAAATTTGATTTTATTGATGAACTTCAAGCAGAGTTTCCGTTTTTATCTAAACACATGTTTGTGTTTGATCTCCCTCCGCAGTTCATAACTCCTATACACATGGATAGTGGCCCTCCGGAAAGAGAACGAATTAACGGAAAAAGATTACTTAGTATGAATATACCAATTCATGGTTGTGCCGACGGTAAGTGTTCTACAGAATTTTTTAACATCGATCCTAAATTTTTAGTATATGTAAAAGAAGCATCTATTACGGGTGTAATACCCGGTGCCCCTAAAGAAATAATAGATCATTATGTATTAAAAGATTGTCCTATTCTAGTTAATACTCAAATACCACACAGGGTGAATAATTCGAATAACACTGAGAATAGGACAAGCGTTAGTTGGACCATTAAGGATTCATGGTCCTGGGAAGAAGTAATTAACTATTTAGAACCTTAGCAACACTGTTCATAACTGCGGCAATACGGCCAATGTCACGAAGTTGTTCCACAGTGTAACCTTCCTTCTTGAGTGTGTTATAGTGCGCCTTAACGCAGAAATGACACTTACCCACAATACTAGCGGCAAGACTGTACGCTTCAAATCGAGCTTTAGTAGTACCACCGTGGCTAGCAATAGCGTTCATACGCAACTGTGCAGGTAGACCTTTTAGGCTTTCATCTTCGGCCATTTCAACATAGGGATACCAAACGTTGTTCTGTGCCATAATACTTGCGGCACACATAGCGGCATCACGTTCCTTAACATTGTCCTGTGTGTCTGTTTTAATATTCAAGTCTGTGTTTGCTAGAACCCAAGCAAGCAATTTACCATTGCCTGTTGCTACTAGAGAAGCCAAGGCGCAGGCTTCTGCTTCTACAGGATCTAGTGTTGAACGCTTGATAACTGCATCAAGATTCAACTTTGTGTCTTTGGCATATTCAGGTAATGCCTCTTTGACCATGTCTATCCACTGTGTCATCGTGTCTGTTCTCCTAAAATTTTATAGCCACGGCCTGTAGGATGAACACCATCACCGCTCATATGATCTTTAGGTCTCGGGATAATGGTATCCCCGTATTCTTTTGCAATACGAACTATCGCATCATGCGGTATAGGTTTACGATCCTGGCCAGGATCAATCCAGAAAACGCGATCTGCTTTAACAGTAGATCGCATCTTTCTCAGTTCTTCTTCTGTTTTAACGCCTTTATGATCATTGGCTCCTAGACTAATGATCAAAGTCTTAGCAGATTTAGCACTGGCAACAGATAGGTAATCCTTATTCCATTGCCAACTGTTCCAACCACCACGACTGTAACTAACGCAGTCCGGACGAGCCATAGCAGTGCCTACTGCTATGCTGTCACCAATGATCATGCAATCAATCATTACAGAGTCTCTCCTCCGACTGAACGGTTACAAGCACATAGTTCGCCGGTTTGTAGCGCATCAAGAATACGTAGTGTTTCTTCTGGGCTACGACCAACGTTCAAGTTGTTTACAGTAACGTGTTGGATTTCGTTGTTTGGATCAACAATAAATGTTGCACGAAGTGCCGCACCTGCTGGCGCATAGAATACACCAAGTTGTTCAATCAAGCTCAACTCACCACGCTGTGTATCAGCGAACTGGTGATGTGTAATCTTACGCAGGTCATCGTGGCTCTTTTGCCATGCTACTTTACAGAACTCATTGTCTGTGCTACCTGTTAGCAATACTGCATCGCGGTCAGCAAAGTCACCTGCTAGTTTGTCATAGGCTACAATTTCTGTAGGGCAAACGAATGTGAAGTCTTTTGGATAGTAAACGATTACTTTCCACTTGCCTTCGAAACTTTGATCTGTAATCGTGAAGAACGCATCTTCAGGCTGTCCTGGCTTAACACCTGTAACTGCAAATGCTTCTAACTTATCACCAACTGTTTTCATATTTTCTCCTGTGTGTTAAAATGAAAATTTAAGAACACTATGTTCTATGTTTTTATTGTACATTTATTTACGCTATGTATCTAGCATTTTAATAGGTTTTTACAATAATTATTCCTATTAGGATTATTGCTTAAATCAATAATTGACCAACCGTTTAATATCTTTTTGCTTGACAAAAATTACTCTATGCACAGTGTCTTTAAATTTAATAGGCAGGTCCAAGTGAACGCTAACTCGAGGACCTTCGGTCTCATTGACCATGTTGTCGTTGCCCACAGTACCGATGAAAGGAATCTTATTCCACTTACCGAAGACTCGATCACCTATGTGCCATACTGGCTTAGGTCTATTTTGTTCGAAGTATTCTGCGTAGTTGGGCATTATTTTTTACTCGAATTCATTAACAAATACATGCTGACTTCGGGACCATCGACTTTAACAATATCCTCAGGATATTTGTTCTGTTCCCACTTACTACCAATCTTACAGACCTTGACCATTTTAGGATTGAGTTTTTTGACGGTGCCTATCCCCAGGCTATTTTGCTGAGGGTAGACTACACAATCTCCAGGGACGAGAATTCTGCCTAACTTGTCTTTGTGCTGAGGAATTTCTTTAGTCATATACTTCCCATGCGCCCTTCTCAGAGTTCCAATGACGGTTGTCGTAAAAGTTTAGGTTAACACTGTAACCAAGAAGGCCAATCCACAGATCAACACCTGCATGATCACACCTAGTTGTGACACGTAGGTCAAAGGACAGAATGTCGTCTGACTTCAGTAGTTGAATTTCCCAAAACTTATTTTCAAAGGGTGTTTCGCCTGCGTTACTGTAGACGTTTTCAAAACGGTTCCACCAAGGATTGGATAGACTAAATCGTAGGTTAATCATTTTGGTCTAATTTTTAACTTTGTATAAATGTTTTGTACACCTACAGCCTGGCGAATAGCATCCTGTAGAGCATCGTGTTTACTACCTTGCGGCATGTCAGGATCGTAGCCAAGATCGAACAAGGTACGAGTATCGCGCAACTGCCAATAATTCCAGGGAAGGGGTTTGTTCAGTTGACTATAAAGGTCTTGAATAATCATTAAATCAAATGTAGCGCCGTGACTCCAAAACGCATCACAGCCCCAGGCAAACTTATGGAACTGATCCATTGCGTCTACCAGACTGATACGATCATCTGGACTGAAGGCTTCTTCCATAATCTTAGGATCTTGTTTGGACCACCAATCTAGTGTGTTGGGATCAATTTCTCTGCCTAGTGCATCTTGATCGTCAATACTGATCTTAAAGTAGAGTTTTTCCCCGTAGCCGTTGCCCCAAGGATTAAAATGCACAGCACCCAAACTGAGAACCACTGCACGAGGGGAGACCGCCATAGTCTCCATATCAATCATCAAATGTTTTGCCATAGTATTCCTTATTAAGTAAGTATAGTATACTTTTCTCGAGAAGTCAACTCACAATAAATATATTGGTAGATAAAGGATCAAAATGCTCCAACCATTAAGAGTTATTCAAAACGCTGTACCAGAAGCAGTCGCAATGTCTGCACGAAATGAATTCAAACAGGCAGACTATGATCGTATAACACAGGAGCGTAGAGGATATTACGGCAGAGAATTTACCGATAACATTCCCTTTGTTCCAACCCAAGACGAAGTCTATCGTTCCGAATTCCACAGATCTAATTATCTAGAAACTAACGCCGTAATTAGAGAGTGTTATTACTCTTACATCAAACCATTGGTAGAAGAAACTACTGGTAAATTAGTAGCAGACGCAGATCTACGATGCTACAAAATGATCGAAGGCGGACACTTCAGAGTTCACAGAGATGCTTACATCTCCGATGTTGGATTTATTTGGTATTTGACACGTAACTGGAAATGGGACTGGGGAGGCATTCTTATGTCTATCGGCGAGGACGGAAAAGTAGATCCGACTATCCCACAATTTAACCAACTAGTAATAATGAATCACAAAGACGGCCAAGTACCGCACTTTGTGACTCCTGTAACAGAATGGGCTAAAGAGCCACGCTATATGTTGGTAGGATTTTTAAAATCCCAGGGTGTGAATTAAAATAGTTTTTTAGGTAGTTGCTGTTCTTCTACACGCTTTAGCCAACGAGCACGGGCCGCGCCCTTCTTTCTCTTACGCTCTGTTGTTGGTTTTTCGTAGAACATTCTTTTCTTAACATCTTCGAGCTTGCCCGAATCGTCAACTTTTTGCTTGAACTTACGCAGGGCTACGTTGAGCGGCATAGTTTCGCCGATTACAACCTTAATGCCCCTACCCCTTTCTTTATTTCTGCTCATGTTTTACTTTTTTATCAAAAATTAGTACGGCCGGACTTCCGGCAACAGTATCTTTACTTATAATAATTTTCGTCAAACCACGCTCTAATAAATTAACAGCATCGAACTGATAGGGTAAAAGTGTCTTTTCTAATATGTTCTTTAAACCACGGGCGTTGGTTTTTAGTTCTTTGGCTCTGCGGGCCACTTCTTTCAATGCACTGTCTTCGAAGTGCAGATCAATACCGTCTAGTTCAAACATGTACTTGTACTGTCTAACTAGGCTGTTCTTGTTTTCAACTAGAATCTTAACTAGTTGATCTTCGGAAAGTTCCTCGACGTTGGTAATGATACCGAAACGTCCAATAAATTCAGGAATGAACCCGAATTGAATAATATCTTTGGGCGTAACCTGCTGATAAAATTCTGAGTTCTTGTTAGGGTCTGGTAGTTTTGAACTAAAACCTATACCGCGGTTTTCAACCCTACGCTGTACAATCTTGTCTAACCCAACAAATGCACCACCGCATATAAACAGAATCTTGCTAGTATCAATTTCCTGTATATCCGATCCAGGATGCTTACGCTTGCCGCTGTAAGGGATACGCATAATGCTACCTTCTACCATTTTTAGTAGGGCCTGCTGTACGCCTTCGCCACTAACATCTCTAGTAAGGCTTACGTTTTCACCTTTACGAGCGATCTTGTCGATCTCATCAATGTAAACAATGCCACGACTGGCTTTTTCAATGTCGCCGTCTGCTTCGTTGACAAGACGCATTAGGATACTCTCAACATCGTCTCCCACATAACCTGCTTCAGTGATACTGGTCGCATCGCAGATAGCAAAGGGTAGGTCTAGATATTCTGCAATCTTACGTGCTAGTGCAGTCTTGCCACAACCTGTAGGGCCTAGTAAGAGAACGTTAGTTTTCTCTAGACTAATTTCTTTGTGAGGATTATTGATTCGTTTAAAGTGTTGGCTGACTGCAACACTTAGACTGATCTTAGCATCTTCTTGTCCTGTAATATACTCGTCGAGATAATCTTTAATTAAGGACGGATTGAGTGTCTTTTTATCAGACGGGAGATTTTTTACTTTTTCGTCATCCAATATGCTAACACATAAATCTATACAATCATTACAAATTGCGGCATGTTCGCCGACTATAAGTTTTTCTACGTCTTCTTTGCTCTTGCCGCAAAAATCGCAATTATGATTCACTTGTTTTGGCACCTAAAATACTCTCTAAAAACTCATCAACGCTGTTCACTCTGTTAGAATTTATATGACTATATACAGCGGCTAAATTTGCATCGTCTGTTTTATAGTACACGTTGTTTCTACTAAGAATGTAACCCCCAAGGGCCTGTGTGATTAAATTTACACCGTTAATGTTAATATACTTATACTCACATCGGTTGAGTGCATACAAAAACCAAACAGGAGTTGCTTCGTCTGTATAGACATAGAGATTGATATCACTGGACACATCGGCCTTTGACAGCCACTTGCTTACAGCATCCTGTTCTTCATCGGAGAGATGACAAAACAGAATGCTCTTATTAGAATTTTCAAAGATATCCGGTGGTGTTATGAGAGTGATCTTACTCTTCATTTTTCTTTACCGCACTCCACACGCCGCTTTCACGTTGTTCTTCGTTTTGAACATAGGTTCGAAGAACAGCGGGAACACTGTTTCTGTTATAGCGTTGACCATCAATAATAACATAGTTTGTATCTTTTTCAAGAATAACAGTTGGTGCTATAGTATCTTCTAGAGCCTGCTGAACAATTTCTTCTGTAACAGTAGTCATAGTCTTAGGCGGTGCTTTGAAGACCTTGGTTACCTGGTTAGGTCTATTACCTGTGATAACAGTTCTAATAGGTTCCTTGTCAACAGGCGGCACAATTATGCTCGGTTCGATCACTGCTTCGGTAACTGTCGAAGTTGTGACAGTGGATTGTTCTTTGACTACGTCAACAGAGTCCTTTGGGCTGTCACCCTCCTTGGGAGTTATTTCTTCGTAAGTTGGAAAGAGATCATCTTTTAATTCTTCTGCGGTTGGCTTCTCACCCACATCTGCTACCCAAGGATCTGGTGCGTTGTCAAAGACATCTAGCAGTTCTTCTGTACGACCTTGCCAATCGATTTCTTTTTCTCTGTCTCTAAAGTTTTGGAAACTAATCTGACTAGACAGTAGTAGAATCAACGCCAGTGGATCAAACACTACGATGAGGATGATGATTACCCATGTTACTGCTTTTTCTAAAATAGTAGGATCTGTTTCACCATAAACAAAGTTAGCAATATACTTGATAGGACCGACTTCGGCTTCTATCTTTCGAATCTCTGCTCTTATCGGAGCAGCCTCTTCATTGAGGGTAGCAATTGTTTTCTGCTCTGCAGAGATTTCGGAAAGAAGTCTTGCACGGTCGCGGGTCTGTGACCTGCGAATTTGGTTAGCCTTATCTGCGCCTGCTTCTGACGTACTGCGAGACATGACTTGATCAACTGCGTCATCGAGCTGTTTAATAGCCTTACGATTAACTTCTATATTTTCCTTTGCGATATTGATCTTTTCATCGTAGACCGCAAGTTTGGCTAGCACATCTCCACTAACAAGACTTTGCTCGCTGTGTGCTTTACTCAGGAAACCAAAGATACCCATACTGGTGATCAGCATGAGGACTGCAATGGCACTGACCAAATAGAGTTTGATACTCCAATGGGCAATGCTCCAATTTTGTTTGAGCCAAAGAGTTGCAGTTATTTTGCCTATGCCTAGGGCGATGCCCATAATGACTACGGGGATTACTGCGGCGGCAAAGATGGCGGTAAGACCTAAAATGCTGTAGTATTCTGCTACAACAGATATAACTAGACCGCTGATAAGTGCAAGATAGGCTAAAAGTTTTTCATTAAATGTAACTGGCATAAGAATTATTTATCGGCGCATACTGCTAATTTCTTTGGCTTCGTTGTCACTAAAAATAGGTACCGCATTACTCTTATGCATAGTACCGATACCAAGGATCTTAGTGCCAGTATAAACTTTTTCAGGTGCCTTAACTGCGGGAGTTGTATCAAGTCCGTTGTTAAGACTGGGTATGCGAGGTCCAGTATCTCGACGATAAACGCCTGCCTGAGTTGGAAGCATAACTGGTGCCGCAAGAGCTCTCTTACGTTTCTTTTCTTCTGCTTCTAGACCCCACTTCTTTTGAAGTTCTTTCCAAGAAGCATCAAGATCACGTGCCTTACGAGCCTCTTCGGCGTTGCGGAATTTCTGTTTACCTTTACGCTTGCCAGTGGTACTGAGCCACGGACCCTCAAGATGCATAGTCATGCAATTACTCCTCTAGAATAAACATTATAGCAAAAAACAGAGCCCAGAACAAGTGGCCGTACCACGCCAGGACAATAACCGCTAGCCAGCGCATTAGGCTGTAACAGTATCAGAAACGGTAGAGGTAAATGCCTGGGTTTGTAGTTTTTTTGGAAGGCCAGTAAATCGTAGAATTTGGCCTGTGGATGCGATCTTAAAAGATCCTGCAACTACCCAAATTTGATGACCGGCTGCATCAATGCCTGCTAACTTACGTACTACACCGTTAAGTGTACCGTCAGCGGCTAGTTTGCCAGAATTCCAATGATAAGTTGCTTTGTTGCCGTTCCAGGTTTGGCCTAGAGCGTCTCCGGAATTTTTGGTACAAAATTCTTTAATTGCTTCAATAGTTTTATCGACAGACATGAAATTCTCCTTTCGACGTGTCAATATAACTATTATACGGTAAAACTATACCAAGAGCAAGAGGTAATTTAACCAAATTACCATTTAACATCTATTTTTGGTCTATCCTTCCGTTCCAACCACGGTTTAATAGGCCAAGATTTTGCATAAGGTTGAACAACTGTTTTTAAAATATCAATTAGTACTATTGATCTAGGCTTTGTACCTGTATGCTTTGTTCCATGTAACACCATACTGTCGTCGAATCCGAACAGTTCACCGTTAGTCCATTCGTGTTTCTCACCTTCTATATCAAAGACGCATCCTTTGGCTGCATCTAGAACTAAGTGCAATCTAAGATATCTATAATCAATACCCCAATGATGATTTAAAGTACTACCCGGCATACAAATATTATACTGAACTGAACCTAGTATGTCCATATGCTCCATAATCCACTTGCCCATAACAGGCATTTTCCTTACCCTATCTTTTCTTAATAGGTATTCAGGCCCGCCTTTTTGAAAGTTTGGCCAAAACAGGTCGTCTGCTTCTTGAGGATCTAATACAGAGTCACGAATAAATGTAGGCATACATTTAAAATTTCCATGATAGACTAATCCTGCACCGGGCTGTTCAGTAGTATAATGATTAGCCTTCTTTCCTATACTTTCAGGATTTTCAAGTTCGCCTGCACCAATGTGATTAGGATACCACATTGTAAATTCGTCTCTAATTTTTTCCCAGTTATCTGTTAGGTAATCTAATGTAGGATTACCCCTATTGAAATAAATGTATTGACTCATATATTATCTTTGATACCATCCTCTTATGGCTGTTGGAAATCTATCTCGTTTTGTTAAGCCCTCTTGTATTGACCAAACTTCCGCATGTTCCTTAACAACAGATTTTAAGATATCTACTATTAGAATAATTCTACTTTCCTCTCCGGTGTGCTTAGTTCCGTGATACACAATTGCATCGTCAAAACCGATCAGATCCCCATCCTTCCATTCGTAAACTTCATTTTGTATATTGAACAAACAGCCCTTGGCTTCTTTTAGGGTTAAATGCAATCGAAGATACTTAGGATCATTTCCGAAATGATGTCGCAGTACTGATCCAGGTAAGCAGGTATTAAACTGTACCGAACCGATTATGTTATAGTTTTCAGAGACCCACTTGTAAAGGGTAGGCATCTGTTGTAGCCACTGTTCTCTGTAAAGAACTTTCTGTGCGCCTTGCTTCCCAAAATTCTCCCAGTGTAGTGACCTTGCCTCCGATTCTATTAACAGAGAGTCTTCTATTTTTATAACTGATGATTTAAACATGCCTGTATAAAGAGGCAAGTTTTGTGTTTGGCCTGTGACTACGTTTGCTTTGATTTTAGGACCGTAAATTTTTTCGTGTTCTTCAAACCATACAACGTATTCATCTCTAATTGCTTTCCAATTGTCTTTCAGATAATCTAAAAGTGGATTACTTTTAAATCGTATGTAGTGACTCATTTTAAAGATACTAATTTTAAAAATTCAAAAATTTTAATGTAGACCCAGCCTATGTCCAACTCAAACCATTTCTTACTTAGTCTCGGATTAGCAGGATCTAGGTGGTGATTATTATGCAATTCTTCGCCGCCTATAACAATTCCCCAAGGACTAATGTTACGACTATGATCTTTTGTAACACCGTTGCGATAGCCTGCCCAGTGACCTAGTCCGTTAACAACTCCGGCGGCCCAGAATGGAATCCATAGCATTTGAATTCCCCATATTACGAATCCAACCCAGCCAAACAACAAGACATTTATTAATAGTAGAATACCTATACCTAGTCTAGAATGGGCTGAATAGACTTTTTGTTCCATCCAATCAGACGGTGTTCCTACGCCATATGCGTCTACCATAGTCTTGTCTTTTGATGCTGTATGGTATAGAAGGGCGCCTTTAAATAAAACTTTCCACAATCCAAATACATGGGGACTATGTGGATCTCCTTCTTGATCGCTGAAACGGTGATGTTTCCTATGTATGGCTACCCATTGTTTGGTAACCATACCTGTTGTAAGCCAAAGCCAGAATCGCATGAAGTGGCTGAGTAGTGGGTGGAATTCAATTCCTTTATGTGCCTGTCCTCTGTGTAGAAAAACTGTAACACATATAATAGTAATGTGTGTCGCTATTAGCGTATAAATTAATTCGAGCATAATAGTACTTATACAAGAAAAGGACCCTCAGGTCCCTTCTTGTCCGTGTATTTCACGGTATTTTAACAAAGCCAGTTGGCGGGCTAAAAATAGTCGCCATCTAATAGACTCCGGAAGATCATCTTCTTCTAAATCATTGTCTTCAACCTTTGGACGACTGTATCCTCTGTGTATTGCATCATCAATATCAACTTCGTATTCGTCGTCCTCTAGTGAAAGAACAATGACTCGAGTTAGATTACTTCTTAGCAGTATCGGCTGGCTTTTTGTCGTCTTTCTTGGCAGGCTCACTTTTAGTGGCAGACGCTGCTGGAGCAGGTGCCGCTGCGGCGGGCTTGGCTTCTACTTTCTTTTCTTCTTTCTTAGCAGGTTCTGCGGCAAATGCGCTAACTGCAAACAAACCGGCGATCAAGGTTGCAACTAATTTCATGGTAATTTCCTTTTGAAAAAGCACAGAAATTATTATCTGTGTAATATAATAACGCCGCAGTTACGATATTCGTTTACACAAAGATATCCAAATTTGTAATTATTCGCTTAGAGTAGAGACAAATTTGATGTTGTTAGTTTTTCTATAAGAATTTACCATTTGCATTTCAGCAAGAGATTTTAGAGAGTCAGACATTGTTTCCCAAGAAGCCTTATCCGCCCATCTATGCGTAATTAGAAATTTATTAGGATTGTTAGGATCTACATCCCAAGATCCATCTACATAACCTGGTGCAGAACGAACAGTTTGAAGGATGGTTGCATAGGCAGACGGGTTCACATCTTTAAACCATAATACATTGGATGGCTTTTCTTGAACAGAATTATAAACGAACATTGTTTTCTCCTTATATGTGGAAACATATTGTTTTCTTATTTATCAAGAGCCTCGGACGAAAAAACATTATTACTTAGAAGAGTAGGAGAAAACCGTAAAGATAATACAATTCGAGGCTCCCGAGAGTAATTAACTACGTCGTGTGGTATATCTACATAGACTAGTGTGGGTTTGTCAATTATTTCAGATTCTAACAGAACAGGGTCGGTTTCCCAAGTTAAATGATAGGCAGGATTCCCTTTGTTCATTGTTTTAACTTCTTTAGTGTAAGTTCCCCCGAACCATTGCATTTCACATTGACTACCGTTCACTATAGGAATGTTTAGGGCCCAGGTAGGATAGTTATTCCACACATCAAAGTAATCAACATGAACACCCCGAGGTTCATTTGGTAACGAGTAAAAAAACATAGCACCGCGAACTTGGTGGGTTTTTCCTGTGAAGTTTGTTAGATCTTTAGATAATAATTTTTCGAGATATAACACTTCGCTTTGATCTAAGTGCTCCGACCGTTTAACTCCCATATTTTTTATGGTGTCGGCGTATCTACTTTTAATAGTTTCCCAACAGGTAAGAGTTATGGGTTTGCTAAACTTTTTCATATTAATATTTACTCAAAAAAAAGCCCGCCGAAGCGGGCTCTGAGGTTCTGTTGCGAGGCCTGTCTTGCCCCAAGCGGCCTTATCAGGCTGCTAATGCGTAAACTTCATCGTTTGCGTCTATTTTGTTTTGCTTGATTTAGGGTCATCGCCTACCCTGCTGTCCACTCTGTTACTCTTTGCCCTGTCGAAACCAGTCACCCCCATCAAAAGCACACATAAGCAGATATTACTTCACCACTATCATCTGTACCA